>ENA-UPXC01004937-UPXC01004937.1-human-gut-metagenome-genome-assembly--contig:-NODE-4937-length-11523-cov-5.225668_pt1 | contig 11523 bp, 10 predicted proteins | sample MGYA00250047_ERZ773371 | MGnify/ENA primary metagenome ERZ773371 (study PRJEB29103, sample SAMN06111975) | human gut metagenome | biome: human gut; feature: ankylosing spondylitis patient; material... | reverse complement strand
CCTCGTAAATGTCTTGGCTATCTTTCCCCTCTCGAATTTTTGTCTAAAAAGTGTTGCACTTGACTTGACAATCTACCGAGCCCCCGACAGGGACTAGGGGCGGTAGCCCCAGTAATATAGCCCCTTCCCACGGGGAAGGGGTTTGGGGATAGGGATTGAGAACAAGCACTTTTTTGAAAAAACAGACTTTTTCTACAAGTTGAAATCCGCTGTTTTTTAAACGGCGGATTTTTTGTTTGCATCGCTCCGGTAACGCCTTGCTTGCCCCTCCTGTTATAACCTTATCACTCTTGCCGGCACCGCCAATTCCGCAAGCTCCCCAAACCCAACTCCATTCATTTTGCATATTTTTGAAAAATTTTTCAAAACCCCCTTGACAAATGCCGAAAGCAGTGATATAATAAAGCCTACAAAGTCGATAGGCTTTTAGAGATTAAACCGAACCGAAAACGAGGTAAGGATATGACAAGATATATAAGCGGTTTCCGATGTTGATTTTTTGTATCAACTTCTAAGTAAGACAGATATACTTTTGTTGCAACTGCAACACACAGTTTTATACCGACGGAATAACAAATGAAAATTAAACTTAACGTATAACAGATTATTAATCGAAAAGGAGAAAATTACAATGAGAACATTTGACAAGATCACAGACCTTATAGGCGGCACACCCATATTAAAGCTCAACAACTACATAGCTCTGAACGAGCTTCCCGCAAACATCTACGCAAAGCTCGAATACTTCAACCCCGCAGGAAGCGTAAAGGACAGAATCGCAAAGGCTATGATAGACGATGCCGAGGCTAAGGGCGCACTCAAGCCCGGCGCAGTTATAATCGAGCCTACAAGCGGTAACACAGGTATCGGACTTGCCGCTGTAGCCGCTTCAAAGGGCTACAGAATAATCCTCACAATGCCCGAAACCATGAGCGTTGAGCGCCGTAATCTGCTCAAGGCATACGGTGCGGAGCTTGTACTTACAGACGGTGCAAAGGGTATGAAGGGCGCAATCGCAAAGGCAGAGGAGCTTGCACAGCAGATCGAGGGCGGCTTTATCCCAAGTCAGTTCACAAACAGCGCAAACCCCACCGCTCACTTCAATACAACCGGTCCTGAGATATGGGAAGATACAGACGGCAAGGTTGACATCTTCGTAGCCGGCGTAGGCACAGGCGGTACGATTTCAGGTGTAGGTAAGTACCTCAAGAGCAAGAACCCCAATGTCAAGGTAGTTGCAGTTGAACCTGCAGGCTCTCCCGTGCTTTCAAAGGGTGTTGCAGGACCTCATAAGATACAGGGTATCGGTGCAGGCTTTGTTCCCGAAACGCTTGATACCAAGATTTATGACGAAATAATCGCAGTCGAGAACGAGGACGCATTCGCTACAGGCAGAACGCTTGCAAGAAAAGAGGGCTTACTTGTCGGCATCTCATCCGGTGCGGCTGTATATGCGGCTACACAGCTTGCTAAGCGCCCAGAAAACAAGGGTAAGAACATTGTTGTCCTTCTCCCCGATACAGGCGACCGTTACCTCTCAACACCTATGTTCGCAGAATAATTCAGAAATTTCTATACCCAATTTTATATCGCCATCGCAAAAGCTGTCTCAAACGGACAGCTTTTTGCATTTTGATTACAAGGCTATTTCAAATAATCGTTGAAAATCCGCATCATAACGTTATCTTATAACCGCATTTTGCAAGTTATCAATTCTAAACTTGCACAAACGTGCTTGTGCTATAGCACAAAACCCTGTAAAACCGGTTGACCTTACTGCTTTTCGGTAGTACAATACAGGTAAAGAAAAAACAAGTACCGCAACGGCGCAGGACGATGAAAGTTCTGCGCCGTTTTGTTTACAAAGGAAAGGATGACGTACAAATGTATGAATGCAGTTTAGACAGAATGAAGGATAAGATCTCCACTTTCAGCAAATTCGGTGATGCTGGCCACGGCGGTATCACACGTTACTCGCTCTCACCCGAGGCTATTATGGCCCGTAACGAGTTCATCAAGCGTATGAAGGCTATCGGCGCAGAGATCGAGATAGATGATGTTGCGAATATCTACGCAACGCTCGCCGGCACAGACCCCGACGCAAAGCGTATCGTAATGGCTTCCCACTGTGACTCGGTAAAAAACGGCGGTAACTATGACGGTATACTCGGCGTTATGTCGGCTATGGAGGTACTTGAAACAGTACACGAGAAGAACATCCCCCATAAGCATCCTCTCACCGCTATGATATGGACAAACGAGGAAGGCTCGCTGTATCCGCCTGCTATGATGTGTTCGGGTATCGTATGCTACGATTATCTGCCTGAAGATATCAGATGCAAGTTCAAGTATGAGGATATGATGAATTCAAAGAGCATCCTTGACAATACATCGACATTCGGTGAAGCGCTTGACAAGTCGGGCTTCAAGGGCGACAAGAAGTACCGCCTGTCACCCGACAGATATATGTATATGTTTGAAACTCACATCGAGCAAGGTCCTATCCTTGAAGATGCAGGAAACGATATAGGCGTTGTTGACTGTGTACTGGGTATGTTCAACTACAGGCTGAAGTTCTACGGACAGACGACCCACGCAGGCACATTCCCGATGCCCAAGCGCCGTGACGCATTCTTTGCCGCATCGCAGGCTCTGTGCTATCTGCATGAGGAAATCGACAAGCTCGGCTACAGCGACCTTGTTTACACAACGGGCGATGTTGTATGCCACCCTTGCGTACATACCTGCGTACCCGACTTCTTTGACTTCTCGTTCGACTCACGTCACGAAGATCCCAAGGTACTTGAAAAGGTACTGGCTATCGTAAAATCCTGCGAGGAAAAAACATGGGCAGGCTGTACCTGCAAGGTAGAAAAGGCTTGGAACCGTGATACTGTCTACTGGGATAAGAAGCTGGTAAGCTATGTAAAGACATCCGCAGAAGAATGCGGTATCAAGCACCAGTATATCCACTCAGGCGCAGGTCACGATGCACAGTTTGCCGCATATATGCTCCCGACAACTATGATATTCGTACAATCGAAGGACGGTCTTTCACACTGCGAGCCGGAATATTCAAGCCCCGAGCATTGCACTGAGGGCGCAACGGTTATGCTGAATGCCGTCCTCAAGGCAGATAATGATTGATTATAATGACAACCACTTCTTTTTTTGGTATATTTCCTGACTGATTTTGCTTTATCTGATTTACTTTCACCCGCTTTTACTGCGGGTGATTTTTTTGCGCTCGGGGTTCATTACGGACAGTAATTAAAAATAGAATAATAAGGCTTGATTTTTTATTTAAACTATGGTACAATAGTACAGTATCAGAAATAGAACCCGTGATTATGGGTGTAAGCCCTGTGCAAGGGAGTCCTGTGAACCATGTCAGGCGGGGAACCGAGCAGCATTAAGCAGTTATGACCTGTGCCGCAGCAAGTTTACACTCATAATCACGGGTTCTATTTTTGTGTATCGTTTTATTTACCGATTATTATGTACTTTGTCACGGGAGGTTAGTTATGCATCTTGCTCTTTATCGTAAGTATCGTTCTGCCACCTTTGACGAAGTAATTTCGCAGGAACATATAACCACCACGCTGAAAAATCAGATAAAGGCCGGCACTCCGGCTCACGCTTATCTGTTCACAGGATCGAGAGGTACGGGTAAGACCACCTGTGCAAAGCTGATGGCAAAGGCGGTAAACTGCTTATCTCCCGTTGACGGCAACCCCTGCGGAGAATGTGAAAGCTGTAAGGCGATAGCCGCAGGCTGTCCGGATATAATCGAGATGGACGCAGCCTCAAACAACGGCGTTGACGATGTTAGGGCATTGCGTGATGAGGTTATGTACGCTCCGACTGTCTGCCGTTATAAAGTTTATATAATAGACGAGGTGCATATGCTGTCCTCACAGGCATTCAACGCACTTCTGAAAACCATAGAAGAACCGCCGCCGCACGTTATATTCATACTTGCGACTACCGAGATACACAAGGTGCCTGCGACTATCGCATCAAGATGTCAGCAGTTCCGCTTTTCAAGAATTGACGTAGAAGAAAGCACAAAGCGGCTGTGCGAGATAGCAAAAAAAGAAAACGTAAATATAACCGAGGATGCGGCAAGACTTATTTCAAGATTGTCCGACGGCGGTATGAGAGATGCGGTTTCGCTGCTCGACCAGTGTATAAGCGTGAGCGCCGACATTGACGAGGAAACCGTAAGGACTACCGCAGGCATCGCAGGAACAGAGCATCTGTTCACGCTTGCACAGTGCATACACGAGCAGAATGCGCCCGAGGCACTGAAAATTCTCGACGAGCTTCACAATCAGTCGAAGGATCTTATGCTTCTTCTTGACGAGCTGTTGTCGCATTTCAGAAATCTGTGCATACTGTCGGCAACGAACTCCGACTTTTCACTTATCCCTGCAGGAAGCGGAACAAGAAACGATCTTGCAAGGCAGACAAAGGAGTTTACTCTCGGAGAAATAATGCGGTGTATGGATATACTGCAGGACTGCATTGCGAGAACTCCGAAAACGGCAAAGCGTAAGACGGTTGCCGAAATGTGCCTTATAAGGTTGTGTACGCCACGTCTTGACAGTGATACATCGGCGTTATCGTTAAGGCTTGAAAAGCTGGAGAACAGGCTCGACAAGCTGTGTGACGGCGAGATAAGCATTCAACCGAGAACCGCCGTGCAAACCGGCGAAAGCACAGAAAAGCATATACCGGCACAATCCGCAAAGCCCGTAAGCGTAGCCGGCGACAGACCGCAGGATATTATTGCAGATACGCTGAACAGGATAGAAAATAAAATCACATCCGCCGATGATAAGCAGAAGGACGTGACAGCTCCGACCGCTCCGGTACAGCAAAGCGGTACAGAGCGTAATGCCGCAGACAGCAAGCCTGACTGGTTGTTTGAGGGTACCGGTGGTGCTGATGAAAACGCAAGTACAGGAAACGAAGATGCTCCTCCGTTTGACCTTGACGAACCGCTGGCAAGCGTTGCTCCGCCTGAGCCCGCTCCGCATGAACAGGCAAGCAAGACAGACGGCAACGGCGACAAGCCTGATTGGCTGTTTGAGGGTACGGGCGGCACAGACGATAACGCAAGTGCAGGAAACGAAGACATTCCTCCGTTTGACCTTGACGAACCGCCGGCAAGCGTTGCTCCGACAGAGCAGGAACAGGCAAGCAAGACAGACGGCAACGGCGACAAGCCGGACTGGCTGTTTGAGGGTACGGGCGGTGCTGATGAAAACGCAAGTGCAGGAAACGAAGATGCTCCTCCGTTTGACCTTGACGAACCACAGGCAAGCATTGCTCCGACAGAGCAGGAACAGGCAGTAAAGACCGGGAATAATCTTCCCGAACAGCATAAAAATAATCTGTCGGCAGACAGTACGCAAAGTACCGGCAATGCCGATCCGCAGGTAACCGAGATACTCGACAGACTTCCCGTTATACTGCAGGCTATACTGGGACAGGTGCAAGTTACGCTCGGTCGGGATACGGTGAATATCAGCGGTTATCAGAAATTCCAGTATGATTTCCTGACAACAGGCGACTCGAAGGAACGGCTTGAGAAAGCCGCCGAAGAGGTAACAGGCAGAAGGCTTGTAATGACCTTTGACAATATCGGCGATACAGCCGAAAGCAAGGATAAAAGCGACCCTGTTTCCGATTTCTTATCAAGAGCGGAAAAAATGGGCGTAAAAATAAAATACAAAAAACCAAAAAATTAAGTCGTTGACTTAAAGATACGAAAGGAAAAATCACAATGAAAGCAAGATTACCCAAGGAATACCAGAACAGAGGCGCAAACAACATGAACAGCATGATAAAACAGGCTCAGAAGATGCAGGAAGACATCGAGCGTGTACAGGCTGAGCTTGAGGCAAGAGATTTCACGGCTTCTGCCGCAGGCGGTATGATTGAAGTTACGATGAGCGGTGCAAAGGTACTCAAGGAGGTTAAGCTCAACCCCGAGGTAGTTGACAAGGACGCTATCGAGGATCTTCAGGACATTATCGTAGCAGGCGTAAATGCCGTTATCACACAGATTGAAGAAGTAAGTGCCGCAGAGATGGAAAAGGTAACAGGCGGAGTTAACATTCCGGGACTTGTTTAATGGCTGAATATAATTCTCAGCCGCTTATAACGGCGGCGCAGGAATTCGCCAAGCTCCCCGGCATCGGTCTTAAAACGGCGCAGAGGCTGGCATATTATATACTGAACGCCCCGGAGGAAGAAGTGGAGCAGTTTGCGTCCGGAATTCTACGGGCAAGGCGCAGTATGAAGCTGTGCAGTGTATGTCAGAATATCTGCAATACGGACAAGTGCGATATATGCTCGGACAGCCGCAGGAACCACAAGGTTATATGCGTTGTGGAAAGTCCCAAGGACGTTTCCGCCATAGAACGAAGCGGCGGCTTTGACGGAGTGTATCATGTACTTCACGGGCTGTTGTCACCGATGAATTCGATAGGTCCTCAGCAGCTTAAAATAAAGGAGCTTATGGCAAGGCTGTCGGATACGGACGAGGTCATAATGGCTACAAGTCCGACTATCGAGGGAGAGGCTACGGCAACATATCTTTCAAGAATGATAAAGCAGCTGGGAGTAAAGGTGACCCGTCTTGCGTATGGTCTGCCTGCGGGCGCATCGCTTGAATATGCGGACGATGTTACGCTCCAGAGGGCGCTTGAAAACCGTAACGAAATATAATTTTCTTCGGGAAAGGAATATAATAAATGACACAGGAACAGTTGAACACGATACAGGAACAGACAAAGAAAATAACCAACCCGAAACTGCTCGAAGTGATGAGAACGCTGAAAAAATGCGCTGAAGAGAAAACAAATCCCGAGCCGCAGTATCAGGTGGATTATATCGACAATCTGATGGAAGCAAGACTTCTTGCCCCTGTAACCGTGACGGATATGTCGGGTGAGAACGAAAATCAGATGAAGGTACAGTTCTCGCACCTTACAAATCCTCAGAACGAGAAATATTTTATGGTGTTCACCGATATGGAAACAATGCAGAAGAACATCAACGATATAAGCAAGATCTGCGTGATCGCCGTTACATATAAGGATCTTTCTGCTATGCTGTCACAGCCGAAGTGTGCTATGAAGGGCTTTGTTATAAACCCCTTCACCGAGAATATTATCTGCGGTCCTCAGCAGGCAGAGGTCATAGCAAATTATATAAGGCAGAAAAAATTCAACAGCGGCGAGCTTACTGTCATAAACGAGGTTACGGGCGTGCCTGACACTGTTACCAAGCCTATAACGAGCTATTTTGACAGCCGTAAGGATATCAAGAAGGCATATATTATGAATATGCGCAAGGTAAATCAGCTCAACCGCCTTATAATCGTGGATTTCGAGGGTGAGGACGACAAATTCGACGACTTTACCAAGGACTTTACCGAAAAGGTACTGAAGGATATAAACGACGAAAAAGCGCCGTTTATGATAATGAACTTCAATCAGCCTGCCGCAAAACAGGCGACAAAAGAAAAAGTTCCGTTCTATGTAAAGGTTTAACGGATTTAAACGTTATGCAAAAAATGAACACAAACAAAAGAGGCTTTTGCCTCTTTTTTGTTTATTCTGCGGAAATTTTCTTTAATTTTTTGCATTTACTTGACGAAAAAGCGGTTATGATATATCATTATACTGTATAAATAGGTCTACGGACCGGACGGGAGAAATCATGAAAAACATTATCTCTGCTTCAATGCTTGCGAGCGACCTTACAAATATAGAAAAAGAAATCCACCGTACCGAAAACGCACAGGTCGAGTGGCTTCATATAGATGTTATGGACGGCGTTTTCGTTGACAATATAACCTACGGAAACAACGTTGTTGCCGCTATGCGTAAAGTGAGCGATATATATTTCGACACGCACCTTATGGTGACCGATCCCACAAATCTTATACCGCTTTTCGCCCTTGCGGGCAGTAATATGCTTACTATCCACCTTGAAAGCAAAGGCGACACAACGGCAAACCTTAAGTGTATAAAGAAAAGCGGTATGAATGCAGGACTTGCCATAAAGCCTGCTACCGACTGGAAAGAAGTCATACCTTATCTGCCGCTGTGCGATATGGTGCTTGTAATGACCGTTGAACCGGGCTACGGCGGACAGGGATTTATTCCGCAGTGTGCCGACAAGGTGGCAATGCTCCGTAAATACTGCAATGAAAACGGATTTGACAAAATGAATATACAGGTTGACGGCGGTATCAACACAGCAACCGCCGCAACAGTTAAAGACGCCGGTGCAAACGTACTTGTAGCAGGAACATATCTGTTCAGGGCGGAGGATATGAGGGCGGCGGCAGACGCTATACGCTAAAAGCAGTCGGGCAACAGCTCAGTAGCTTTGTCTGTAAGCAGAGTGTAATATTCCTCCGTGTCGCTCATACGGCTGAGATCCGTATATAACGGGAGGCGGTACTCCGACACGATGTGCCGTATAATTCCGATGCGGCTTTCGGACGATCTGCTCTGCGGCAGATGAATGGCAAGACGGTAATCTTTCCCGTCACGGTCTGCGTATAAGGATACACGGTCTGCGACAGTTTTAAGCGCCTTGCAAAGCCTTGCGAGAACGCAAAGCTCTCCCTCGCAGATGACCGCCGTAAGCGGCGGTCGGCAGGAAGTGTTTTTTACGGACGGAGCGCCTTTAATGCAGGAGATATATAAGGTACAGCCTCCGTCGCTTTTCGGGAAAGCCTCGACAAGCAGACGTTCTCCGCAAAGCCCGAGATTATGATCTTCGCTGAGGCAGGATATAAGTCTTGACAAGGCAAGCTCTGAGGTACGGGAATCGCCCGAAATATCTTCGCATTTAATGCGGTATCCGTCCATATCCGACGGATTTAGCGTAATTTTTACGGTATTTCCCGCAAGTTCATCTATCTGCATGGGACACCTCCTGTTAAACCGGTTAAACAGCTTATAGTCTGAAAGGACAAAAAGATATAATGAATACAACCACAAATGAAGCTCTTCTTAAGAAGATAGACGAAGCTCCTTTGCTGATGTCAAAGGAGGCGGCTAAGAAAAAACTGCGTAAGCCGAGAAGCATATACGGCGATCAGATACTTTTTATGCTGGCGATAACCGTCATTGCCACCTGCTTTTACGGTATGAGGGTAGTAACGGTGTGCGCCTGCTCGGTGCTTGCCTGCATACTGACCGATATGGTCGGCTGTTTCCTTTCAAAGAAGGAATACGGTGTAAAAGACCTGTCAACCATAGCCTACGGTATGGCGCTTGCTCTTATGCTCCCTGCAAGCGTTGAATATTATGTCGTGATAATCGGCGCAGTGCTTGCAATTACGGTAAAGCATATATTCGGCGGCAAGGATAACTATATATTCAATCCTGCGGCGGTTGCGATAGCGTTTCTTATAATCTGCTATCCGACACAGGTGCTGATGTATCCCCAGCTTGACGCTCATCCGGAAATATTCGGAGATGCGGGAACGCTTGTAAGCGGAATCGAGAGCAGTTTTATAAAGAACGGTGCAATGCCGTCACTGACTCCGCTTGAGATACTTATGGGAAGGTTCCCCGGCCCTATGGGAACTACTCATATACTCGTGCTGATAGTAAGCGGTATCTGCCTTATCTGCAGAAGAAGCGTGTCGCTTTCCGCTACTGTGGGAGGAATAGCCGTAATGGGTGTGCTTTCCTATCTCACAAGCAGTGTAGAGCCTGCTATGGACGCTGTTATTTTCCGTTTTATAAGCGGATTTGTACTGTTCGGCTTTATATTCCTTGCGAGCGATCCGCAGACGCTTCCGTTTACAAACGGCGGAAGGGTGCTGTACGGCATAGCGCTCGGCGTAATCACGGTTATATTCAGAAATTCCGCAAATATCGAGGGAATATTCGTGTTCTCTCTGCTGATAGTAAACGCTCTGTCGCTGTATCTTGACAAACTGGCATTCGTAATAGGCGTACAGACAAAACAGCTTTTAAGATACCTTAGGCATAACCTCGGCTCGTTTGAGCGAATGACAAAGGACGCAAAGCAGGGTAAGACACCGGAGCTTTCGGATACGCAGGAAATTATGATTGAACCTGTTAATTATAATATGCCCCCTATCGACAATAAGGTCACAAAGGTAAAACGTCATAAAAAGTCGGTAATGGAGAATATTTCCGACAAAATATCGGATTCGGTAAAGAAGAAGAAAGCATCGGCGAAATCCGCCGGCGAAAACGAAAAGGAAAAGGAGGCGCAGCATGGCTCAGGCAAAACAGATGAAGCCGGAAAAGACACGGAAAAGTAACTTTAAATTCACCCGTGATCTTATAGACGGACTGGCAAAGCAGAATGTCGTGCTGATGACAGGCATTGTAAACGCACCTGTTATAATCGCCGCTACGACCTTCAAGAAGGGCGTGGTAATCGCTCTTGCTTTTGCGATAATATCGTTTCTGACGATAGTTACCTGTTCGTTTGTACCGAAAAAAATAGTTTATACCCTCAGAGTAATTATATATGCGCTGGTAGGCTCGGTCTATTATATCCCGACCGTACTTCTTTTAGAGCAGATCTTTCCGCTTACGGTCGAGCTTATAGGCATCTATATGCCGCTTATAATTACAAACGCTCTTATCTTCTCGAAAACGGAAAGCCGTTTCTATCTTGAGGACAAGCTGAAAATGATAATCGACGTAATTTTCTTCATAGCGGGCTTCGGCGCAGTGTGCGTCCTTACCGGAGGCTTCAGGGAACTGATATGCTTCGGCACATTTGCCGGAATAAAGCTGTTTGATTTCAAGATTGCGGCTTTTGAATCACCTTTCGGCGGATTTATACTTGTCGGAATAATGGCAGGTATGTTCAGGGCGCTTTACAACTATCTGCGTAACCGCAGAATAAGGCTTAACAGCGAGGAGCATAACAAGGCGGCGGCTCACACCTACCGTTCAAGCACCGAAAGCAAGCCTGCTGCACCACATCTGCTTCCCTCGCAGGACGACAACGTAAAGGAGCGCAGTGATGGATAAATTAGCACTTTTTATCAATACGGCTATGCTCGCTATGTTTGTCGAGAATGCGATATTCTCCCGTGCGCTCGGCACAAGCGTGGCGTTCTACGCATCAAGAAAAAAAGAAAGCATATTCGGACTGGGTCTCGGCATAACATACGTTATCGTGGTTTCAAGCTGTATCACGTTCTTTATAGACGGGTGGCTTGCCGACTGGCAGTATTTTTATGTTGTCATGCCGCTTATATACACGCTGACGGTGAGCATAGTATATACGGGCAGTCTGCTCCTCCTGTGGAGATTCCTGCCAAAGATATTCAGAAACATCAAGAAATACGTTCATCTTTCGGTGTTCAATGCGGCAGTGCTGGGAGCATTGTTCCTGAACACGACATATCACGCTGATTTCTTTTCGTATATGGGATTCGGTGTCGGAATAGCGGCAGGCTTCTTCATTGCGGTGTTCTTCCTTCATATCGCAAACGAA
>ENA-UPXC01004925-UPXC01004925.1-human-gut-metagenome-genome-assembly--contig:-NODE-4925-length-11552-cov-3.644793_pt1 | contig 11552 bp, 11 predicted proteins | sample MGYA00250047_ERZ773371 | MGnify/ENA primary metagenome ERZ773371 (study PRJEB29103, sample SAMN06111975) | human gut metagenome | biome: human gut; feature: ankylosing spondylitis patient; material... | reverse complement strand
TAATCCCACCTCCAAATCTATAATAGCATAAAAATAATGGTAGGCACTTTCGTGTCTACCATTATTTTATCACTTCAGTTCAAAACCGCAGGACTTTTTTTTTACATCTTTTACGACAAGGATACAGTCCTTATTGACAAGTATAATTGACAATAAGACAAGTGTGCTTTATAATAAAGTCATAACAAAGCAAGGAGGGTTCTCACATGGAAAAACATGATATTTTACGGCGGGCACAGGCAAGCAAGTATGACGAAGGCGCGCAGTACTTTCACCAAAAGGCAAAAGCCATTGCCGGAGCAATCTTTACTTCCTCTGCCCTGTTCCTGATGATTTGCAATATCATATATGATCGCACAGCAACCGAAATCCTGATGCTTTACTGGATTTATCTCGCCTCTACCTGTCTCATTGAGTACCATTATGGGAAAAGCAAGATGAATTTGGCAGTCGGAATCTTCTCGCTCATTTCGCTCGCCGGGGTCAGCATCACCTATATTCGGAGTATCTTATTATGAGTGAAAAGGAAAATGATCTGATCCTGCAAAACCGGCTGCGTGTTGCGCGTGCCGAAAAGCGGCTCAGCCAAGGCGAACTGGCATCTATGGTGGGTGTGAGCCGGCAAACCATTAGTTCCATCGAGAATTTGCAGTTCTGCCCCAGCGCTAAACTTGCGCTCCTGCTGTGCATTGCATTGGACAAGAATTTTGAAGAGTTATTCTATTTTTAGCAGCAAAAAACGCCGGCAGCACGCCGGCGTTTTTTCAGTTCAGATTGTTCTTTTTGAGGTACAGCCACGCGACTGTCATACCGATGCCTGCAAACACCACCGGAATCCACCAGAACATTGCAAGCGGCAATCCGCTTCCCTCGATGTTCATACCATAGAAACCGAAGATGATGTTGGGGATGGTCATAATAATGGTGATGACCGTCAGCACTTTCATGATGATGTTAAGGTTATTCGATACAACGGACGCATAGGCATCCATCGTCCCCGCCAAAATGCTTGAGTAAATATTCGACATCTCGATTGCCTGCCGAATCTCGATCAGCGCATCCTCCAGGATATCGCGGTCGTCCTCGTACAGCTTGAGTACGCGCCCGCGCAGCACCTTTTCCATGGTGACCTCATTGCCCTTTAACGATGCCGAGAAGTAGACGAGTGATTTACTCAAACCGAGGAGCTGAATCAGTTCCTCGTTTTTCAGAGAGTCATACAGTCTGCGCTCAATCTTGGTAAAGTCGCGCTCGATGAGACGCAGGTTTTTGAGGAACCGCCCTGCGACACGCAGCAAAATCTGAAAGACAAACCGTGTTTTCATTGAGGTATGAATGTCTTTCACTGCACCCTCTGCAATGGAGCGCAGGACAACCGTATCCTGCAAGCACACGGTTACAACCGCATTGGGCAGAATCACAATGCCCATCGGGAGGGTTCCAAAAATCTGGGTACCCTCTTCATTTTCGCGTTCTTTTTCGACCGTTGGGATGTCCACGATCATCAGCACCTGATCTTCCTCAATCTCGACACGGGAACTTTCCTCCGGGTCGAGCGCCGCGCGGATGAAATCCTCCTCCGCGCCGGTCTGGGTAAAGATCTGGTTCAGCTCTTCCGACGATGGATGCACGATATTCACCCAGCATCCGTCCTCAAAGTCCTTGATCGAAACGACACGCCCTGCGATCGTCTTGAAATATTCGACCATAATTACCGCCTTTCTACGGCGGGCTTATCTGGATTGGCGCCGCCGTGCGTATTGAATTCGTTTATGACTGCCAGGTTCCGGACTCACGACGGCGATACCCCCTTTTAATTTCAAATATTTCACATCGTATAACGATAGCGTCAAAAACAGCCCTCGGAAAAAGGGCTGTTTTGTTCTCTATGTAAGCGTTTGACCGCAAAACGGTCGGGCATCATCACATATTCTTGTGATTGAAAATCTGCATAATAGTTTCAAACGGATCGTCCGAAGCCGGCTTTGCACCGTCCTCAGACTTTGCGCGTGCGCCTGCATACGGGCTTGCGCCGCTCTTGGTATCCTCTGTGCCGACTGCCGAATTCGGAATCTTATCAAAACCGGTTGCAATGACAACCACGCGGATTTCGTCGTCCAAATCCTCGTCAATGGAAGCGCCGAAGATGATGTGCGCATCCGGATGCGCTGCCTGCTGTACCATGCCTGCCGCAGTCTCAACCTCATCAAGACCGATATCGTCAGAGCCGATGATGGACAGGATGACACCGCGTGCGCTCTCAATCGAAGTCTCGAGCAGCGGGCTGGAAATTGCCATCTTCGCAGCCTCAGCAGCCTTCTCCTTGCCGGCAGCCTTGCCGGTGCCGATGTGCGCGAAGCCTGCATCTTTCATGATGCTGCTGACGTCCGCAAAGTCGAGGTTGATGAAGCCCGGTACGGTGATGAGGTCAGAGATGTTGGAAACCGCCTGACGCAGCACGCCGTCTGCAATGTCGAATGCATTCTTAAAGGTGATCTTCTGCTCGGAAACCAGCTTGAGGCGCTCGTTCGGGATGATGACCAAGGAGTCTACGTTCTCACGCATTGCCTCGATGCCCTGAAGCGCCTGATCGATACGCTTCTTGCCCTCAAAGCCAAACGGACGGGTGACAACGCCAATGGTCAGCGCGCCCATGTTGTGTGCGATCTCCGCAACAACCGGCGCCGCGCCGGTGCCGGTGCCGCCGCCCATGCCTGCGGTGATGAATACCATGTGTGCGCCTTCGAGCGCAGCCTGAATTTCGTCCTTGCTCTCCTCAGCCGCCTTCTGACCGACCGACGGATTGGAACCTGCACCCTGACCCTTGGTCAGCTTTTCGCCGATCTGGATTTTGGTGCCTGCCTGAGAGTAGTTGAGTGCCTGCTTGTCGGTGTTGATGGCGATGAACTCCACGCCCTGCATCCCGCCGGAAATCATGCGGTTGACTGCGTTGTTGCCGCCGCCGCCGATACCGATGACCTTGATATTTACTACATTGTCCATAGTGTCTTCAAACTGAAAGCTCATTCTTGCCGTCCTCCGTTTAATTTGGTCCTGTTTCTCTTTATCCGCATCAAAAACTGAAATTGCTCAGATGTCAAAACGGGTGGATAAAACCGCTGATTTCGGGTGTCGATGCCCAAAAGGGTATATCACGCCCTATCGTTATAATTTTAACCCTTCTCGCCGCACTTTGCAACTAAAAATGCCGCAATCGTGAAAAATTGTTGAAAACGCAGACGCTGCCCCCGCTGTCCCGTCAAAAAGCGGTACGTTTTACCAACTGCGAACAGAGTTCCCGATTCCTGCCCGCTTTTCGCCGTTTGCTCCGGCACTCAGGATGCATCGGGAAGCGCTTCTTCCAGCGGGGCAATATCGTCCAGCGGCAGCATAGATTCTTCGATTTGCTCCTGCGTGGTCGGCGGACAGTATACCGTCGTCGGGTCTTTCAGATAGATGATATTGACATCCGAGGGCGACAGTTCATCGGCGACAATACGCGAAAGCATGCGCAGCTTTTCGTTCAATTTGACCGCCTCGCCGAGACGCACATCCAGACGTCCAAGGTATCCGAAGCGTACATCATAGGATGCCGAAACATTGATGAAGTCCACATCCTCCATCATCTTCTGCTCCCCGAGCGCCCGTGTCACCGAAAGCAGCCGCCCGACATGCTCCGCATCCCCGTCTTTCAGAATCTGTCCCGGCGTTCCCTCCGGAAGAATGACACCGGTGACCGGCGCGACCCCCTCCGGTGCGCTCGCAGCCTGCTCAAGCAGCTTTCCCTGCGCATCCGCAAGGAAGCAGCCTCCGCCCGCTAGGTCGATTGCCATGACCGGCACGGCATCCACTGCCTTGACCCTGAGCCCGTCCGGCAGCTGCCGCTCGATTTCGACGCTGCCAAGATAAGGATATGCCTTCATGATTTTATTTGTCAGGGACGATACCCGGAACGAAAACAGGTTGTCCCCTTTTTTTACGCCGAGTGTTTTGGAGAGTTCTTCGGCTGTATAATGCGGCGTGCCGGTAATTTCGAGCCGGTCTACCCGAAAAAATACGGTGACCGCCAGAAACGCCATGCAGAACGTCAGCAGCACAAAGGCAATGCGCCGCGTAATCTGCTGCCGGCGGCTGCGGCGCACCTTGCGGCGCTGCCGCTCGGAGCGGCTGAGCTGCTGGGGCGGCACCGGTCTGCACCGGCGTCTCCTCTTCTTTTTTTGCACCGGCTGCGTTCCCGTCGGGACAGGCTGCTGCATGGGCGTCTGCTCCATGCCCGGCGGCAGCGGTTGTGCATCCGGGTTTTGTCTTTTCATGCGTCCACCTGTCCTTTCAAGCGATTACCCAATGGCTTCTAAGATATGCCGATAAATTTTTTCTCCTGCGTCGAGCGCTGCAAGCCGTGCCGCGCAGACTGCCATTTCCTCGCGCTTCGCATCGTCCGCAAGCAGCGCCGCAGTCATATCAAGCAGCGTTTTTCCGCTTGCATCCTTCTCAAGCAGCACCTGGGTCGCGCCTGCGCTTTCCAGCGCCCGCGCGTTCTTTTCCTGATGGTTTTCCGCGACATAGGGCGACGGCACCATAATGGAGGCGCGTCCGAGCGCGCACAGCTCGCCGATGGTTGCCGCGCCCGCACGGCAGATGATAAGGTCTGCCGCCGCCATCTGGTCTGCCATATCGTAAATATAGTCGGTCAGCCGGATATTGGGATGCTGTTTCAGATCCACCCCTTTATCCGCAACCATTTTTTTGACGGTTTCAAACGCCGCCGAGCCGGTTGCATGTACATGCCGGAATTTTACGCCCTGCGCCGCCTCGAGCGCAATCATATCTGCCATATGCTCGTTCATGTATTTCGCGCCCATCGACCCCCAGAACGATACCACCATGCGGTCATCTTCGGAAAGTCCCAGCTTTTTGCGCGCTGCCGCACGGTCGGCAAATACAATTTCGGTGCGCACCGGTGCGCCGGTCATCACGATATTATCCCCACCGCCCAGCAGCGCGCGGGCTTCCTCAAAGCAAACGAGCACCTTTTTTGCCTTTTTTGCAAGCATTTTTGTGGTCACCCCGGGCAGGGCGTTGACCTCAAGCAGGACGGTCGGGATGCCGAGTTTCTGCGCCGCGCTCACGATTGGGAAACTCACATAGCCGCCGCAGCCAATGACGCAATCGGGTTTATGCTCTTTGAGCAGTTTTTTTGCTTTGTTCTGCGCAGTCAGGGTCTGGTATACCGCGCCGATGTTGTGCCCAATGGCGTCCGGACGGAACGAGCGGCGCAGACCGGTAATCTCAATAATATCCAGCGGATATCCCTCACGCGGCACAAGCCGGTGCTCGATACCCTTGCTGGTGCCTGCAAAACGCACCTCGGTATCCGGCCGCTTCTGCTGAAAGTACCGGGCGATGGCAAGCCCGGGCGTGACATGCCCCCCCGTGCCGCCGCCTGTAATGTAAAGCTTCATGGTAGTATCCCCCTCTATTCCTTCTTCTTTGCGCTGCGCGAAATATTCAGTAAAATCCCCATTTCGCCGAGCTGGATGAGCAGAGCGGTGCCGCCATAGCTGAAAAACGGCAGGCTTGCGCCCGTAACCGGAAACAGGCCGGTGACGACGAACAGGTTGATGAGCGTCTGGATTGCCAGCTTGCAGGTAATGCCAACCGCAATCAGGCAGCCGAACTTATCCTTGGAATTGCGTGCAACATGCAGTCCGCGGTAAATCAGGTATCCGAACAGAACCATCACAAGCAGCGCGCCGATGATGCCGGTTTCCTCACACCACGATGAAAAAACGAAATCGTTCTGCGGTTCGGGCAGATACAGATGTTTCTGCCGTCCCTGTCCGAGCCCGACGCCCCAGATGCCGCCCGAACCGATTGCAATAAAGCTGTTTCCCGCCTGCCATCCGAGGTCCCGGAAATCGATGAACGGGTCGAGCCATACCGCAATACGGTTACGCACGTGGGCGAAGCGGTCGGTCTGGTACGCCAGAGCAAACGCGACGGCTCCCACGCCAAGCGCCGGGAAGAAATACCAGACCTTAATCCCCGCCACAAACAGGATGCACAGCGCCACGCCGATGATAATTACCGTCGCAGACAAATGCGGCTCCAGATACAGCAGGACGGCAACCACTGCAATCGCCGCGCCAAAGGGCAGCAGTCCGCGCATTGTGCGGACCTTTTCCCCTGCCCGCGCCGCGTAATAGGAAAACGACAGGATCACCGCCGTTTTCATCAGTTCGGACGGCTGAAACTCGCCCAAAATCGGAAGATAGATCCATCGTGTTGCATTGTTGTGGTTGATACCGACGCCCGGAATCAGCACCAGAATCAGAAGCACCATGCCGACCGCAAACAGCGGCTTCTGGAAGCGCGTATAGATGTGATAGTCAAATACCGATACGAACAGCATGGCTGCAACGCCAATCACTGCAAACACGCCTTGATTCCGGATAAACTTCAGCGGATCTCCGAATTTATACAACGCTGCCGGATAGCTTGCAGAAAACAGGGCAATCAGCCCGACGATGAGCAGCAGCAGCGTTACAACCAGCAGCGGCAGATCCAGTTTTCCAAGGCCTCTGGCTTCCGCGCGCGGCGGCGCAGGAGGACGTTGTTCCCGTTCATAAAGTTGTACCGTTTTCGGTGGCATAGAGACTCCTTCCAATCCTGCGCGCATCCCTCCCGCTTACAGCGAAGCGCGGAACAGCATCCACGCAAGGATGCACATGACGATGGTGATGGCGGTAAAGACGCCGACGATTTTACGCTCGCCCCAGCCGCACATTTCAAAATGATGATGGATCGGCGCCATCTTAAACAGGCGCCTTCCATGCGTTGCTTTAAAATAGGATACCTGCAAAATGACCGACAGCGTCTCGCAGATATAAATCAGACCGACCGGCAGCAGCATCAGCGGCATATCGCACGCAAATGCCAGACCTGCCACAGCGCCGCCGAGGAAGAGCGAACCGGTATCGCCCATAAAGACCTTGGCAGGGTTAAAGTTGAAAATCAGGAAACCGAGCAGCGCACCGGCGAGCGCGCCCGCAAACGCCATGACGCCCGGATTCTGCTGGCAATATCCGACCGCTGCAAAAAAGATTGCGACCGGCACGGTCACACTCGCCGCAAGCCCGTCGATGCCATCGGTGAGGTTCACGGCATTGTCGCAGCCGACCACCACAACAACCGCAAACACGAGGTACACTACCCAAGGCAGCTCAAGCGTGATGTTCAGTCCGGGAATCCACAATCCGGAGCTGAGCCCGCCCGTCAGCCGCAGCAGCGACAGGAACACCGCCGCAACGACAATTTGCAGCAGCAGCTTCTGCATCGGGGTCAGGCCCGCGTTCTGCTTTTTCTTGATCTTCGCCCAGTCGTCAATCATGCCGACCAGACCGTAAGCAAGTGCAATCAGCAGCACCGCAAAGAAATTGCTGACCGCATGCCCGCCTCCGGACAGGCTGCCAGTGAGCATGCTCATAATGAGCATGCTCACGGTAATCCCGATCATGAACATAAAGCCGCCCATGGTCGGGATGTTCTGCTTGTTCATATGCCACTTGGGTCCGATTTCCAAGATCTTCTGACCGAATTTCATCTTGCGCAGCCAGTGAATGACCGGCATGCCGATGGCTGCGGTCACCGCGAATGCAATCGCCGCAGCCAGTAAAATGGTTTTCATCAAACTTCCTCCCCCAGGAATAACTTTAGTACATTCTCCATGCGCATGCCGCGGCTGCCCTTGAAGAGCAGCGCATCCCCCGGCTGCGCGGCGGCTTTCAGCGCGTCCGCCATGGCTTCATGCGTGTCGAACATCCGGATTTGTTCCTCTGCCATGCCGCCCTCGCGTGCGCCCGCAGCCATATCCGCAGCATTTCCGCCGAATAAATAGAGCGCATCGGCATTCTTTGCCGCTGCAAAACCTGCCTGCCGGTGCCCCTCTGCCGCGTGCTCTCCCAGTTCGAGCATAGAGCCGAGCACCGCAAAGCGGCGTCCATGCTGCGCACCCAGCACGCGGAGTGCCGCCTGCATGGAATCCGGACTGGCATTGTAGCAGTCCTCATAGATGGTGAAGCCGTTTTTCTCGTAAAGCTGCTGCCGGCGGCCGTCCGGCTGGTATTCTGCAAGCGCCGCGCCGATGTCGTCCGCATCCACGCCGAGCAGCCAGCCAACTGCGGCGGCGGCAAGCGCGTTGCCGACATTATGTACGCCCGGCAGATGCAGCTGCACCGGAAATGCCGTCTCAGGCAGGCAAAGGGTGAACGAAACACCGTCCGCTGTGCTCTCAATATCCTGCGCGCGCACGTCGCATTCCGGATTCTCCATGCCGAACCAGACCTTGCGGCCGTAGATGCGGTCACGCTTTTCCCACAGGAGCGGCTCATCACCATTCAGCACCGCCACGCCGCCGCGCGCCGCAAGCCCATCCAGAATCTCCATTTTCGCGCGGCAGATGCCCTCCCGCGAGCCGAGAAACTCGATGTGTGAGGTGCCGATCGTGGTAATCACCGCGATATTCGGCTTGCCGCAGTCCACCATGGACGCGATCTCGCCGAAATTCGACATCCCCATTTCAAAAACGGCTGCCTCATGACGGGATTCCAGTCCTAAAGCAGTCAGCGGCATGCCGAGCTGATTGTTGAGGTTGCCGCGGGTCGCATGCGTCTCGTACATGCGCCCGAGCACGGCGGCGGTCATACCGCGCGTGGTTGTCTTGCCGACCGAGCCGGTAATCGCCACCACCGGACAGTCAAACTGGTCGCGGTAGCCGCCTGCAAGGTCGAGCATCGCCTGTCTGGTGTCCTCTACATAGAGCGCAGGAACCGGGTACTTCTCCTCCCTGCGCGCAGTCATGACCGCAGCGGCGCCTGCCTCAATCGCCTTCGGGATAAAATCATGCCCGTCGAACCGTTCCCCTTTGATGGCAACAAACAGCGACCCCGGCGTCACTTCGCCCGTATCCTTTACGACGTTTGTAATCTCAGCCTCGCCGCATGCTTCGCCATGCGTCCATGCGGCAGCCTGCGACAGCAGAAAGTGTTCCATTTTCTTTATCCTCCGCCCTGTGCTTTCTGCGTCTCCGCGCAAACTGCCGAAGGCGCATTTCAATCTTAATCTGCGTAATGCATTATAGCACAATCACTCTAAAAATCCAGACTTATTTGCCGAAATACGCGGCAACCACCTCGCGCTCATCCAGATGATGCTTGACATGGTTGATTTCCTGATAGGTTTCGTGCCCCTTGCCCATGAGGACAATGGTATCGTCCTTTTGCGCCATGGAAAGTGCAAAGCGGATGGCGTCCGGACGGCTCACGATGACTTCCTTGGGCGTTTTGCTGTCCTGCATGCCCGCGAGGATATCCTCAATAATTGCTTCGGGCTGCTCGGTGCGCGGATTATCGCTGGTTACAATGCAGAAATCCGCAAGCCGCGCTGCAATCGCGCCCATTTTGGGGCGTTTGGTCTTATCGCGGTCGCCGCCGCAGCCAAACAGCGCAATCACGCGCCCCTTGGTAAATCCGCGCACGGCGCGCAGCACATTTTCCACGCCGTCCGGCGAGTGCGCATAGTCGATCAGCACGGTATAGTCGGTTTCGGTCGGCACGACCTCAACACGTCCCTTGACACCGTGCGCGGTCGCCATTGCATGCGCTGCATCGGCAAGCGGCATGCCGAGCGCGCGGCAGACGCCGAGCGCCGCGAGCGCGTTTGCCACCGAAAACTGTCCCGGGATGCCCAGATGCACGCGGGCAATGCCCTCTTCCGCCGAGGCGACAAAGTCCACACTGTCCGCATGCAGGCGGATGTCCTTTGCGGTCAGGGTCGCGGTGTCGCACACAGCAGAAAAGGTTTCGACCGGACATTTGGCGTCCAGCAGCATCTTTTCGCCCGCCGGATCGTCCATGTTGATCACGCCCTTATCGCAGACCGCGAACAGCTTTGCTTTCGCCTGCCGGTACTCCTCCATCGTGTGGTGGAAGTCCAAATGATCCTGCGTCAGGTTGGTGAACGCGCCCACTGCAAACCGGATGCCGTACACGCGGTCGAGCACCAGAGAATGTGATGAAACCTCCATGACGCAGTGGGTGCAGCCGGCTTCCACCATGCGATGGAACAGCGCGTGCAGCTCGTAGGACTCGGGCGTGGTGCGGTCAGTTTCCACAATTTCGTCGCCGATGAGGTTTTGGTTGGTACCGATGAGCCCCACCTTTGCCCCCTGTGCCTCCAGCAGATGCTTGATGAGATAGGTGGTCGTGGTCTTGCCGTTCGTGCCTGTAATGCCGATCATCTGCATTTTTTCTGCCGGATGGCCGAAGCGGTTTGCGCCAATCACAGCAAGCGCGCGGCGGGAATTTTCAGTCACCACCGCCGGGATGCCCGCGTCCGCCTCTTCGCAGACCACTGCCGCCGCGCCCTTTTGAAGCGCGGAAGCGATATATTTGTGTCCGTCAGTCTCATAGCCGCGGATGGCAACGAACAGGTCGCCCGGGCGGACGGCACGCGAATCATAGCGCACCTCGCCGATCTCCGGGTCGCCTGAAACTGTATTTTTCGTGACGGCAATGCCGTGCAGTAATTCCGATAATCGCATGATCTTCTCCTTTGCTCTTCCAAATCAGCGGTCGCTAACGCCGGTGCTGTTCTCAAACGAGACTGTAATCACCGTACCAATGGGAACCTCGGTGCCTGCGGCGGGGTTCTGCTGCACCGCAATCGTGCCGCCGTTGGTCTGGCTGGTTTTGATGCCCGTGCGGCGCATGTACAGGCTGTTATTTTCCAGCCGGTCCTTTGCCGTGGACGGATGCTCTCCGAGCACGTTGGGCACTGTAATCATTTCGGACGATTTCTCTCCGCCGAGGTACAAAATGACCTTGCTCTCTGACGGGATCTTGACGCCGCCGGTCGGCACCTGATCGGTCACCTTGTCGCCATCTCCCACAAAGCGGCAGGTCAGCCCCGCATTTTTGATAGTATTCTCGGCATCTTCCTTCGTGGTACCAATGAGGCTCGGCACCTCATATTCCCGCCGGTCGCTTTCCGAATCATCATAGCTCTGCTCCACGCCGAGATAAGGCAGCACATCGCTCAAAATACGTCCGACAATGGGCGCCGCCATCGCGCCGCCGCCATGCGGCGCGCTCTCCGGCAGGTCGTGAATCGCAACCAGTACCGCAATCTGCGGATCGTCCATGGGCGCGACGCCGATGAATGACGCGGTATAGCGGTCCTCCTCATCGGTTTTCCGTTTCAAAATTTCCGAGGTTGCGGTCTTGCCGCCCACACGGTACCCCGCGACATAGGCGTTCTTACCCGTGCCCTCGGAAACGACGGCTTCCATCGCTTCGCGCATGAACGCCGAGGTTTCCGCCGAAATCACCTGACGCTTGATCTCCGGCGCAATGGTTTCGCGCACCGAGCCGTCAGAATTGAGAATCTGCCGCACCATATGCGGGGTCTTGAGATTGCCGTCATCCACGATTGCAGAAACCATGGTAATCATCTGAATCGGCGTCACCTGAAAACGCTGACCAAACGACTCAACC
>ENA-UPXC01004922-UPXC01004922.1-human-gut-metagenome-genome-assembly--contig:-NODE-4922-length-11555-cov-47.975083_pt1 | contig 11555 bp, 8 predicted proteins | sample MGYA00250047_ERZ773371 | MGnify/ENA primary metagenome ERZ773371 (study PRJEB29103, sample SAMN06111975) | human gut metagenome | biome: human gut; feature: ankylosing spondylitis patient; material... | reverse complement strand
CCCGATACCTACTACTACTGCTGTTATAAATTCACAGATCCAGAACGCATTCCACACAGCATCTGCCCCGGCAAAATGGCACAGCAGGTATGCTGCCGGAATAATCACTATAATATATCTTAATAACGAAATCACCAGGGACTGAGCACCTTTGCTCAGTCCTTCTAATGCACCGGAAGCTGTAACAGAGATGGCAGATGGGATAAACCCGATACTGATAATCTGTAATGCTGCAGTGCCAAGTCTTACAGTTTCCGGGTTCTCAGTAAACATTCCCATCAATGTCTCTGATGCTGTAAAGCATATAATTGTTCCTGCCAGCATGATCATACCATTCAGAAGCACAGAAATCCCAAAAAGTTTCTTTACCCTCTGTATTTCCCCTGCTCCGTAATTATATCCTATCAATGGGCGCATTCCCTGGACAATGCCGCTTGCAGGCAGATATAAAAAAGTCTGAAGCTTATAATAGATTCCCAGAACCACTACATAGCTTCCGGAAAAAGCCGATAATATCTGATTCAGGAAAGAGATCAGAACTGACGGCAGGGCAATATTCAGGATTGCGGGAATCCCTACCATATACAGCTTCCCATCCAGGTTCCTGTTAAGTTCCAGATATTTCCCGCTGATCTCCACCGGAATACTACACTTCTTATATGCGATCAGATATACAATAACTGTAAATACCTGGCCAAGACCAGTTGCCAGTGCTGCACCTCTGATCCCCATTTCCGGAAAAATCCCCACTCCGAAAATCAGCAGCGGATCCAGGATAATATTGGAAATACAACCGATCATCAGGCTGATCATTGTCAGTTTCATTCTGCCCACAGCCTGAAAAATCTTTTCGAAGGACAGGCTGATCATGATCACTGTGGAAAATGCAAATGCAATAGTTGAATACTGCACACCAGATGAGATCACTTCCTGCTCTTTTGTAAACATACTGAGAAATACAGGCATAAACGGAATACAGATTACTGTAAAAATAATTCCATGGATAATATTAAAGAGCATACCATGGGTAGCTGCTATATTCGCATTTTTAATATTTTTTGCTCCCAGCTGAAAAGAAATCTGTGCATTGATTCCCACACCGAAACCAATGGCAACTGCATTAATAAAGTTCTGTACAGGAAATACCAGAGACAGAGCTGTCATCGCCTGCTCACTGATCTTTGCCACAAAAAAGCTGTCTACGATGTTGTACAGTGAATTCACCAGCATAGACAGTACCATAGGCATTGCCATAGATGCCAGAAGCGGCAGAATCGGTTTTTTCTTCATAAAAGTATTGTTCATTCTTTTTTCCTTTCTCTGTTTCATTACAACAAAAAACGCCACACAATTATCTCTACATTGCTGTATGATAATCGTGCGGCGAAAAGAGTTCATGTTTGTCACAAGACTGAAAAATCCACACCAGTTTTGGTGTGATAAACATATCATAATTTATTTCCTGTTGTCAAGACTTTTTATCCATTTTACTGCGTTCTCCTGATTCGGTGCTGAATACGGCACTGCAATGCATACAGGATCGTAGATTACACCTAATTCCTGTTCAAGCTCACTGTCAGTAATGGAAATGTGCGTAGTATCTGTCTGCATTCCAAACTTCTCAAAAGCTTCCTCACCCAGCAATTCCTTCAAATCTGCAAATGGCTCATTCTTCTTCAAAGTCTGATAAAGCTTCTCCGGCATAACCATAATATCAATGGAACCTGCCTGGATCTGTGCCACATAAGCCATCTGTGCATTATAATCAAATTCTGCCATTTCAGAGTCCGTAGTAAGATTCACGCCTATCTCTACTTTACTATAGGGATCATCTTTGTACCCAAGTGTTTCTTTGATTTTCTGCTCAGGAGTTTCCGTATCATTTGCCATTGAATTTACCACTGTCATGGACAGAACTGTTTTTATTTTGGACTGTTCATAGTAATCCTTTATTCCGAATATAAGAGCAATCACTGCAATCACTCCGAAAATAGCCGGTTTATAATACATCCAGATATATTCCAGCTTTTTCTTTGGTCCCATTCCCTTTAATTTTTCTTTCTCAATCAGACGTCTTTCCTTCTTTGACAGATCCGATTCATTCTTAATCTCCGGATTCAGCACACTTTCATCGTGCTCTTCTGCTCTGTTCTTGCTCTGGTTCATGTTCTGATTTTTTTCTGCCATTCTCTCTCCTTTGTATTTTCTGCATAATGATTTCCGGTAACTGTTCAGCAGTCCGCCATTCTGCAAAACACCGGACGGTTACGTTCATAAGATTTACTGATTACTATATCACATTTTCCATTATGTGAACAGTTATAATTCCCGCGATTCCTGAAGATAACGTTACTATGTTACTGTTCATTCCATTCTCAGTAACGCAGCCAAAATTCATTCCGGATTTTCATACCCTGACTATACATGATTATTCTGCAAAATATTTTGCCTTGCATACGCAGAGACCGCAGATATGCCAGAAACTGTCACCACTGTCAGCATATATACCAAAACTGGACGCATCCAAAAATAAATCTGACAGTTGCTGACTCCCAGACCTTCTGAACATTTTTTCAGAAGGTCTGACATCGCCGGATGAAGAAGATAGATCAGGAAAGCATATTTTCTTCCGGTTTCCACCAGTACAGAGGGAAAATTTATTTCCCTTCCATATAAAATAAGCCACAGAAACAGACAGATCACTGCAACACAATTTCCTGTGTAAATTTCTCCAGCCCCCCGGAAAGCATATTCTATCATGCTGAGTGCCACACCGAAAATCATCCCTGCTTTCAATCCCCATTGCATCCATTGCTCCTGACGTTTGCATGCTATCTTATCCTGATATTCATGGAGTATCTGACCTGTAAGGAAAAAGCTCATTCCTGTAAACAGAAAGTTTCTGTATTCCATAGTGTGATAAAGTCTGTCAAAAAGAACACAAAATTCCGCTCTCCATAAAAGTATTACCAACAATACAGGTACCAGACAGTATGCAGCCTTACGCATTCTCCATTTTTCAATCAGGAGAGCAAGCAGATAACAGTAAATTAGCGCAGGCAGAAACCATAAATGTGCTCTTACCGGCGAAGTACTGTTGTACACGAAAAATTCCTTCAGATGTTCTGTGCTCACAAGCCCCTTTATCCATGTCCATGCTCTCTCCCCATTCCAGGCTTTCATAAAACATTCCCAGATAAAATAAAACACAACTGAAACTGAAAAAAGCTTCATGATATGCAGGATTTTAGACAATATTCTTTTTGAGGCATTGCAATTTTGATAATAACAGAAATACCCGGATACCATAAAGAAAAACGGCACCGCGCATCTTGCCAGTACTTTTACAAGCTGCCCGGCCTGTCCCGGAAAGCTTACATGGATGCATACCACCAGACACGCAGCAATGGCCTTTACAGCATCCAGACTTTTATTTCGCATTTGATTTCTCACCCACCTTTTTCTGTTGTTTCATCTATAGCAGCAGAACAATCCGTAAAAATATCTAACCTGACATCATTTCAGTCAGACAGATAAAATCATCTGCTTCGCTGCTATAATATATCAAAGCGAACCACACATGTCAAACCTCAGGCAGATACAGAAGTCATCAGCCAGCTTCGGTCCACCCTTGCAAGGAGCCTGGCATTATGATAGGCCATTCTGAGAGTCAGACAGGTACGCCCCAGATATTTGCTTCCGTCCGATGTTTTCATACACGCCAGTGCAAGGTCGGGTTTTCCCGGATGGCGGAGACAGATTGGGAGCAGCAGTTGGATTGAGTGATTATAATACTGTGGAATTGCCGTTCTGTAATCTGCCTCAAGCATTCTTTTTGTCTGTTTCAGCGCGCCGTCAAACAGCTGCATTTTCATGCTGCTGTCACGTACTTCCTTTGGAAGACGGGCAGCATTTTCCTCATCCCCGAAAATATGCTCGTACTGTGGAATTACCGGAAGTTTTGTATCAAACACAAGATCTGACGGATTTTCCACATAGCATGCCTTTTCCGGCAGACAGGTGATTCCTTCTTTTAACAAATAGTATTCTGTATAAAAGCCATCCAGAAACCAGGGCTGCCTGTCCGGGACCAGATTGGGAATAAAATACGCATAAATCGGCTGATAATAGTAATTAAAGAGTCCTGTATTAAATATGGCATAATTCTTTTTCTCCCACACCTTCTGTTCTTCATAAAGGCGTTTAAATGTATGTTCCAGGTACCCTTTCAGAATTCCGTTATCATCTGTATCCGAAAAGCTCCACTTCTCCGGCACCATCCTTGCCAGATTCTGAATCTGCCGATTATAGTCTCCGCAATAAGTAAAATCAAATAAATTAATCATCAGGCTCCTCCTGTCCCTGCACCTTTCATATTGTCATTACTGTTCTCTCTTAATATTTATTGTATTTTGGAAAAAATATGGCAGAACTGCCAGATTATGATTTGTATGAAAATCAGTTTTGATTGTTATTATTTAACATACCATAGTTTCTGTCAAAAGACAAGAATTAGTATCCTTCAAATAATGTCAAAAATCACCATATAAGACTTACAGTTCAGCCAGTATAATATTATCATCCGGTAATACCTGATGCTTGTAGCCTGCCAGTCAGCTATGTTATACTCTACACATATCAGCAATACGCAAATGCAAACTGAACAACTGTTTCCATTCGTATTTGCAAGCAAAACTATTTTTCTTAAAGAAGGTTTTCCCATGAAAAAAGACGGCTACTACTCTTCCGGAGAATTTGCACGGATGGCACATGTAACACTCCGCACTATCCGCTATTATGACAAACAGAATATCCTCAAACCCTCCTATGTAACAGAATCCGGCGCACGTTTTTATACAGATGAGGATTTTGCAAGACTTTCCCAGATCCTGCTTCTGAAATATCTGGGTTTCTCCCTGGATGACATACGGGAAATGACCATTGACGACTCAGACTATCATTTTATGGAAAATTCCCTGAACATCCAGCTAAAGCTGGTACGTGACCGTATCGAACAAATGCAGCTGGTGGAAAAGGCAATCCAGGATACCACAGATGCGATCCGCTCCCATCATGCCATAGACTGGAATCAGATGCTTGACCTGATCCACCTGACAGGCATGGAGAAAAGCATGAAAAATCAATACCAGAACGCTTCCAACATTTCCTCACGCATTAATCTGCACAGCCTTTATTCCCAGAATAAACAGGGATGGTTTCCATGGGTTTATGAGCAGTGTCAGATTCATCCGGGGATGCGTATCCTTGAACTTGGATGCGGCGACGGTGTTCTGTGGACACAGAATATTTCCAGCCTCCCCGGTAAAGTTTCCGTTACTCTTTCTGACCTTTCATCCGGAATGCTTCGTGATGCCAGACGTGCTATCGGACGCAAAGACAGCCGTTTTTCCTTCGAGGCATTTGACTGTGCAAGAATTCCTCATGAAGACAGAAGCTTTGATCTGGTCATTGCAAACCATGTGCTTTTTTACTGTGAAGATATCTCAGCTGTATGCAGCGAAATTCAACGTGTGCTCACTCCGGGCGGAAAACTGATCTGCAGTACCTATGGAAAAAAACACATGCAGGAAGTCAGCAGACTGGTCCGGGATTTTGACGACCGGATCGTTCTCTCCGCAGACAAACTCTATGAGCGTTTTGGCAGAGAAAACGGAGCAGATATCCTGGCACCGTATTTTTCCCGTATTTTCTGGGAAAGCTATAAGGACTCTCTTCTTGTCCCCGATGCAGAACCGCTGATTTCCTATATCCTCTCCTGCCATGGAAATCAGAATCAGTATCTTCTGGACAAATACAAAGATTTCCGTGGATTTGTATCGCGAAAGACAAAGGATGGGTTCTTTATTACCAAGGATGCCGGCATTTTTCTTTGTGAAAAATAACCAAAATTTAACTTTTTTGTAAAAAGCACTTGAAGGTGACCTAAGGTCACCTTTTATAATACAATCACCAGAGTCAGGATGATATCGTAACTCAGACTGACAATCCAGAAACCCATTGATTAGTACCGCAGTCGCCTGATATTTTGCTTATCATTTACACAGATAACTGACAGAATATCGCTCCGACCGCATACTGCCAATAACAAAGGAGAATACACATGAAAGGTATTATTTTAGCAGGCGGTTCCGGCACACGCCTTTATCCGCTTACAATGGTAACATCCAAACAGCTTCTGCCAATCTATGATAAACCCATGATCTACTATCCCATGTCTGTACTGATGAATGCAGGGATCCGCGATATCCTGATCATCTCTACTCCGCAGGATACTCCTCGTTTTGAGGAACTTCTTGGTGACGGACATCAGTTCGGTGTCCATCTCACCTATGCAGTACAGCCAAGTCCGGACGGACTTGCTCAGGCATTTATCATCGGCGAAGAATTTATCGGTGATGATACTGTTGCCATGGTTCTCGGCGATAATATCTTCGCAGGACATGGACTGAAGAAAAGACTGAAAGCTGCTGTAAAGAACGCAGAATCCGGCGAGGGTGCAACTGTTTTCGGATACTATGTAGATGATCCGGAGAGATTCGGTATTGTAGAATTTGACCATGAAGGCAAAGCTATCTCAATTGAAGAGAAACCGGAGCACCCGAAGAGCAACTACTGTGTCACAGGTTTATACTTCTATGACAATCGCGTCGTAGAGTATGCAAAAAATCTGAAACCAAGTGCCAGAGGCGAACTTGAGATCACAGATCTGAACCGCATCTATCTGGAAAAGGGCGAATTAAACGTAGAGCTTCTCGGACAGGGATTCACATGGCTGGATACAGGTACACACGAGAGCCTTGTGGAAGCCACCAACTTTGTAAAAACAATGGAAAGCCACCAGCACCGCAAAATCGGCTGCCTGGAAGAGATTGCATATCTCAATGGCTGGATTACAAAGGAAGATGTGCTGAAGGTTTATGAAATACTGAAGAAAAATCAGTATGGTCAGTACTTAAAAGACGTTCTGGACGGTAAATATCTGGATGTATTGCACTAACCGAAGCTTTTAGACCTGTACAAGCGAATTCGCAGTCAAGTGAGTGATATATCAAATTTTCAAACAGTTATTTGATATATCACCCGCCATGCAGCAAGGCGGATAATTTTATCTGCCTGACTCTATAACAGAATCTTACAGATATTCATATTATATATTTTTTAAGGAGAATCACTATGAACATTATCGTAACCGGCGGTGCCGGATTTATCGGAAGCAACTTTATTTTTCACATGTTAAAAAAATACCCGGATTACCGCATCATCTGTCTGGACTGTCTGACCTATGCAGGAAACCTTTCCACTCTTGCACCTGTCATGGACAACCCAAATTTCCGTTTCGTAAAAGAAAGCATCACCGACCGCGAAGCAGTTTACAAACTTTTTGAAGAAGAACACCCTGATATGGTTGTAAACTTCGCAGCAGAGAGTCACGTTGACCGCTCCATCGAAAACCCGGAAGTTTTCCTTACCACAAATATCATCGGTACTGCTGTTCTTATGGATGCATGCCGCAAATACGGTATCAAGCGTTATCATCAGGTATCCACTGATGAAGTTTACGGAGATCTTCCATTAGACAGACCTGACCTGTTCTTCACAGAGGAAACTCCGATCCACACAAGCAGCCCTTACAGCTCTTCCAAGGCTTCTGCAGACCTTCTGGTACTGGCTTACCACAGAACCTACGGACTGCCTGTATCTATCAGCCGCTGCTCCAATAACTACGGACCATATCATTTCCCGGAGAAACTGATTCCGTTAATGATCGCCAATGCATTAAATGACAAACCACTTCCGGTATACGGAACAGGCGAAAACGTTCGTGACTGGCTCTATGTAGAAGATCATTGCCGCGCAATCGACCTGATCATCCACAAAGGACGTGTTGGAGAAGTTTACAACGTCGGCGGACACAATGAAATGACAAACATTGATATCGTTAAGATCATCTGCAAAGAACTTGGCAAACCAGAAAGCCTGATCACCTACGTAGCAGACCGTAAAGGTCATGACATGCGTTATGCAATCGACCCGACTAAGATTCACAACGAACTTGGCTGGTTACCGGAAACAAAATTCGCAGACGGTATCAAGAAGACCATCAAATGGTATCTGGATAACAAAGAATGGTGGGAAACGATCATCTCCGGTGAATACCAGAACTACTATGAAAAAATGTACGCAAACCGCGGGGAGGCATAATTTATGAGAATTTTTGTAACAGGTGTAGGCGGTCAGCTTGGACATGATGTTATGAACGAACTTGCGAAACGCGGCTATGAAGGTGTGGGAAGCGACATTGCTCCTTCCTACAGCGGAATCGCTGATGGCACTGCAGTTACCACAATGCCTTATGTTCAGATGGATATCACTGACAAAGCTTCTGTAGAAAAAGTCATTAAAGAAGCAAATGTTGATGCTGTGATCCACTGTGCTGCATGGACAGCTGTAGATGCTGCCGAAGATGAAGAGAACCAGCCGAAGGTTCGTCTGGTAAATGTAACCGGAACTCAGAATATTGCTGATGTGTGCAAAGAGCTTGACATCAAGATGCTGTATCTGTCCACTGATTATGTATTCGATGGCCAGGGAACCACTCCATGGGAGCCTGACTGCAAGGACTATAAACCATTAAATGTCTATGGACAGACAAAGCTGGACGGTGAACTTGCCGTATCCGGCACAGTTGATAAGTTCTTTATCGTCCGTATTGCATGGGTATTCGGCAAAAACGGCAAGAACTTTATCAAAACCATGATCAACCTCGGAAAAACTCATGATACTCTCTCCGTAGTCAATGACCAGATCGGTACACCTACTTATACCTATGACCTGGCAAGACTTCTGGTAGATATGATCGAAACTGAAAAATACGGTTATTATCATGCAACCAATGAGGGCGGATATATCAGCTGGTATGATTTCACAAAAGAAATCTTCCGTCAGGCCGCTGCCATGGGACACCCGGAATATCTCCCGGAAAACATGACAGTCAACTCCGTCACAACTGCAGAGTATGGCGCTTCCAAAGCAGCCAGACCGTTTAACAGCCGCCTGGATAAGAGCAAACTGACAGCCAATGGTTTCACACCACTCCCCACCTGGCAGGATGCACTTGGACGGTATCTGAAAGAACTGGATTTCTAAATAAAAAAATCCGGCAGGACACCCAAATGACAGGTGTTTTGCCGGTTTTTTTATTCTTCTCTATGCAGTTTTCTTCTTCTGCGCTGTCTGCCATACGCAGCATCCCACGATCAGAAGTATTCCCACAACATCAGTCATCAGTGACGGATCGATCAGCATCAGTCCGCCTGCTGCCATTAAGACACGAACCGGTACAGACATTTTCACTGACAGGAAGCCTTCCAGTGAGGAGGACAATCCAAACACACCGATCAGTGAGGTGATAAAGATCTGAACAACCTTAAGCGGTGTGGTATCGATCAGCAGCATTGCCGGATTGAAGCAGAATACATAAGGTACGATAAATACTGCGATAGCCAGCCTGGAGGCTGTAAATGCAGTCTTCATCGGATTGGCCTTCGCTATGGCTGAACCTGCGTAGGCAGCCAGCGCTACCGGCGGTGTGATATCTGCAACAATACCAAAGTAAAATACAAAGAAATGAGCTGCCAGTGTAGGTACTCCCATACGTACCAGGATTGGAGCACAGGTTGCTGCCATGATACAGTAATTGGCAGTGGTAGGTACACCCATACCAAGTACGATACAGCACAGCATAGTCAGAAGCAGTGCAATGATCAGTTTTCCGTTTGCAACACTGATGATTCCGTTGATCAGGTCATTGGCAAGTCCTGTCATGGTGATGGAACCGGAAATGATTCCTGCAACACCGCAGGCTACTGCTACGGAGATAACACCTCTTCCTCCTGCTTCCAGCGCATCAATACATTTGGTAACACTGATTCTGTTTTCTTTGTCAAAAAGACTTACGATAACAGAAAGAACGATTGCATAGCTGGCAGCCTTCTGCATGGTCATATAGTTTCCGGACACCCAGATTACCAGCATGACCAGAGGTAATAACAGATAGATTTTACGGATCAGAAGCTTAAATACCGGAAGTTTTTCCTTCGGAATTCCGGAAAGCCCTAATTTCTTTGCTTCCAGATGTACAGAAATAAAGATTCCTGTAAAGTACAACAATGCCGGCAGAATCGCCCTGACAATAATGTTGGAGTACGGTACACCCACAAAATCTGCCATAAGGAATGCGGCAGCTCCCATGATCGGAGGCATGATCTGTCCACCTGTGGAAGAAGCAGCTTCTACTGCTCCGGCAAATTCCGGTTTGTAGCCTGTGTCCTTCATCATCGGGATTGTAACAGAACCGGTTGTTACTGTGTTACCTACAGAGGAACCGGATACCATTCCACAGAGTGCAGAACTGATAACCGCTACCTTTGCCGGTCCACCTGCATATTTTCCTGCAATGCAGTTAGCCAGCTGAATAAAGAAGTTGGAGATTCCTGTTCTCTCCAGAAACGCACCGAAAATAATAAATACCACAATATATTTAGAGCATACATTTACAGGTGTGGAGAAAATACCCTCTTTTGTGTAGAAAAGATTCCGCACCAGGAATTTCACTCTTCCCAAAAATGCCGGATTGGTAAGCCCTACAGCCAGTGCATAGATCAGGAAAAAACCTGCCACAAACAGGATCGGCAGGCCCACGCATCGTCTGGTAAGCTCGATCAGTGCAGCAATACCAATAATACCGATCACAATCTGATAAGGGGCAAATCTGGTACCCTGATTGATGATCTGATTTGCAGAAAAAGTAAAATACAGAAAAGCACCTGCGCCTGCGATCATAAAAATAATATCGCCAATCGGCATGTAGTTTTCTCTGATATCTCCTTTTTTCGCCGGATAGGTAAGAAATCCGATAAGAATGATCAGCCCCAGAAAAGAAGTCAGTCGGATTTCCTCCAGGAAGGTTGCAAATAAGGTAACATAGATACACCACAGAGAAAAGGCAACCAGCAGGCCGCGTACAGCCAGCTTATATTTGCCGGTCCACACACGAATATTGGATTCGCGGTCGTATTTCTTCATTACTGCATCTACATCTGCTGTACTCATGTTCTCAGAACCAGCCTGCCCTTCCGGGGATGTGTTTGCTTTTTTTATCTTATTTTCTTTCATCCTGACTATTCCCCTTTCGTATCCACTGTAATTCCATGCTCTGCATAATAACGCGCCGCACCCTTATGGAAAGGAATGGTCATACCGGAAGTAGCGTTTTCCAGAGAAAGCTCCGCTCCTTTTGCATTCTCAGCAGAAATCTCGTCTGCATGGTCAAAAATTGCCGCAGTCATATCATAAACTGTATCCTCATCCAGAGATTCGGACACTACGATCGTCGCCTTGACTGTGATGGTTTCTACAGGCTCATCCTGTCCCGGATAGGTTTCTGCCGGAATCTGATAGGATGTATAATATGGACAGTCACTCAAAATTGAATCCCTGATCGCACCGTCAATATTGATCATATAGACACCATT
>ENA-UPXC01004916-UPXC01004916.1-human-gut-metagenome-genome-assembly--contig:-NODE-4916-length-11571-cov-9.117888_pt1 | contig 11571 bp, 8 predicted proteins | sample MGYA00250047_ERZ773371 | MGnify/ENA primary metagenome ERZ773371 (study PRJEB29103, sample SAMN06111975) | human gut metagenome | biome: human gut; feature: ankylosing spondylitis patient; material... | reverse complement strand
TCAGCTATACATTTCCCACTACCTGGGCATGTTCAGGACTTTCACCTGCGAGAGCGCGCCCATGGCGCGCAAACGAAGAGACCATCCGAATAATGTCAGATGGTCTCTCCTGTTTTGCGATTATTTTCCGATTCAATCTCCTGTATCATCTTGTTCTTCAATGATATGTTTCACCTCTGAAACATCCATATCCAATACATCTGCAATTTCCTCAATGGACATCTTATGATTCATTTTTCTGAGCAATTCTCTTTTTTCTTTTTGTCTTTCCAGCAATTTTTCTTCCCATGCCTGCATATACTTCACCTCTGTTTTTTCACTTGCTTTAATCCGACAAACTCGTCTATGCATCTTTTGAATCCGTTCACTTTTGCACTGTTCTGACACTTCATCTGTACTGTGTTCCATATATTTCAAAAGTTCTATCAGTTCTTGGGATACCAACTCTGGATGTTTGCCCCTGGTGTTCAGGAATATCCTTGTTGCACCATCATCCAGCTTTAGTTCCGGAACTTCCTCACATCTCATCTGAAATGTGTAACGATATAAGCCGTATCCGAACAAATCAAATGGCGTAATCATCACAATCAAAACTTCATTCAATAAATTGAAATCAACAACTACAGGCAGCAGCAGTTTACTGTCGATGATTCTCTGATACAAACGACTTCTTTTCGGAAGATTATGCGTATTTTCTTTCTGCGCCTCCACTTCGTATATCACATCATCTTCATCCATAGCATAGACATCTAACCGGATCTGCCGATTATCCGTAGACGTTCTCTGTTCCTTCTCTGTCTGCGGTGGATGCTTCAGATTCGTCTTTTTATTTAATATGATGTCTAACATCGTCTTTACATTTTCAGGGTCATCCATTGCTTCATCGAATAGAAATTTGTCCAGCAAGTTTAATTCTTTTAATGATTTTCATTTGTTCATAAACAGTTCTCCTTTCTTATACAAATATAACTCCTTTAAAAGAAAAACTGCTTATTTTTATGAATATCATAGCATACATTTTATATATATACCAGTATATATAAACAACTTTCTTTATCAGGCATGTATTTATCTGTTTTCTGTGGTTTTCATTTTTGATTAATGCCCGAATATCTGGGCTTGAAGTAAATGAATTGATAAATATAGATACGTTGCAGATGCTAGAATTTATCTGCGTGCCGCTAGAATAACATGCCTGATTTTTATTTTCAATGCAATTTCTAGAAATACTGATTTTTTGTGAACTTTCTACAACTCCTTCATCTTCCCAAGAATCTCCTGATAAAACGCTTCCTGATCCCCGCCATTTCTCATATCTTCCAGAATCATTCCATCTTTCAGAAGAATCAGCCTGCTGCAATAACTTGCCATCTTCGGATCATGTGTTACCATAACAATTGTCTTGCCAAGTTCCCGATTGATATGACTCAGTGTATGGATTACCACATCACCGGACTTAGAGTCGAGGTTTCCGGTCGGCTCATCCGCAAGTATCAGATCCGGATTGTTGATCAATGCTCTGGATATCGCCACTCGCTGCTTTTCACCTCCGGATAATTCATACGGCTTCTTGTTCATCAGATGTGTAATTCCGAACTGTTCTGCATATTTCTGCGATTCTTCCATACACTCTTTCGCACTCTTCTTATCCAGGATCTTCGGAAGCATGATATTTTCCCTGACGGACAGACTGTCCATCAAATAGAAGTCCTGGAACACGAATCCGATCTTTCTCCGTCGTATGTCCGCAAATTCATCCTTCCACAAATCTTCCGTATCATGTTCTTCAAAGAACAGCTTTCCTCCGGTCTGACGGTCTATCATACCCAATAGTTTCAAAAGTGTCGTCTTTCCACATCCGGATCTTCCCATAATTCCGACAAACTCCTGTCTCTGGATCGAAAAATTTAATCCCTTCAAGACGTGGATCTCTTTCTTCTTTTCACCATCTTCTCCATACTGCACATAATCACGGACCAGATTCTCTGCTCTTAATACGTCTGCCGTTTTTTTATTTTCATTCTTTTCTAATTTTTCATTCATTACAAATCTGCTCCCTTTTCAATCTTTTTCACAATCGTATCTTCCAGCCACTTCAGATTCAGCCACTGTAATATGAAATATATAATCCAGAGTACACCTGCATTTATCACATAATTCTTCACATCATTCAGATGATAATCCCTGAGTCCAAATACAATTCCAGAATACAGTACCGTAACTATAACGGCAATAACAGATGGGATCGTCACAAACCGGCTGATTTCCTTTTTCTCGATGCAGATCCGTTCCCTGCGATTCATTCCCAGACGGTTCATGAACTGATACCGTTTCCGCATATCCGGCAGTTCCATCTGAACCTTCATATGAAGTAGGAGCATACTGATCACAGATAAAATAATAAGCACAAATCCATTCATCACACATTCAAGGATTCGCTCCATCTGCCGCTTTTTCGCTGCTTCTGTCTTCGTATATGTACTTTTTACAAGCGAATCAAATGACTCATCATATGCATGTTGCTTTGCAAAATCTATTGTCAACTGATCTGCTTTTTTCTGGTATTTTTCCGGTACATTTGCAAGGACAAGTTTCGTCGGCCATTCATGGATATTTTCTTCCAATACCGCATCCGACGTTTTTATTTTTTCTCCCGTACTCATGTCTGTCGTTTTCCAATAGTCTTTTATTTTGTCAAAATATGCATCAGCGAATACAATAAGATTCTCGTATTTTCCCTGTTTGAATGCGCCGATCAGACTCGAAGTCTCGGAGCCTGTAATCGTCCGTACCGGATAATAAGTCTGGTGCTCCATTGTATCAAAGCCAAACAATGGCTGTCCGATATGTAGATTCGGATGTATCATCAACTGATAGTGATCAATTGGTTTCGCCTTTGTTCCCTGATCTTGCTGATACACGACATAAATTTTCTTTCCGTTCTTGTCAAGATTCAGATGCTTTTTCGGTTTTTCTCCGACTGCCTTCTTTAACTTTCGATAACTGCTCTCTGATATACCGATATTCTGGCCTTGCTGCCAGACAAGATCAAATGGTCCTTCCAGACGTTCTGTATTATCTATCGTTGTTGCCCGGACCATCGGAATACTGGTCACTTCTGCTTTGCATTCTTGCTTAAGCTTTTCGATAATCCCTGTATCATTACTATTCGCAAGCCATACATAGTCGTATGGGTACAGCGTATCCGTCTTATCTGCGATTCTGTTAGATACAACTTTTACCGAGAAAAAGGACATCACACATACATGTATCACGATCATAAGTGTCAGATACTTTACAGTTGTCTGGTATCTGTGTCGTATCATATGTTCTTCCGGAAGGGTTCGCAGGTATTGATCCATAGACGTTTCTTTTTTACGCAGGATCATGGCACCTATATTATACAGAAAAACATACAAACACAGGAAGAACCCACACAAAAGAAAGATACTCTCTGAAAATCTTCTCTGTGTATACAGATACAGGACGATTACTCCCAGCAGCCCGCTGATCAACGCCCCTGCTTTTCTGTATATTCCCGGAATCTTCTCACTTTTCACCGCTGCATTTCTGGCATCGGCGGAACGTTCTCCTGCATGGATATCCCCAGAGATACCAAAAGCAAACAAACAGATAACAGCTATCACGATTGCCGTGATCAGATACACCTTCCACGATACCTCTGATTTCATATCGATTTTAGGAAAATGCTGTATAACAGCGGCATATATGCCAAACAAAATGGCTCTTCCAATCACAAATGCCGTCACCAGTGCCACCGCAAATCCGGCAAGTAATTCTCCGATCCAGGACCAGAACACGGCATTGCTCCGCATGCCAAGTGTCCGGAAAATCCCATCATCCGCCATCCGTTTTTTCCGGTAGAATACCATGACAACCGTAATCAAAAACAATGATATCAGTACGATCACGATCAGGCAGTCCTTCATAATCTCAGTCAGCCCAAGCCCTAGTAATTCATTATCATATCCATAGCTTCCGGAAAATGCCTCTCTCATTCCAAATCCAATGAACAGAAATGCTGCCGATAACAGAACCGATACAAATAAAAAAGAAAAATCTCTCCAGTGATATTTAAAATTCTCCCACAGCACATGGTAATAAAGCTTCGAATATTTCCCTGGAAAATATAATCTTCTTTTCCGTTCCTGTTTATAATGCTTATCATTTTCCTGCGTTTTCAGGATCTGTTCACCGGATTCTTCCCATTCTTCCATGGATTTATGCATCAGTAACCGTATCCCCGTCCATATCGGAAATACTGCCAGATACCCAAGTAGATACATCGGGAACACCTGTATCGTACCCGCACTGCTCCATGAACTGTTAAGTCCAATCTCGGCCACTACCGACAGCATTGCAAATAATCCGATAAGTTCTATGATAGATAAAAATTTTATTTCCCATCCCTTGATGTTACAGATAAGCCGTATTGTTTCGATTACTTCAAGAACGACATACAGCATAACACATACCGTGAATGTTTTTGCCAGTGTATGAATATCCAGTGGTAATGCATCTGCTGCTCCGTCTAAAAACGTCGTGTTATATGTATCTGCACAACTGTGATTTCTCAACACAGCAATTACATACATAATAAAATTCTTCCGTTCTCCCGTTATATTCATCCACGGAAACAGAAAATATATCTGAAGTATGATCCCCAGAATAATATTCATCCGTCTCTTTTTCTCTTCCATTCTCATTCCTCTTCCGCCCCTCTTATATCATATATCGAGATGATACAGACCAGATACTCCCCGTAAATTTTATATCGGAATATGCCGTCATATTTTCTGACAATATCCTGTATGTTCTTCATTCCATATCCATGAAGTATCTCATCTTCTTTTACTGATACAAATTCCTTCTGATTCTGCACCGGCATTTCTTTAATTGCATTTGAGGTCTCAATATATAATAAATGATTCTTCTTTTTTATCTTAATTTTTATCCAGCGCTTTTTATCTTGGATCCGTTCACAGGCTTCCAGCGCATTATCTAGAACGTTTCCAAAAAGTGAAATAATCTCCCTGTCTGAAAACGGAAGGGTTGCAAATACTTCTGTCTCAATCTGCATATCCGTCTCTTTCTCTTTTGCATCTTTCGTCTTTTGATTGAGGATCATATCCAGCATGCGGTTACCCGTCCAGATCTGATAGCTGTCATCCAGCATATCATCACTTAATTCATTCAGATACTGGTGCAGTCCTTCCCAGTCTCTCTCCTGATCGTATTTTTTCAATGCAAGCAGGTGATTTTTCATATCATGTACAACCTTCCGGCTCTTTAACATTTCCTGATATTTTTCTTCCAGCGCTTTCACTTTTACCTGCAGCAACTGTTCGTCCCGCTCTTTCAGTTCTGTCTTATGCTTTGCTGTCTCCGTATCCCATGCAGCCGCCTCGATATCCAGAAACATCCAGATTCCAATAATACCTATGAATATCACCATATACATATAGATTCTAAGCTTGAACAGCGCACTGTCATCCAGATAGATGTATGAAGCATCAAGATATACGAAAAAAAGAACGATGGCAAGAACCCAGACATACCTGTGTATATCAAACGTTTTGATCCCTTTCATATGTCTGTACAATTGCCATAGTTCGATCATCTGCATCACAATCATAAATGCTATGATCATGGTAAATGTCACTGCCGCAAAACCGGAATATTTCCATAAGATTGGATGCCCAGATAAGAAAATATAATTATATGCCTTGATGCAGCTTTCTTTCCGGAATATCTCGATCAGATACACGTGAATCGTGTGATACCCTCCGTCTATACGGATCCATGGAAAGAAGAAATATATTTGTAGCAGAATCCCCATACAAACATCTGCTTTTCGCTTTCTCGTCCATTCTTTCATTCTACATTTCTCCAATATTCCATGATCCGTGTCTTCACATCCTGAATAGTCTCTGCCCCTGCCTGAATCTTAATCCCGTCTTCTAGATAGACTGCATCCGTTGTGATCCTGTCTACATGATCGATATTGATAATATGACTTCTTCCGACAAATACAAAAGACGGATTTTTCAGATCTTCAAAAGTCTGATGCAGTGCCAGACGTTCTTTGTATGCGCCATTTACCATTACAAATTCAACATACTTCTGCCCTTTGACCTTGCGGATACAGATAATGTCTTTATGATATAATTTTCTCTGGTCCGTCACCCCACCGATCCAGAAGAAATTCTGGCTCTCTTTTTGCTTTTCCTGATAAATTTTCTGTAATACTGCCGGCAAACGTTCCTTCATATCTCTTTTCAAAATATACTGATATGCCTCGAGGACATAACTATCCACTGCAAATTCGGCGTACGATGTCAGGAATACCAGGCAGATATCTTTTTGTTCTGCCTTTAAAATTCTTCCCAGATCGATCCCGCTTTTCCCCGGAAGATCAATATCTGAGATAACTACATCGTAGCGCTTCTTAACTTCCAGAAATTCTTCGGCTGTTTTATATATTTCGGTAGTTATATCCTGCACCTTAAGTTTCTCGAACTCCCGGCTAATAAGTCTTTCCACTTCCTGTCTTGTATGTTCTTCATCTTCTATCATTGCTATCTGAAACATTTATATTTTCTCCGTATTTATTCACATAATTATTGCATTCATTGTACCACGATAGTTACAAATATTGTTATAACTGGCCATGAATTCCGGGATTTGTGGCCATGAATTCTTGAAAAAACGTCTGCTGATACAGAAAACTTACCATTGGCAAAGCTCCTTACAGATGTTTTGGCAGCCAAGCAGCTCCTTACGAACACATGGCAACACAAAAGAACTGCTATTTTAAGACTTTACTCCTAAAACAGCAGTTCTTATTTTTTCAATCATTTACTTCTAATATTTTCAACCAGCAGCTCGTACTTTTCTCATTTCCGATAGATATTCTATCTATTCCGCTTTATTCAGTCCCATGTCCTCACTCGCTTTTGTCACAGGAACTTCCACCATCACAGAGTTGTCATCAATCTCTACCGAATATGTCTTATGGATCAGGCAGTTTACCGGATCTTCTGTTGCAACAACTACTGCAAGTCTGTGTCCCGGCTCTACAGTATATCTTGTCGCATTGAGATATACGCTGTAATCATGATATTCGCCTTTTTTAAGCTCGATGCTGTTCTGTGCTGTTTCCGGTGCGTAACCTGCTTCCGGATTACACAGATCGGCAAATGCACGTGTGATCACGCGGTATTTTTTATGTACAGTATTGAATTCTGCCTCATCAAATGCCGGAAGATCTCCGCCATTCATGATTCCGCCTTCTTTTACTGTCGTGACCGGAACGATATTTCTTTCCGGATCTACGGTCTGGATGCTGTCAAATTCTTCGTCACATACATCACAGAGAAGCACTGCAATCTCTACATCATCCATTTTACCGGATACTTTGGAATTACCAAGCTGCATGGTCAGTGTATCCACATCGTTTCTGTTTTCCGGATCGAAATCTGTTTCGATATTTCCGTCTTTTAATGCTGCCTTTAAGTTCAGGCATACCGTTCCCTGTACAGTCACGGCTTTTTCAAATGGATCTGTCACATAGCGCTGAGCCATATTTGTAGACTTCAGTGCCATCACATCATCGAAGTTTTCTGCACTGACACCAGCTTTTTCCCAGTCTGTATCAATCACTGTCTTACTCTCTTCTTTTGAAGTAAGCTTCATGGTATACTCTGTTTCCCATGCACTTTCTGTTTCCCATTTTTTCTGGTCATAGTTTGTCTGCGCAAGTACTTCCGGCATCTTTTCGGCACCATTTTCTACTCCGTACAGATAATGGGATATCCATTCATTTACGATATCATCATAGAATTTTCCATCGATCAGGATTCCGTAATTCTTATTCGCCATGGTCGGTGTGATATGTGGACCCTGATGAAGGATCAGTTTCACAGTCTGTCCTGCCTGTTCGAATGCGGTATGCATCATTTCGAACTGTTTTGTAGATACATTTTCATCATTGAATCCATGTACGATCAGCGCACTGCACTTGATCTGGTCTGCATGCAGACGGTAGTTTCCGGCTCCCCAGAAATCCGGATCATAGTCGAATCCGCATTTTAACTGCTGAAGACTTAATTCATGATGGAATGCTGCAATATCATCCAACTGTTTCTCAGATAATGTCTCATCGTTATAACGGCTGGAACAGAAATATGCCAGGAAACTGTTCAGCATCTCTTTCGGCCAGTAACGCTGTGCACCCTGCATATTCTGCTGTGTATACCAGTCTGCGATACCTGCAACCGGAACAATTGTTTTCAGGCCTTCTACGCCTGTGGTTGCAACTGCAAACGGCATGGTTCCGGCATAAGATCTTCCGGTCATGGCAACATTCCCATTCGCCCAGTCTGCCTTCGTCTCGATCTTTCCTTCACGGTCTGCGTAAGCCACTCTGTCGCCATGCAGCCATTCTACAACAGATTTGAATGCATCTCTTTCATACTCTGAACCGACATAGTTGAATCCATCTGAGCCAAGCGCTCCGAATCCGGCACTTACGACCACTGCAAAGCCGCGCACCAGATAATAATTGAAGTTATCTAGATTTTCATATACCATGCTGTTATTGTTTCCTTTATCCGGATAATACCAGTCCGCCGGATCTGCCTTTAATGCAAGATCCATGGCACTGATCGTCCCTTCCGGAATACGTGCAGGCACTTCTTTGTCAAGATCTGCAAAGTCAAATTTGCGGTATTCTTTGCTTTCTACTTCTTTCATATGATCATATCCGTCTGCCTGCACTCCTGCACAATACGGACGTGCTTCATATAATGTTGCCGCCTTATAACTGCCTTCTACAGCACTTCTCGGAACCTGAATAAATGCTTTGACGAGATCTCTTTTTCCATCACCGTCCATGTCGTAGTCAGATTCCACATATACGCAGTATCTTACGATACTTGATGTGGCAGGATCATAGTTTTCTCCTGTCTTTCCGTCTGTGAATTTGAAAACAGGCTGTGCCAGTCCATTTTCAAATACAGGTACTTTACTGTAATTTTTTTCTCCCATTGTAAAAACCTCTCTGATTCAATATTTTATCTGAAGAATATTGTACCACGCATTTCGGAACCGGGCAAATTTTCTTTCTGAAAATATCTGGAAATGACTGATACAGAAAAATGCGTAAAAACAGTTCTTTATCTGTTTTTACGCATCTATAATATATCCAAAATCGTATCATACACTGACGGATTGTCTTTGATCACAATCGCCAGTTTTTCTTTTGCCTGATTCAGCTGATGAAAAAGAAGTCTCACATTTGATTTTCTGCCTTCACTCGTTGTTATACGGGTTATTTCATAAGAAGCTTCACTAATCTTTCCCGCACGGAGATAGCCGTCCTTATCATAATAATACTGTTCATCCAGTACGGCTACCAGGCGGTTCACATCCCTCATTGCCGGATTCTGATAGCGATATCCCCGTCTCGCATAGCCTTGCATCAAACATACTGCTTCTGTATCATCATTCGCATACACCACTTCAATATTAGGATAGCCCTTCTGCCCTTTTCTCCGCGACAGATCCAGCATGTTCTGAATAAAGGAAGAAAGTTCTGCATTTGTACGGATACGGTTCGTCATATGAAAGCTCTGCACATCCGGCAGGCTCGCAAGTCTTTGCGATATTTCACGATCCAGTTCTTCAGGCGAGATCATGTCTTCCGTATCACTGGAGAAGATTATCGGAATCTGCTTTTTACATTCTTCTAATATCTTTAATTGCTCCACAGAAAGCAGATGTGCCTCATCCACCAGAATAGCACTGTATGGCTTTAAGAATGTATCAAACGCTTCTTCCGCACACACATTTTCTGTCATCGTCTGCTTTGCTGCCTGAAGTGATAACTGACGATCCGACAGAAAATCAATCCGGCGCAGACGTTTATGTAAAATTCTCCAGTCCTCTCCTGATTCTCCGCAATGAATCATGCAGACTCTCTGACGTACCGACAACTTCATCGCAAGATCATACAGAAGCAATGTCTTTCCCGTCCCCGGAAGTCCGCTGAACCAGTAATAGTCGGAATGTTTTGCACGGATTCCTTTCAGGATCTGTCGTTCGATATCTCTTTGCTGTGCCGTCAGAAAATATTCTTTCTGTAAAAAGCGTTCCGGCTCTCTGAGCGGTGAGATCAGATAGAGTTCTGCGCGGAACAGTTCTTCGATATTCCCATCATAATCCGGACTTTCTCTTTTCAAAGCTCTGCATAATTCGTCCCAGTCTGCCTCTGCGATATGATCATGATTCGTCAGTCTTATCAGACGGTTCTGGCTGCTGATATAAGTATACGAATGAATCGTTCTTCCAAGCACCGACAGATAATAGCGGTTCTGCAAAAGCTGTCTGCGAATGGCCTCATCCGATACCACACCGCTTTTTAATTCAATATTAATAATCTGATCTTCCTTGATCTGCAGAAGATCAAATTCTTTTCCCAGTCTCGGAATCTGAAACGAATAAAAGAAACGAAGTGCATATACATCCTCCATACAGGTTTCCAATTCGGCTGTCAGTGCTTTCATACTTTCCAGTTCCCATTCCCGCATTTTCAGAAAATAGTCTCTTCCGGATAACTGACGTTCCAGTTTTTGCAACTGTTCGATATTCTGATTTCTTGTGATCGTATAAATGGATATGGATTTCATTTTTTAATCTTTAACCCTCTTAGATATTCTTTCTGCTCTGGCGTGATCCGGTAACTTTCGATAGCTTTCTGGATCATCTTATTATGCGTCCAGACATCTAATTTTTGCTTTTCGACAAACGGGAGAATCTTATCATACTGCTTTGCAAGCGCCGTCGCAAAATACCATGCACGCATCATATTTACATAATATTCTTCCGAACGGATCTGTGCCACTTTCTCCGGGTACTCCATCTGAAATGCATCTTCCAGATAATAGCGCATCAGCATACTGATACCGAACCGGATGGTATATGCATGGTCGGATTCCATCCATCGGTATACTTCATCTATAAATGTATCCAGATGTTTCTTCACTACCTTGACCGCAAGCATATCGCAGGTCGCCCAGTTATCAATATACGGAAGAAAACGTTCCAGTTCTTCCAGACATGTGTCATAGTCTTTAATCTGTTCGATCAAAAGTCCGTGCAAATTATTTTCTTCGTAGTACTGATGTGGCAGTATCTGCAGATATTCTTTTGCTTCATCCGTTTTTCCATACTTCTTCGCAAATACACGAAGTGCCGGCGTCCGGACACCGATGATCTTTTCTTTGTTGACTGTCGGCATTAGTTTTGCATGGAAGTCGCGGTATTTTAAGTCTTGCAGCTCAAAAAGACGGGTTTGTACGTTGGTTATGATTGTTGTTTTATTCATATTTTCATCCTTGATTCTTATATTTCCCATGTCAGGCATATGATCTTTTATTTATTATATCGCTGTTGCGATACAATTTCTATTGTTGTGACATGCTCCCACCACTTAAATCTCTGATTTTGAAGTGGGGGCTTCTTGTTCAATGGCTCTACTGAGCCAAGTAT
>ENA-UPXC01004909-UPXC01004909.1-human-gut-metagenome-genome-assembly--contig:-NODE-4909-length-11590-cov-4.081039_pt1 | contig 11590 bp, 9 predicted proteins | sample MGYA00250047_ERZ773371 | MGnify/ENA primary metagenome ERZ773371 (study PRJEB29103, sample SAMN06111975) | human gut metagenome | biome: human gut; feature: ankylosing spondylitis patient; material... | reverse complement strand
GTTTGCATTGCGAAGCGACGTCGGATTATTGTCGCTACCAACACCTGACCAACCGCCACACACGGCAAGGCGGGTGGCCAGCAAGACAAGCAACGAACCATTCCACACAAGGAGCAGAAACCATGGCAGATTCCAAGAACTACCGCTTCGAAACTCTGCAGCTTCACGTCGGCCAGGAGCAGGCCGATCCGGCAACCGATTCCCGCGCGGTGCCGATCTACCAGACCACCAGCTACGTGTTCCATAATTTCGACCACGCCGAGGCCCGTTTCGGACTGGCTGATCCAGGCAACATCTACGGCCGCCTGACCAACTCCACCCAAAGTGTGTTCGAAGACCGCATCGCAGCCCTCGAAGGCGGCACCGCAGGTCTGGCCGTCGCATCCGGCGCAGCCGCGGTCGAATACGCGGTGCGCAACATCACCCAGTCCGGCGATCATATCGTCGCCGCCAAGAACATCTACGGTGGCACCTTCAACCTGCTGCGTCACACCCTGCCGCGTGACGGCATCACCACCACCTTCGTCTCCGCCGAGAATCCGCAGGAGTTCGAGGACGCCATCCAGGAGAACACCAAGCTCGTCTACTTCGAGACCTTCGGCAATCCGAACGCCGACCTGCCGGACTTCGAAGCCATCACCGCCATCGCCCACAAGCATCATCTGCCGGTGATCGTCGACAACACCTTCGCCACCCCGTACCTGTTCCGTCCGCTGGAGCATGGCGCTGATGTCGTGGTCGAATCCGCAACCAAGTTCATTGGCGGCCACGGCACGACCCTGGGCGGTATCATTGTGGACGGCGGCAGCTTTGATTGGGCGGCAAGCGGAAAATACCCCTGGATCAGCGCAGCGAATCCCAGCTACCATGGCGTAAAGTTTACAGAGGCTGCGGGAAAGGCCGCTTTTGTTACCTATATCCGCGCAATCCTGCTGCGGGACGAGGGTGCCTGCATCAGTCCCTTTGCGGCTTTTCTGCTGCTTCAGGGTACGGAAACCCTGAGTCTCCGGCTGGAGCGTCATGTGGAGAACGCAAAGAAAGTGGTGAAATACCTGACTTCCCATCCCCAGGTGGAAAAAGTCAATCATCCTTCTCTGCCGGAACATCCGGATCACGCGCTGTACGAAAAGTATTTTCCGAACGGCGGCGCTTCCATTTTTACATTCCAAATCAAGGGCGGACGGGAGGATGCCTTCCGGTTTATTGACAATTTGAAGATTTTCTCTTTGCTGGCCAATGTAGCGGACGTCAAAAGTTTGGTGATTCATCCAGCTTCCACCACACACAGCCAGCTTACGGAGGAGGAACTGGAGAACGTGGGAATTTACCAGAATACCATCCGTCTTTCCATCGGCACAGAGCACATTGATGACATTATCGCAGATCTGGAGCAGGCGTTCCAGCGTGTCAAGGAGGTATGACCATGGCAAACATTTATACTTCTGCTGACCAGCTCATCGGCAAGACGCCTTTGCTGGAGCTTACCCATATTGAAAGATCCGAGGGCCTGGAAGCCAGGATCTTGGCAAAGCTGGAATACCTCAACCCCGCCGGATCTGTTAAGGATCGTATTGCGAAAGCCATGATCGATGATGCCGAAGCGAAGGGATCGCTGAATACCCGGTCAGTTATTATTGAACCTACCTCCGGCAACACGGGAATTGGCCTGGCATCTGTTGCCGCGGCAAGGGGCTACCGCATCATCCTTGTCATGCCCGACACCATGAGCGTGGAGCGCCGCCAGCTGATGAAGGCCTATGGCGCGGAGCTGGTGCTCACCGAGGGGGTGAAGGGAATGAAGGGAGCCATTGCCAAAGCAGAGGAGCTGGCAAAGGAAATTCCGGACAGCTTTATTCCCGGCCAATTCGTCAACCCGGCAAACCCCGCCGCGCACCGCGCCACTACTGGCCCGGAGATCTGGGCAGATACCGACGGCGAGGTGGATATCTTTGTTGCCGGTGTGGGTACGGGCGGCACCATTACCGGTGTGGGCGAATATCTCAAGAGTCGGAACCCCGCTGTCAAGGTGGCAGCGGTGGAGCCGGCGGCCTCTCCGGTCCTTTCTCAGGGAGTGGCCGGAGCCCACAAGATCCAAGGCATCGGCGCAGGCTTTGTGCCAGACAACCTGAACACCGAGATCTATGATGAAGTCCTGGCAGTGTCCAATGAGGATGCCTTTGAATATGGCAGACGTGTGGGACAGCAGGAGGGAGTGCTGGTGGGCATCTCGTCCGGCGCCGCTGTCTGGGCTGCTGTAGAGCTGGCAAAGCGCCCCGAAAACAAGGGTAAGACCATTGTGGCCCTGCTGCCGGACACCGGCGACAGATACCTTTCCACTCCCATGTTTGCAGATGAAAGACCGAGGAGTATATTATGATTTACGCAGACAATGCTGCAACCACCAAAATGAGCAAGGCGGCTATCGATGCTATGCTGCCCTATATGGAAGAATATTACGGCAACCCTTCTAGCCTCTACGCCTTTGGACAGCAGGCCAAGGAAGCGCTGGAAAATGCCCGGAGCCGGATCGCGGCCTGCCTCCATGCCGATCCGCGGGAGGTCACGTTTACCTCCGGAGGCAGCGAGGCGGATAACCAGGCCATTATGACCGCCGCTGCGCTGGGGATGCGCAGAGGCAAAAAGCATATTGTTTCCACGGCGTTTGAACACCATGCCGTTTTGCATACCCTGGAAAAATTGAAAAAGCAAGGCTTTGAGGTCACCCTTCTGGACGTACACAATACAGGACTTGTGAGGCCGGAGCAGGTGGCTGAAGCCATCCGGGAAGACACCTGCCTTGTGACCATCATGTATGCAAACAACGAGATCGGTACTATTCAGCCCGTCACAGAGATTGGGGCTATTTGCCGGGAGAAAGGCGTGCTGTTTCATACAGATGCAGTACAGGCGGCGGGACACCTGCACATTGATGTAAAAGAACAGAACATCGATATGCTCTCCCTTTCCGCACACAAATTTCACGGTCCGAAGGGAATCGGTGCTTTGTATGCCAAGCGCGGTATTATCCTGGAAACTATAATCAACGGCGGCGCGCAGGAGCGCGGAAAACGCGCGGGTACAGAGAATATCCCTGCCATCATGGGCATGGCAGCGGCGCTGGAAGAAGCCTGTGCGGCCATGGACGAGCACAGCGCAAAACTAACGGTCCTGCGGGAGCGGCTGATCCATGGATTGGATCAGATTCCTTATAGCGAACTGAACGGCGATCACAAACATCGGCTGCCCGGTAATGTGAATTTCTGTTTTGAGGGCATCGAAGGTGAATCGCTCTTGCTTCTGCTGGATGACAAGGGTATCTGCGCTTCCTCCGGCTCCGCTTGTACAAGCGGCTCTCTTGATCCCAGTCATGTGCTGCTGGCAATCGGCAGACCCCACGAGGTCGCCCATGGTTCTCTGCGGCTCAGCCTCGGCGAGGACATGACAGAAGCAGATATCGATGAGATCATTCTTGCCGTCACAGATGTGGTAAACTATCTGCGGAATATCTCTCCTTTCTGGAGAGACTTGGTCAATGGTAAACGGCCCCACATATTTGAAAGATAAGAGGTGTGTCTATGGCGTTGTATAGTGATAAAGTAATGGATCATTTCCGAAATCCTCGGAATGTAGGTATCATAGACGATGCAGACGGTGTTGGAGAGGTTGGTAATCCTGTCTGCGGGGACATTATGAAGATCTATCTGAAGATCGCGGATAACACCATTACCGATGTGAAGTTTGAAACATTCGGCTGCGGCAGCGCCATTGCTTCCAGTTCTATGGCAACAGAGCTGATTAAGGGCAAATCGTTGACCGATGCCCTTGCACTGACCAACAAGGCCGTTACTGAAGCATTAGATGGACTTCCGGCTCATAAACTCCATTGCTCTGTATTGGCGGAGGAGGCTATAAAAAAGGCGGTCAAGGATTATTACGATAAAAATGGCATTCCTTATGACCACAGCCTGTTCCCGGATTGTGAGCATTGTGCTCACTGCAGCAGGTGAAAGCTTGATCGCTATGAGCGGCGGCGTTGACAGCAGCGGCGCCGCTCTGCTGACACAGAATAGAGGCTATGACTACGTTGGATGCACCATGAAGCTATTTGATGATCCATCTACGGAAACTGCTCGGAGCCGAACCTGCTGTGCACTGGAAGATGTAGAGTATGCGCGAAGTGTTGCGTTCAGAACAGGAGTGCCCTATTATGTGTTTAATTTTAGAGATAACTTCCGCAGTAAGGTAACTGAAAAATACATCCAAAGCTAATATTCAAAAGACCATAGACTTTGTTGCCACCTGTTAGGGTATGGAAAGAATGCAGAGATATCAAAAGTTTGAATGGTTGACCATCGCTTTAGATAGCCAAATATGCAGAGCCTATATACCGTAAAAGATACTATCAGCAGAAAGAGAGCTAACTGACGAATCAAAATCAGTTAGCTCTTTTTTATGAATTATGAAGAAATGTTGCCAAATCGTTGCCACGGAGGGCCTTAACCCCTCAAAAGCCCAGTCAAATCAGGCTTTTTCGGACCACTGGAATCATTCCCATTCGATGGTTGCCGGGGGCTTACTCGTGATGTCGTAGCAGATGCGGTTGATGCCCTGCACCTCATTGACAATGCGCACAGAGATCTTATCCAGCACCTCGTAGGGAATGCGGGCCCAGTCGGCGGTCATAAAGTCGCTGGTGGTCACCGCGCGGAGAGCCAGGGTGTAGTCGTAGGTACGGCCGTCACCCATCACGCCCACAGAACGGGTGTTGGTGAGCACCGCAAAGTACTGGTTGAGGTTCTTGTCCTCGCCGGCCTTGGCGATCTCATCCCGGAAGATGAAGTCGGCCTGGCGCAGGATGTCCGCCTTCTCCTTGGTGATGTCGCCGATGATGCGGATGGCAAGACCGGGACCGGGGAAGGGCTGACGGGACACCAGGTACTCAGGCAGGCCCAGCTCGCGGCCCAGCTGACGCACCTCGTCCTTAAAGAGCATCCGCAGAGGCTCGATGATCTCCTGGAAGTCCACATAGTCAGGCAGGCCGCCCACGTTGTGGTGGCTCTTGATGACGGCGGCGTCACCGGCGCCAGACTCGATCACATCGGGATAGATGGTGCCCTGAGCCAGGAAATCCACCTTGCCGATCTTCTTGGCCTCTTCCTCAAAGACGCGGATAAACTCCTCGCCGATGATTTTACGCTTGCTCTCCGGGTCAGAAATCCCGGCCAGCTTGCCCAGGAAGCGCTGCTCAGCGTCCACACGGACGAAGTTGATGTCCCACTTGGAGAAGGCCTGCTCTACCTCGTCGCCCTCGTTGAGGCGCATGAGGCCGTGGTCCACGAACACGCAGGTGAGCTGATTGCCCACCGCCTCGGCCAACAGAGCGGCCACAACGGAGGAATCCACACCGCCGCTGAGGGCCAGCAGCACCTTGCCGCTGCCTACCTTCTCCCGCACCTGCTGGATGGCGGTCTTGCAGTAGTCCTCCATGGTCCAGTCGCCGGCGGCGTGACACACCTCATAGAGGAAGTTGCGGATCATGGCAATACCATTCTCGGTGTGGTTGACCTCGGGGTGATACTGCACACCGTAGAAGCCCCGCTTCTCGTCGGCAATGGCCACGTTGGGGCAGGCATCGGAGTGGGCAGTGAGGGCAAAGCCCTCAGGCACCTTGGCCATGTAGTCGCCGTGGCTCATCCAGGAGATGCCCTCCTCAGGGAGGCCCTGGAACAGCTTGCAGCTGGTGTCATAGTAGGTCTTGGTCTTGCCATACTCCCGGGCAGAGTCGTCCTGGGCCTCGGTAACCTGGCCGCCCAGGGTGTGAGCCATCAGCTGACAGCCATAGCAGATGCCCAGAATGGGCACGCCCCAGGTAAAGATCTCCGGGTCCACATGGGGAGAAGTCTCCAGATAGACGCTGTTAGGACCGCCGGTAAAGATGATACCGATGGGGTTCATGGCCTTCAGCTCCGCCAGAGGAGTGGTATAGGGCTTCACTTCACAGTACACATTGCATTCCCGGACCCGGCGGGCGATCAGCTGATTATACTGGCCGCCGAAATCCAGAACGATCACAGTCTGATGGGACATAAGGACTTCCTTTCTTACGCTGGACGCTTTGCCCAGGTTTTACAAATCTTTTACTCATTGTTCCTTGTTCCCTTTTCTCACAAAAGCTATACTAAAACCAGACAAGAGAAAAGGAGGGAACAGAATGGACTTTCATTGGGACGCCTCCGCCGATCTGGAGGATCTGATCTACGAGAACCAGGATGTATCCGCCAGCGAGCGGTAATCATATACCGTCTAAAAGGCCGCACCGAAGGGTGTGGTTTTTTTCTGCCCAGCGGCTGCTCTCCCGAATAAAAGACCCATCCCCCGGCGAGTTTGGTCGCCGGGGGAATTGAGTTTTCAGCGAAAGAATTTTCGCCTTAGATCTTGGTAATATCGATGGGCTTCAGGTCCACGCTGCGGCCCTGCTCCCGCACGGTGAGCACCGCACGGGCGGTGTCGATGGCGGTGACGCAGGTCACGCTGTGCTCCACGGCGGAGCGGCGGATCTTAAAGCCGTCGCTGTCGTGCTTGCGGCCCTTGGTGGGGGTGTTGATGATCATATCCACCGTACCGGAGGCGATCATATCCAGGATGTTGGGGTGGGCCTGGGAGACGCGGTTGACCCGGTGGCACTCGATGCCAGCCGCAGTCAGCGCGTCGCAGGTGCCGGAGGTGGCATAGATCTCAATCCCCATCTCCTCAAAGCCCCGGGCAATACCCACCATCTCGGCCTTGTCCTCGTCCTTGACGGTGACAATGACCCGGCTGCCGCGCTTGGGCACCTTCAGACCAGCGCCCTTGAAGGCCTTCAGCAGAGCCTGGGGATAGGTCTCAGCCAGACCCAGCACCTCGCCGGTGGACTTCATCTCCGGGCCAAGGCCGGTGTCCACGTCGGTGAGCTTCTCGAAGGAGAAGACAGGGGCCTTGACGGCATAATACTTGGCCTCGGGGTACAGGCCGGTGCCGTAGCCCAGGTCCTTCAGCTTCTGGCCCAGCATGACCTTGGTAGCCAGGTCGATGATGGGCACGCCGGTGACCTTGGAGATATAGGGGATGGTGCGGGAGGAACGGGGGTTGACCTCGATGACATAGATGTCGTCGTTGTAGAGGATATACTGGGCGTTAATGAGGCCAATGACGCCCAGGTGCTTGGCCATGTTCTTGGTGTGCTTGAGGATGAGCTCACGGTGCTTGTCCTCCAGGTTGATGGGAGGATACACGGCGATAGAGTCGCCGGAGTGCACGCCGGCGCGCTCCACGTGCTCCATGATGCCGGGGATCAGGATATCCTCGCCGTCGAACACGCCGTCCACTTCCAGCTCCCGGCCCATCAGATACTTGTCGATGAGGATGGGGTGCTCCTGGACGGTCATGTTGATGATGCGCATGAAGTCCTCAATGTTGCGGTCGGTGTAGGCGATCTCCATGCCCTGGCCGCCCAGCACGTAGGAGGGGCGCACCAGCACGGGGTAACCCAGCTCGTTGGCGGCCTTCAGGGCCTCCTGGGTGGTGAACACAGTGCGGCCCTTAGCACGGGGGATGCCGCACTTCTCCAGGATCTCGTCGAAGCGCTCCCGGTCCTCGGCAGCGTCCACGCCGTCGGCGGGGGTGCCCAGGATCTGCACGCCCATGTCGGTGAGAGCCTTGGCCAGCTTGATGGCGGTCTGGCCGCCGAACTGAACCACGGCGCCCCAGGGCTTCTCCTGCTCCACGATGTTCTGCACGTCCTCAGCAGTGAGGGGCTCGAAGTACAGCTTGTCGGCCACGTCGAAGTCGGTGGAGACGGTCTCGGGGTTGTTGTTTACGATGATGGTCTCATAACCCAGGCGCTTGAAGGCCCAGACGGAGTGGACGGAACAATAGTCGAACTCGATGCCCTGGCCGATACGGATGGGGCCGGAGCCCAGCACCAGCACCTTCTTGCGGCCGTCGCCGGTATCCACCGCCTCGTTCTCTCCGTCGTAGGAGGAGTAGTAGTAGGGGGTCTCAGCGTCAAACTCGGCCGCGCAGGTATCTACCATCTTGAAGGAGGGGATGATACCGTACTTCTCCCGCAGAGCCTTCACCTCAGACTGCTTCATGCCGCACAGAGTGCCGATATAGCTGTCGGCGAAGCACATCTCCTTGGCCCGCTTCAGGGTATCGGCATCGGGAGCGCCCTTGCAGGCCTTCAGCTCCTCCTCCATATCGATGATGCGCTTGAAGCCATCCAGGAACCAGATGTCCATCTTGGTGATGTGGTTGATCTTCTGGGGGGAGAAACCGCGGCGCAGAGCCTCGGCCACCACGAACAGGCGCTCGTCGGTGACCTGGACCAGCAGGTCCTCGATCTCGTCGGTGTACAGGCCCTCCAGCTTGTCCAGCTTCAGGGCGCGGACATTGAGCTCCAGAGAGCGGATGGCCTTCATCAAGGCACCCTCAAAGGAGTTGGCAATGGCCATAACCTCGCCGGTGGCCTTCATCTGGGTACCCAGAGTACGGCTGGCAGTGGTGAACTTATCAAAAGGCAGACGGGGGATCTTCAGCACGCAGTAGTCGATGGTGGGCTCGAAGCAGGCGGTGGTCTTGCCGGTCACCGCGTTGGGGATCTCGTCCAGGGTGTAGCCCAGAGCCACCTTGGCCGCCACCTTGGCGATGGGGTAGCCGGTGGCCTTGGAGGCCAGAGCGGAAGAACGGGACACACGGGGGTTGACCTCGATGACCGCGTACTCGAAGGACTCGGGATTCAGAGCAAACTGCACGTTACAGCCGCCCTCGATCTCCAGGGCGGAGATGATGTCCAGAGCGGCGGAGCGCAGCATCTGGAACTCCCGGTTGGCCAGGGTCTGGGTGGGGGCCACCACGATGGAGTCGCCGGTGTGCACGCCCACGGGGTCGATGTTCTCCATGGAGCAGATGGTAATCACATTGCCCGCGGAGTCACGCATGACCTCAAACTCGATCTCCTTCCAGCCGGCGATGCAGCGCTCAATGAGCACCTCGCTGACGCGGCTGAGGTTGATGCCGCGGTCGGCGATCTCCCGCAGGGAGTACTCGTCATAGGCGATGCCGCCGCCGGTGCCGCCCAGGGTGTAGGCGGGACGAACGATGACGGGGTAGCCGATCTCGTTGGTGAAGTCCACCGCGTCCTCTACGGTGTTGACCACCTTGGAAGTGACACAGGGCTGGCCAATGGACTCCATGCAGTCCTTAAAGCCCTGGCGGTCCTCCGCCTTGTGGATGGAGGCGGGGCTGGTGCCCAGCAGCTTCACCCCGTACTTGGCCAGGGTGCCGTCCTCGTAGAGGGCCATGGCCAGGTTCAGGCCGGTCTGGCCGCCCATGTTGGGCAGCAGGGCGTCGGGCCGCTCCTTCTCGATGATCTGGGTCACCGAGGGGATGTTCATAGGCTCGATATACACATGGTCGGCAATATCCTTGTCGGTCATGATGGTTGCGGGGTTGGAGTTGACGAGCACAACCTCCAGACCCTCTTCACGCAGCGCGCGGCACGCCTGCGTGCCCGCGTAGTCAAACTCAGCCGCCTGACCAATGACAATCGGGCCGGAACCCAGCACCATGACTTTCTTGATATCTGTTCTTAAAGGCATACCTGTGCGCCTCCCTTTGCGCTGTCGATGTTGCGGACAAAACGGTCAAACAGGAACGAGGTGTCCTGCGGACCCGAGCAAAGCTCGGGATGGAACTGTGTGGTAAAGATCGGACGGCCGATATAATCGATGCCCTCAACCGAGCCGTCGTTCAGATTCGCATAGCGAACATGCGCGGCAGATGCGTCGATGGAATCGCGGACAACTTCATAACCATGATCCTGCGAGGTGATGTAGGTACGGTCGCCGTCCAGATCCTTGACCGGCTGGCTTGCGCCGTGATGACCAAAATGCATCTTCTGGGTTTTTGCGCCAAGTGCGAGTGCGACAAGCTGGTGACCGAGACACATGCCAAACATCGGCATGCCGCTCTCTGCCAGTTCCCCTACGGCTGCGATGATCTCGGTGTTTTCCGCCGGGTCGCCGGGACCGCCCGACAGCATCACGCCGTCAAAGCCGCCCGCGAGGATTTCCTGCGCGCTGGTGTGGGCGGGCAGCAGGGTCACTTCACAGCCGCGCGCCTGCAGCGCCTGCTCCATGCCGTAGGTTGTGCCGAAATCGAGCATGGCGACGTGGTACTTGGTTTCACCCTCTGCCGGGCAGACGCATGCTTCGGTGCGGGAAACTGCCTTGACCGCGTCCTTGACCGCGAAGTCCTTCATGGAAGCGACAGCAGCCTCGTCCGGTGCAAAGCCCTCGGTGTAGATGATGCCGTTCATGACGCCTTTGCTGCGCAGCAGACGGGTCAGGCGGCGGGTATCGATGCCCTGAAGACCGATCACTTTCTGAGCCTTGAGCAGCTCGTCCAGCGAGCAGCGGCAGCGCCAGTTGGACGGGTATGTGCACTCATCGCGCATGATGAGACCGGAAACCCAGCTTTTCTGTGCCGCAGCCTGCTCGGCGGTGATGCCGTAGCTGCCGATGATGGGGTAGGTCATGGTGACAATCTGACCATAGTAGGACGGGTCGGAGATCACTTCCTGATACCCAATCATACCGGTATTAAACACAACCTCGCCGATGCACTGACCTTCGTAGCCACAGGCTGTTCCTTCAAACAGCGTGCCGTCTGCAAGGAGTAAAAATGCTTTTTTCATAATCGGTCTCCTTTATTCCAAATTACTTGATTGCGGAAACAATGTCATCGCGCATGCGGATGGCTTCTGCGCGGGCAGCTTCCTGATAGTCGCTGCCGTCCTTTCCTGTCTTTTTCCATGCGCACATAATGCCGCGGGAAGAGTTGACGATTGCGCCAAGGCCATCGTCGTTGAACGCGTTTGCGATGTCCTTCGCAGTCGCGCCCTGCGCGCCGTAGCCCGGCACGAGGAAGTAGGACTTCGGAATCAGGCTGCGGACGATTTTCTGCTCTTCGGGATAGGTTGCACCCACGACTGCGCCGACCTGATTGTAGCCGCACGGCGTATCAAGACCTTCGCCCCACTCGTTGATCTTCTCTGCTACGCGCACGAAAAGCGGCTTGCCTTCCATGTCGCGGTTCTGGAATTCGCCGGAGGACTTGTTGGAGGTCTTGACAAGCACATAGATGCTCTTTTCGCGTGCGCGGCACTCCTTGAGGAACGGCTCGATGCCATCGGTGCCGAGGTATGCGTTCACGGTTGCGGATTCGCAGTCGTAGACCGGAAGCTCCTGCCCCCAGACATTGGAGCGGCCGAGATAGGCTTCTGCGTAAGCAGATGCAGTTGCGCCAATGTCGTTGCGCTTGATGTCCGCGATAACGTACATGCCCTTATCCTGCGCATAGCGGATGGTGGACTGCAAAACATGCGCGCCGGCAGGACCGAGCAGCTCATAGTAAGCTGCCTGCGGCTTGATTGCAGGCACAATATCGCACAGATCGGAAGAGCGTCGTGTAGGGAAAGAGTGTAGATCTCGGTGGTCGCCGTATCATTAAAAAACTAAAAGTGAAAGAAACATAGCGTTTAGGCAGGCGA
>ENA-UPXC01004902-UPXC01004902.1-human-gut-metagenome-genome-assembly--contig:-NODE-4902-length-11608-cov-7.438210_pt1 | contig 11608 bp, 12 predicted proteins | sample MGYA00250047_ERZ773371 | MGnify/ENA primary metagenome ERZ773371 (study PRJEB29103, sample SAMN06111975) | human gut metagenome | biome: human gut; feature: ankylosing spondylitis patient; material... | reverse complement strand
TCTCCTTTTTGTTTTTGAAATACTTTTTGAAATTCCTTAATTGCATTACGAGTAGATTATACTTCCGATAAGGAAAAATATAGGGAGTGCACCAAAAAACCGCCCTCCGGTGTTGGCGTACCGGAGGGCGGTTCTGCCTGACAAATGTCATGCAATGGAATGGTAGGTATAATAAAAAAGAAAATGTTAAAAAAGGGGGGACCGGACGGATCGCTCCGTCCGGGTATGAGTATGAAAAAGCTTGTAACTAATTCTTCTATAGTATGCCCTAAAAATGTGATAAAAATATGGACGTTCTATAAAAAAAAGATGAAATTCCTTATAAAATTATTACGGGAAAATTACAACGCAAAACTGCAGTGAAGCACAATATAAAAATCCCGTCCGGACTTGCCGGACGGGATACATTCATAAATAGGGAGATGTTATTTTAGGGGGGCCGGACGGATCACTCCGTCCGGTATGAGTATGAAAAAGCTTTGTGATTTCAAGTAATCACTTGAAACAAAGGCCTGTCCACCTCTCGGTGAACAGTGTTCATCATAAACAATAATTATGTCTAAAAGATGTACACACTATTAAAAAATCATAAATAAAATAAATAAAGAAAAAAAGTCTTTGAAAACTGGACAATATTGTATATAATAGGTACTATCAATTAAAACGTAACTATCCACAGCCTTTTGCACAGATGAAAACTGAGCCGGGCTGTTTTTGCCTGCCCTGCGGAATGCTTCCGCACTGCACCTGGAGATAATGAGGAGGAAATATTCATATGTTTTCAATGATGTCAAATGACATTGGAATCGACTTAGGAACCGCCAGTATCCTTGTATATATCAAGGGTAAGGGCGTTGTATTAAAAGAGCCGTCAGTAGTTGCCATTGACCGGGATACCAATAAGATCATGGCGATCGGCGAGGAAGCCCGTCTTATGATCGGACGTACTCCCGGCAATATTGTAGCAGTCCGTCCTCTGCGTCAGGGCGTTATTTCCGATTACACGATTACGGAAAAGATGATGAAGTATTTCATTAACAAGGCAGTTGGCAAGCGTACCTTAAGGAAGCCCCGCATCAGCGTATGTATTCCCAGCGGCGCGACTGAGGTAGAGAAAAAGGCAGTAGAGGATGCAACCTACCAAGCAGGCGCTCGTGAGGTTGCCATCATTGAGGAACCCGTAGCCGCAGCTATCGGAGCAGGCATTGACATTGGAAAGGCCTGCGGAAATATGATCGTTGACATCGGAGGCGGTACCGCAGATATCGCTGTGATTTCTCTGGGAGGCCCGGTTGTAAGCACCTCCATCAAAATTGCCGGTGATGACTTTGACGAGGCCCTGGTTCGCTATATGAGAAAGAAACACAATCTTCTGATCGGTGAGCGTACTGCTGAGGAGATCAAGATCAATATTGGTGCGGCCTCCCGCCGTCCGGAGGTTCTGACCATGGAGGTCAGAGGCCGGAACCTGGTGACAGGCCTTCCAAAAACCATTGTAGTTTCCTCTGAGGAGACACTGGAAGCGCTCAGAGAGCCGGCTCTTCAGATTGTAGACGCGGTACACAATGTATTAGAGCGTACTCCGCCGGAGCTGGCAGCGGATATTTTCGACCGCGGTATTGTTATGACAGGCGGCGGCTCCCTTTTAAGCGGTCTGGATGCGCTGATTGAAGAAAAGACAGGCATTACCACTGTGATCGCTGAGGATCCTTTGACAGCCGTAGCCATCGGAACCGGTAAATTCATCGAATTTGCTCATGGTATGACTTCTGCTCTGGAGGCTTCCATGGGAATCGGCGGCGGCAAAGAGCGGGATGATTATTAAAGCTTTATAAACCATAGAAGAACCCGGATTTCAGCCGGGTTCTTTTTATCACCGGTTCCCATCCGAGGGAAGAATCCATACAGAAGCAAAAGGCGGTATCCTTACTATGGCAACCATCACAGGATTTATTGAAAAAATAAAATTTCGGAATGAAGAAAACGGTTACACCATTATGACTGTCATCGATCAGAGCGACGGAGACGAAGTTGTGATGGTGGGAACGGTTTCCTATGCCGCAGAAGGCGATATGATCCAGGCCACAGGCCGTATGACAGAGCACCCTGTTTACGGTGAACAGCTTCAGATTGAAAGTTATGAGCTGAAAAACCCCGAAGATGCCGCTTCTATGGAGCGCTATCTGGGTTCCGGAGCCATCAAGGGGGTAGGCGCAGCTCTGGCAGCCCGGATCGTGCGCCGTTTTAAGGCAGATACCTTCCGGATCATGGAGGAAGAACCCGAACGCCTGTCAGAGATTAAGGGCATCAGCGAAAAAATGGCTATGGCTATCGGAGAACAGGTTCAGGAAAAGCGGGATATGCGTCAGGCCATGATGTTTCTTCAAAACTACGGCATCACCCTGAATCTGGCTGCTAAAATTTATCAGGAATATGGCCCGAAGCTGTACAGCATTATCAAGGAAAATCCCTATCGTCTGGCGGACGATATCCCCGGCGTTGGCTTTAAAATGGCAGACGAAATCGCCCGGAAAGTGGGAATTTTCACAGATTCCGATTACCGGATAAAAGCAGGTATCCTGTATGTGCTCCTGCAGGCGTCTGCAAACGGTCATACCTATCTGCCAAAGAGCCGGCTGTTTGAACAGGCGTCGGAGCTTTTAAAGGTGGCGCCCGAAACCATGGACAAGCACCTGATGGATATGCAGATCGACCGGAAACTGGTAGTAAAAATGCCCTTTTGCGAAGAAGGCCAGACCGCTGATCCGCTGATCTACTCCTCCCATTATTACTATCTGGAATTAAATACTGCCCGTATGCTTCACGACTTAAACATCCGGGGCGATATCCCGGAAACAGAGATTAAAACCAACCTTTTGAAAATCCAGAAGCAGGAAAAGATCCACTTGGACGAGCTTCAGGAGCAGGCGGTTTACGAGGCAGTGAACAGCGGGCTTTTAGTCATCACCGGCGGTCCCGGTACGGGAAAAACCACCACGATCAACGCGATCATCCGTTATTTTGAGGCTGAGGGCATGGAAATCCTTCTGGGAGCGCCTACCGGCCGCGCAGCCAAGCGCATGACCGAAGCTACCGGCTGGGAGGCCAGAACCATTCACCGCATGCTGGAGCTGGTTCCCATCGGGATAACCGGTTCTGGAAATAACGCATCCTCCGGCAATTCCACAGCGGGTATGCGTTTTGACCGGAATGAAGAAAATCCCCTGGATGCAGACGTGATCATTATCGATGAAATGTCTATGGTGGATATCAGCCTGATGCACTCCCTTTTGAGAGCCGTCAACGTGGGAACCCGGCTGATTCTGGTAGGTGATGTGGATCAGCTTCCCAGTGTGGGCCCCGGAAATGTTTTAAAAGATATCATAGGCTCCGGCTGTTTTAATGTAGTAAAGTTGACGCGTATCTTCCGTCAGGCAGCTCAGAGCGATATCATTGTAAATGCTCACCGCATCAACGAAGGCGAGACGGTAGATCTGTCCAAGCGAAGCCGGGATTTTCTTTTCATCCGCCGCGACAATCCTGATGCTGTCATAAGTGCCGCCATTACTCTGATCCAGAAAAAGCTTCCCGGCTACGTCCAGGCACAGGAAAATGAAATTCAGGTAATGACGCCTATGCGGAAAGGCGCTCTGGGGGTAGAACGGCTGAACCAGATCCTGCAGAACCATTTGAATCCCCCTTCGCCGGAGAAAAAGGAAAAAGAGGCCGGAGGGATTATTTACCGCACCGGAGACAAGGTCATGCAGATCCGCAACAACTATCAGCTGGAGTGGGGAGTCCGCAGCCGTTACGGTATCCCTATTGACAAGGGCTCCGGTGTTTTCAACGGCGATATGGGTGTGATACGGGAAATCAACGAGTATGCAGAGCTCCTTACCGTGGAATTTGACGAAGGGAAACTGGTGGAATACAGCTTTAAGCAGCTGGAGGAGCTGGAATTAGCCTACGCCATTACCATCCACAAATCCCAGGGAAGCGAGTATCCGGCTGTCATTATCCCCATGTATTCCGGCCCCCGGATGCTTATGACCCGAAATCTCCTCTATACCGCCGTCACCAGAGCCCGTTCCTGCGTCTGTCTGGTAGGACGGCCCGATGCATTTTATACCATGGCCTCAAATGCAATGGAACAGGAACGCTGTTCCGGCTTAAAGGCGCGAATCGAAGAAATCTATAAGGAGGAATCATGCCCCCAATAATGCCCCTGTCCCGTCTGTATGCCGGCTTTCTGGATCTTCTCTATCCCCGCCGGTGCCCTGTGTGCTCTGAAATTGTCATGCCGAAAGGAAATCTGATCTGCCCGGACTGTATGGAAAAGCTGGCCTTTGTCCGCCGTCCTGTGTGCAAATGCTGCGGCAAAGAGATTATAAGCCCTGAGGCCGAATACTGCTTTGACTGTACCAGACATCCCCATTCCTTTGATTCAGGGATGGCGTTGATCAATTACAATGATACAGCCAGCCGTTCCATGGCCCTGATCAAATACCACGGACGCAGGGAATATCTGGATTTTTATTCCGAGGCCATGTTCCGGCGCTTTGGCCCGGCGATCCGCCGCCTTTCTCCTGACTGCATTATCCCTGTGCCCGTCCATAAAAGCCGCCTGAAAAAGCGGGGATTTAATCAGGCTCAGGAGCTGGGGATCCGCCTTTCAGCAAAGACCGGGATTCCCATGAGAACTGAATTTCTGAAACGTACAAAAAAGACTCTGCCCCAAAAGGAACTGGATGCGGGAGCACGCCTCAAAAATCTGGAACAGGCCTTTGTATGCGGCAGGCTCCCGTCCGGAATACGCACCGTACTTCTGGTGGATGATATCTACACCACCGGAAGCACCATGGAAGCCTGCTCCAGAGCCTTAAAGAATGCCGGGGCAGAGCGGATTATCCCTGCGGTCATCTGTATCGGCTCAGGCCGTTAAAAACTCTTCATAAAAAAGACCGTCCTTCCTCTTGACGAACGCCGGATTTTTGTGTTATATTATACGGGCGAATGGAAGACAGGTCTTTTTTTTATGCTCAAAATTAAGACCTGAAGCAACTCAATGATTTACGATAAATTAAATGGAGGTGGAAGTCGTGCGCACAAAGATCACACTGGCATGTACAGAATGCAAGCAGCGTAACTACAACATGACGAAGGATAAGAAGACTCATCCGGACCGCATGGAGACCAAGAAGTACTGCAGATTCTGCAAGAGACATACGTTACACAAGGAAACAAAGTAATCCTGTTCAGTAAAGGACGTGAAATTATGGAAGAAAATACAGTGAATACTGCTGTAGAAACCACCGAAAAAGCGGCCAGGGCTGACAAGAAAACGGCTAAGCACGAGAAAAAGCCAAGCTTTTTCAAGGGCCTGAAAAAAGAGTACAAAAAGATCGTCTTTGCTGATAAGGAAACCGTAGCCAAGCAGACAGTTGCAGTGGTGATCATGTCCATTTTCATCGGTGTACTGATCGGCGTACTGGACATGGTTATGAAATTCGGTTTAAGTTTTATTCTTTAATTCAAAGGCGAGGGTGATTGTATGTCAGAAGCACATTGGTATGTAGTCCATACCTACTCAGGTTATGAGAACAAAGTCAAAGTCGATATCGAGAAGACCATTGAAAACAGAAATCTTCAGGATCAGATCCTTGAAGTGTCTGTGCCCATGCTCCCTGTAGTAGAGCTGAAAAACGGCGTGGAGAAGAAAGCCGACAAAAAGATGTTCCCGGGTTATGTACTGATCAACATGGTCATGAATGATGACACATGGTACGTAGTACGCAATACCCGAGGCGTTACAGGCTTTGTTGGTCCGGGCTCCAAACCGGTTCCTCTGACAGAAGAAGAGATGGCAAGTCTGGGCTTCGTAAAGACAGATGTCTTAGTCGATTTTGAAGTGGGAGATATGATAACCGTTATCTCCGGTGCATGGAAGGATACTGTAGGCGCCATTAAGGCTGTCAATGACAGTAAACAGACCATCACCATCAATGTAGAAATGTTCGGCCGCGAGACACCGGTCGAGCTGGGATTTGCTGAAGTCAAGAAGATGTAAGCAGATCTGTGGAACAGACAAAAAGATCAGCTTTTGCGGGTGCGAAGGCTGGTGGGAGGGACATTCCCGACAATACCACATGATTTTAGGAGGTGCCTAAGATGGCAAAGAAAGTAACAGGATATATCAAATTACAGATTCCAGCAGGCAAGGCTACACCAGCTCCGCCAGTTGGTCCGGCTCTTGGTCAGCACGGTGTAAACATCGTACAGTTCACCAAAGAGTTCAACGCTAGAACAGCAGATCAGGGCGACATGATCATCCCTGTAGTTATTACCGTATACGCTGACAGAAGCTTCAGCTTCATCACCAAGACTCCGCCAGCAGCCGTTCTGATCAAGAAGGCATGCAGCATTAAGAGCGGTTCCGGCGTTCCTAACAAGACCAAGGTTGCTGTATTAAAGAAGGCTGATCTGCAGAAGATTGCAGAGACAAAGATGCCAGACTTAAACGCTGCAAGCCTGGAAGCTGCTATGAGCATGGTAGCCGGTACTGCAAGAAGTATGGGCGTTACCATCGAGGAGTAATTAGGAATACCCGTTGTATTTGCAACAGAGAACGTGGGAGGGAGATTCCCCGTCAATACCACTAGGAGGTTATTTTAAATGAAATCAGGAAAAAGATATGCAGAGGCTATGAAGAACGTAGACCGCGCTGCACTTTATGACGTAGCAGACGCTATCTCTATCGTTAAGAAGAACGCTTCTGCAAAATTTGACGAGACTGTAGAGCTTCATATCAGAACAGGATGTGACGGACGTCACGCTGATCAGCAGATCCGCGGCGCTGTTGTACTTCCTCACGGAACCGGTAAGACTGTTCGTATTCTGGTATTCGCAAAGGGACCAAAGGCTGACGAGGCACAGGCAGCAGGAGCTGACTATGTAGGAGCTGAGGAGCTGATCCCGAAGATCCAGAACGAAGGATGGCTGGATTTCGACGTTGTAGTAGCAACTCCTGACATGATGGGCGTTGTTGGTCGTCTGGGCCGTGTACTTGGACCTAAGGGCTTAATGCCAAACCCAAAGGCTGGTACCGTAACCATGGATGTAACCAAGGCTATCAACGATATCAAAGCTGGTAAGATCGAATACAGACTTGACAAGACAAACATTATCCATGTGCCAGTAGGAAAAGCTTCCTTCACCGAGGAGCAGTTAGCGGACAACTTCCAGACGCTTATGGACGCTATCTTAAAGGCAAAGCCAAGCACTGTAAAGGGCGCATACTTAAAGAGCGTAGCTCTTACCTCTACTATGGGCCCCGGCTTAAAGCTGAACGTAGCAAAGCTTTCCAACTAATTTGGAGTCCAGAATATAGAATTACAGCGGGCAGCGCAGTTTTGCGGGTCCGCTGTTTTTGCATATCCGGGGAAATGTCCCCGGCCCAGCCGTTTATATATCCGGGGAAATGTTCCCGGCCGTTTGCCGTAAAAGTGCCGTAAAAGTGCCGGAAAAATCCGGCTCAAAAATTGAAAAAACCAGTTGACATTTCAAGGCAAATGTGCTATCTTAATACAAGTGTTGAATGCCCGAAGACAGCAGGTACCATCTGGTGTAAGTTTTAACGCCTGCCGAGGAACATACAAAACTCTGATTGAGATTTTGCGTCCTCTCTGTCCGTGTGGCAGGGAGGTTTTTTATATCCGTTCCCATGCTATGGTTTTCAATGCACAAATACTATAAGGAGGTAAACCATTCATGGCAAAAGTTGAATTAAAGCAGCCAATCGTTGACGAGATCAAGGCTATGCTGGACGGCGCATGCGGCGCAGTTGTTGTTGACTACCGCGGCCTGACAGTTGAGCAGGATACAAGACTGCGTAAGCAGTTAAGAGAAGCTGGCGTGTCTTACAAGGTATACAAGAATACCCTGATCAAGCGTGCCGCAGAAGGAACAGAGTTCGCAGCTCTGGATCCACATCTGGAAGGACCTACTGCTCTTGCAGTATCCAAGGATGATGCTACTGCACCTGCAAGAATCCTTGCTGAGTTCGCAAAGACAGCTCCAAATCTGGAACTGAAGGGCTCAGTAGTAGAAGGAACCTACTACGATCAGGCTGGTACTCAGGTGATCGCTACAATCCCGTCCAGAGAGGTACTTCTTGGCAAGCTGCTTGGAAGCATCCAGTCCCCAATCACCAATCTGGCACGCGTTCTCAACCAGATCGCAGAAAAGAACGGTGGCGCAGCAGAAGCATAAGCTTCAATGCAAAATTTGGCCGCCCGCAGCCGCTTAGACCGGCATGGGCCGCATAAGATGAAAGACCATATTATCGAAAGTAAATAATAAACAGGAGGAAATTAAAATGGCAAAGTTAACAACCGCTGAGTTTATCGAAGCTATCAAGGAATTATCCGTATTAGAACTGAACGAGTTAGTAAAGGCATGTGAGGAAGAGTTTGGCGTATCTGCAGCAGCAGGCGTTGTAGTTGCAGCAGCAGGTGCTGGCGCAGCAGCAGCTGAGGAGAAGACTGAGTTCGACGTAGAGCTGACTGAGGTTGGTCCTAACAAGGTTAAGGTTATCAAGGTTGTTCGTGAAGCTACCGGTCTTGGCCTGAAGGAAGCTAAGGACGTAGTTGACGGCGCACCAAAGGTATTAAAGCAGGGCGCTTCCAAGGAAGAGGCAGAGGATATCAAGACAAAGTTAGAGGCAGAGGGAGCAAAGGTTACTCTGAAGTAATCAGGCTTTTCGCTGATAACGTCCTGAGATATCATTTCTGTATCAACGGATATAATAAGAACCGCAGATCTGTGAAAATGGATCCTGCGGTTCTTTTTTATACTAAGGAATATATACACCGTTTACATCTACACGGTACTGGCCGACCATGGTATCCTTTGCCATACTGCAGTCGGAATCATTAAAGAAATACCATTTTTCTCCCAGTTCTTTCCATCCTCTGGCAGCAGCGCCGGTTTCTGTGAGATAATACCATTTTCCTGCATAATCCAGCCAGGTGTTGGTCATCATCCGTCCGTCGCCTCCCATATAATACCAGGAGCCGCCGTCCTCAACCCAGATATTGCTGGCCTGAGCACCCTGGGCATTTACCCAGTACCACTGGCCTTCGGTATAGACCCATTTCTGCTTTGACATTTCCCCGTCTTCCTGCATCCAGTAGCGGTTGTTTCCGTCCTGAATCCACTGATTCTTTACCGGATTTCCATTTGCGTCAAAATAATACCAGTGATTCTGCACATCTACCCATCCTGTTTTTCTGGAAGTGGCAACCGGTTTTACAGAAGTGGTTACATCTGCAAGTCCTGTAAAAGCAGAGCCTGCACCCATCACAGCCGCCAACCCCAAAGCAGCCATTGTCTTTGTGAAACGTTTCATAACTCTTCTCCTTTCATACAATCGTCTGAAAACAGACTTTGGATAGTTTTATAGTATATCTATTGGAGGGTTATGTCAAATAGAAAATGCAATAAAAAAGTCCGTCGCCTCTCCATTATATTCGGTTAATCTGGCATGATTCTGTAATTTTTAATTTAAACAGTTTCCTCTGGAATTCATCCGGAGACCGGCTGCACTTTTCGGCTGCCTGCTTTAAGGTCAGAGTCCCGTCAGAAATAAGATCGTAGTAGGTTTTGTATTTGCCGGTTTCAAGGCCTATTTTCTCTCCCATGTCCAACATAAACTGGCTGTAGGTACACATCTTAGCCGCCTCTTCGTTAAATTCTTTGGTTCTGGGAATGCCGTATTCCATCTCAGGCTTTTTTAACCGCTCCTCAGGTCATAGTTTTTTTGGGATATCAATTTCCTTATAAATATCCTGTTTTGTTGCAGCAAATCCTGTAATGGACTGCTGTATATCTTATGGGATAATTTCTTTTAATACAGTTGCCAGAACCCACCGTGATTATAAAACTGTTTTGATTATAGCATCCGGCTATTTGGGAAGCAAGGCGAATGGAAAACGATTTCTTTTCGTTAAAATTGTGCCAGTATACACAGATAAATACTACAACAAAATGTAATAAAAAAGCCCGACAGATGCAGCAGGAAATCGATCCCGCCGAGTCTGCCGAACTTGTTTTAAGCACCTCTCCATCATGCCCGGTTAATCTGGTGTGTTGTCTTATTCGACGATGCTACTGCAACCCATTCCCCCGTCTTACAGGTTGAAAATTCATTCTGTGTCATTATACTGAAAGTGAATGAAACAGTACACTAGCATGATTCTGTAATTTTTAATTCAATCAGCTTCTTCTGGAATTCATCCGGAGACAGGCTGCACTTTTCGGCTGCCTGTTTTAAGGTAAGAGTTCCATCGGAAATGAGATCGTAGTAGGTTTTGTATTTTCCGGTTTCAAGTCCTTTTTTTAGTCCCTCTTTCTCTCCCCTGTCCAACATAAACTGGCTGTAGGTACACATTTTAGCCACCTCCTCGTTAAATTCTTTGGTTCTGGGAATACCGTATTCCATCTCAAGTTTATTCAGCCGCTCCTCAGGCGGTGCATCATCTGTGAAAATGGTCTGCAGCATTCCAATCAGACGTTCATCTGTTTCGCCATGTCCCAGCCGTATGAAAACAGCGCTCATCAGATCATAGTTTTTCTTAGGGACATCTATTTTCCTATAAATATCCTCTTTGGCTATGGTAAACCCTGTAATAGACTGCTGCATATTTTTAGGGATATCATCTCCCATACAGATCCATATGCTGTAGACCTTTTGAATCACATTATAATTGGTATCTCTTGAAACCGTTTGAAGCTGATTTGAAATCATACGGGACATATAATAAATGACTCTCTTTTCAAGCGGATATCCAAGACGACTTTCACGTGCAGCATTCTGGGCTTCCACATCAATATACAAATACACCTGAGTTTTCGTACGGTTTGGCAGCAGTGCCCGCAGCCGGACATCATAGTATACCGTGGTTTGTAAATAAGCAGTATCTTCCTTGTCGAGTCCCTTAATCTGTTCCGGGAAACCATTTACCGGCAGATAAAGTTCTATCTGATCTGGTTCGATATAGGTTTCGGCAATTTCATGGACTGGTGTATCCGCATATTCAGAAATAACACCTTTCAGTATATTTGCCAAAACCCATCGTGACTTCAAAACGGCCTTGCATACATAATCTGTTTTCTGGGCGTCAGGATCCGCCGAAAGAATTGTATTAGCCGTATATGTGTTTTGTAAATTCATGCCGTCCTTTCCCACGCACTCCTGTTTTGATTATAGCATCCGGCTATTTAAGACGCAAGAGCAACGGAAACCGTTTTCTTTTCATTAAATTTACATACATGTACACAGATAAATACAATAATACACTTATTCAATACTTTTGTAATAATTATGTAAGAAAATGCACAGGTAAAAGTTATGGCTTTTTTTCGGAATTTATAATATACTATGTCATGTGATGGAGCTGGTTATTCATCCGGGAAATATCAATATTCCTAAAAATAAGCAGTTTTTGCAAAAAATGCAAAAAAAGTATTGATAATTTTCCTTATCGGAAGTATAATCTACTCGTAATGCAATTAAGGAATTTCAAAAAGTATTTCAAAAACAAAAAGGAGA
>ENA-UPXC01004895-UPXC01004895.1-human-gut-metagenome-genome-assembly--contig:-NODE-4895-length-11630-cov-167.809227_pt1 | contig 11630 bp, 7 predicted proteins | sample MGYA00250047_ERZ773371 | MGnify/ENA primary metagenome ERZ773371 (study PRJEB29103, sample SAMN06111975) | human gut metagenome | biome: human gut; feature: ankylosing spondylitis patient; material... | reverse complement strand
TGGGCATGGAAGGGCAGACGGTTCTGCTGGAAAATTTCCGGGTCGGCCAGAAGCGCCGAGGTAATGGGATGATTTAACGGCATAAATGTCACCTCGCAGCATTTTCTGCTTTTATTATAGCACAGGATATAAGAAAAACAGCCGCACAAAACGACTGTTTTTCTGGAAAGAAGCGGCATCAGTCCGCTTCGTCAAAGACCTCGGTGTCCAGTCCTGTGTGCCCCTTGGGGATGTGGTACTTCACGGCGGGCAGATGGACGTTAGTGAAGTACAGGCTGGTGTTGGGGTCGCAGCCGATGACCACTGCTTCTCCCCTGCCGCGCACGGTGCAGCGCAGGGTGTCGCAATGGGCTTCGGCGGTGTCATTTTCCACGCTTTCGGCATAGCCCGGTGCAAAATTGGGCACGGCAAAACCGCAGTCGTAGGCTTCGCAGTCGAAACTGCTGTCAATCTCGTGATGGCGGCAGTGGCCGGTGGCCGTGGGGGTGATGGTAGTGGTCACCTCAATGCCGGGGAAGGGCGACCACTGCGCAGTCACAGCCCCGGCTTCAATTTCCCACGTTTTGCTCACCTTGCGCACAAACACGTTATCGTCGATGACAAAGGCCAGCATACTGTCGGGAGCCGCCTGATTGAGCACCTCCCGGCTGCGGGAGGCGCAGAAGCCAAAGCGGGTATCGTAGGCAAATTTTGCATACTTTTCCGGGAACTGTCCGTGGCCGTGCCCCTCGTTGACACCGGCAGCATAGGCCGTTACCCGCCCCGCCCGGCGCTGCACCAGCATATTGGCGTAGGGCATTGGCTTGAGCCGCTCCAATGCGGGCATGGGCGCGGCTTCGGCAGACCAGAAGGAATGGTCATCCGGCAAAGCAAGCAGCAAAAAGCTCTTCATGCCCCAGTAGGGACTGCCGGGGGCGTTGTACCGCTCGGCCATGTACATCTGCGGGTAGCAGTAGCCGATGGTCAGGATACCGTCCCGGTCGAACATTTTCTGCCCCAGCCACCAGTTGAAGTTGCGGACGATGAGCCCTTTCATCACCGGCAGGGGCAGCGGCTCCAGCCCTGCCCAGATGCAGGCCGCCCAGAAGCTGTTCTGAGCAAAGCGGTAGGTCAGGCTGCGGCCAAAGGGCAGCGCTGCGCCGTTGGCATCGAACCAGTAGACGAACTGCTGCGCGAACAGCTGGGCGCGCTGGCGGTAGAGTGCAGCACGCCGGGGGTCGGTGTCGGCGGCAAATTTAGAGTAGAGCAGCCCGTAATACTGGATGGCCCACGGGATGTAGTAATCCTTTTGTACGGAGGCGCCATCGGTGGACCAGCCGTCGCCGCTGTAATAGCTGTCAATTTTGCAAAGACCGTCCTCCAGCAGTTCCGGGCTGAAAGGCATCCCCACGCTTTTCAGGGCAAGGTTTACAAGGATGCGGAAAAACTGCCAGTTGCAGTCCGGGATGGTGTGGGCGTTGATCTGCCCCAGCCATGCAGCAAGGTTCTGTTTTTCGGTGTCAGAAAGCGGGGTCCACAACTTTTCCGGTGCGGTGAGGATGCCGCAGGCAATGGCAGCCATCTCCACATAACACTGGTCGTATTCCCCGGTGGTGCCCCAGTATTCGGGGTTTTCCGGGTCGGCGCCGGCGGCAAGACCCTTGCGGTAGATGGTTTCAAATTCCGGCTCAGAGCCGCCGCCCACCCAGAAGGGCACCAGCGCCCACAGCGGGCGGCTGAAGGCTTCCAGCTCAATAGCATTTTGGTTGTAGGTCACGCCCGTCTCGCCCAGATGCAGCCGGGCGCAGCCTGCGGAATAATAAGGCTTGAGCGGGTCGAGAAATTTGTGCATCAGTGCGGTAAAATCCGCTTTGGTCTGCAAGTTCATCACCAGTACATCTCCCAATCTTTGGTCAGGCGGGTCAGCGCCTCCATGTAAAAATAATCGCCCCAGCTCGTGCATTCATCCACGCCCTCCGGGGTGCAGGTGTTGTAGGGGCTTTTTTTGCTGTAAGTGCCGTGCAGCAGCTGGCCGGAGCCGAGGGTACCGGGCTTTACTGCGTAGTTTGCGGCAAGGCTGGCCAGCATCTGCCGCGCCAGCGTGCGCCACTGGGCAGCTTCTGTTTCATCCACATACTTGGCTGCTTCCAGCAATCCACAAGCCACGATGGCAGCGGAGGAGGAATCCCGCGGCTCGCCGCTTTCCGGGGCAAAGAGCATATCCCAGCAGGGGATCATGTCCTCTGGCAGACGGGAAAGGTAGAACGCCAGTGCCTTGCGGAACACATCCAAAAACTTTTCATCGTGGGTGTAGGTGTAGCCAATGGCGCTGCCGTACACGCCCCACGCCTGTCCCCGCGCCCAGAAGCTGTCGTCCTTATAGCCCTGACAGGTGCGGCCGCCCTTGGGGGTGCCGTCCGGGTTCATAAAGAAGGTGTGGTAGGTGCTGCCGTCCGGTCGGAAGGAGTTTGCCAGCGTGGTGGCGGTGTGGGCGGCGGCGATCTCGCGGTAGTGGTCGCTGCCGGTCACCTGCGCTGCCCAGTACAGCAGCGGCACGTTGAGCATGCAGTCAATGATATAGCGGTAGTTGTCGGGGTCATCCATAGTGCCCCATGCCTGCAAGAAGCGGCCGCTGGGCTGGTAGCGGGTCAGCAGCTGGTCGGCGGCGGCAATGGCGGCATTTTTGCCCTTTTCGCTGCCCACCAGCTTCCACGCTGCCACGCAGGTGGGGCTGTACAAAAAGCCCATATCGTGGTGGTCCACCTCCACCTTGCGGGCAATGCGGTCCGCAAAGCTGTCCACCTGAATGAGGGCGGCGGTCTTGAATTTTTCGTCCCCGGTGGCCTCGTAGGCCAGCCAGATCTCACCGGGCCAAAAGCCGCAGGTCCACTGGTTATTGGCGCAGCCGGGGTAGATATCGTTCACACTGGAATGGTTCTGGCACTGGTAGGTGTACAGGGGCAGATTGGTCTCCACCTGTTTGCAGGCATCGGCCAGTGCCTGCCGTGCCTCGGCGTCGGTCATCGCGTGGTTCTGGTAGTTTTTCATCATGATTACTCCTTAAATCCAAACGTAGGGATCTCTGCCCACCGCTGGCGCAGAAAGTGCATACCCAGCTTGGGGCGGCGGTCCCGGGTGAACAGGCCCTTTTTGTTGCCATCCACCCGCATGGGGCCCTGCACGGTGTCGTAGTCTGCAAAGTTCCAGACAAATTCTCCCACAAACCACGGGCGCTTGTCAAACTCTGCATCCAGACGGCGGTAGAACTCCACCTGAAACTCCTCACTGAACATCTCGGCTCCGGCGGTGTGCAGGCCTGCCACAGTGTCTGCGCCGTACTCGCTCATCATTACGGGCTTGTGCTGCTCTGCCCAGAAATCCAGCTCCTGATTCAAGCCGTAGCAGGCAGCGTCCATGTCGCCGGAAAGGTTGTACCAGCCGTAGTAGCGGTTGATGCAGACGATATCCATGGTGCGGGTGGTGATATCCTTCGTATAGTCGTTCTGGCAGCAGACGAGGGTGACCGGGCGGTTCTGCGGGTCCAGCTGATGCGCCAGCTCATACAGCGGGTGCCAGTAATCGTAGGCATCCTGCGGGAAGTGCTCCAGATCCGGCTCGTTGCCAAGGCTCCACAGCACCACGCAGGGGTGGTTTTTGTCCCGATGGATCATCTCGGCAAGCACCTGCCGGTGATGCTCCGCAAGGGGATATTCCTTGTAAGGATTCACCGCCGCCCCGCCGCCGATGCCCACCGCCGGGGTCTCGTCCATGACCAGAATGCCCTCCCGGTCGCACAGGTCGTAGAACTCCTCAGCGTAGGGGTAGTGGCTGGTACGCACCGCGTTGGCGTTTGCCCAGTGGATCAGGTTCACATCCTTCACGTTCAGCACCGGGTCAAAGCCGCGCCCATGGGCGGTAAAGTCCTCGTGCTTGCAAAAGCCCTTGAAATAGAGCGGTTTTCCGTTCAAAAGCACCTGTGTGCCCCGCACCTCAATGCTGCGCACGCCAAAGGTCTGGTCGTAGACATCCGCCCCGCAGGTGATGTGCAGGGTGTACAGGTAGGGCGTGCCGGGTCTGGGCTCCCAGAGATGCACTTCCGGGATGGTGATCGTGCCTTCTGTACCCTCGGCGCTTGCAACGGCGTTGCCGTCCGCATCCAGCACCGTGACATGGACAGGCGCGCTGCCGGTGGTTTTGACCGCATACTGCACCGTGCCGTCCACGGCGGGCACTACGGTCACATCCTCGATATACTCTTTTGGGGTGGTGTAGAGCACCACCGGGCGGTGGATGCCCGCATAGTTGAAGAAATCAAAGTTCGGGCGGTTCTGGGGTGCGGCGGCGCGCTTGGCGGCTTCCACGCTGGGGATGCCCGCGTTGTCCGAGCCAAAGAAGGCCAGTTGTCCGTCCTCGTTGCCCACAGGCAGGGTGCTGTGGTTTACCCGGTTGTCGCAGGCGACGGTCAGCAGCACCGTCTCGCCGGGGCGCAGCAGGGCGGTGACGTCTGCTTCAAAGGGGGTAAAGCCGCCCTTGTGCTGTGCAATGAGCTGGCCGTTCAGCCAGACCTTTGCGGTGTGGGTCACCGAGCCGAACCGCAGCACCACCCGCTGCCCGGCGCAGAAAGTGGGCAGGGTAACTTTGCGCTGATACCATGCCCAGCCGTAGTGGCGGCGCAGGGCGGTGGTCTGGTCGTTCTGGTCGTTGTAGCTGGCGGGCACGGCGATGGGCTGGGCATCCGGCAGGGGCTTTGCGGGATCGAACTGGTCTTCCACGCAGCTGCCCAGCGCAAACGCCCATGTGCCGTCAAGGCTCAGCTTCAAGCGCGCTTCATTCTGTTCAGGATATAACATAACGTTTTCCCTCTATTTCTGCAAAAAATGCGGGGCGCGGGTACTGCCCACGCCCCGCTTACGGGTGATTTATTTAGCCCTTGATGCCGGTGGATGCCACGCCCTGCACAAAATACTTCTGCAGGGAGAGGAACACGATCAGCACCGGGATCAGTGCCACCACAGAGGCCGCCATGATCAGGCCGTACTCTGCAGAATACTGGGTGATGAACATACGCAGACCGATCTGGATTGTCTTGAGTTCGGTCTTGGTCAGGTAGATCAGGGGGCCAAGGAAGTCGTTCCAGGTGTTCACAAAGGTGAAGATGGTCAGGGTGGACAGGGCGGGCAGGCTGAGCGGCAGCATGATGTGCCACCAGATGCCGTACTCGCTCAGGCCATCAATGCGGGCAGCCTCACACAGCTCGGTAGGCACGCCCTCGTAGAACTGCTTCATCAGGAACACGCCGAAGGCGCTGAAGGCCTGCAGGCACATAATGGCCAGATGGGTGTTGTTCAAATGCCACGAGCTCATCATCATGAACTGGGGCACCATGTAGGCCTGCCAAGGCACTGCGATGGTGGCAATGTAGCCGAGGAAGAGCACGTTTTTGCCCTTGAACTGCATCTTTGCAAAGGCGTAGGCTGCAAAGGAGGAGGTAAACAGCTGCAACAGGGTGACCACCACGGTGATCTTGACCGTGTTTTTCACAAAGGTCAGCAGCGGGATCTGGGTCCAGATGTCCACATAGTTCTGCCAGCGGGGATTTTTGGGGATCCACTGGATGGGGAAGCCGAACACGTCCTTATTCAGCTTAAAGGAGGAGGACAGCATCCACAAAAAGGGCAGCAGCATGCAGGCTGTGATGACGATGAGGAAGAAATAGATCAGGAACTTGGAGATGAAATTGCGGCGCTTCTGAGAGGCTTCGGTCTTGATAATAGCAGCAGACATAGTTCTTCCTCCTTTCTCAGTTCTCGCCCTTGGAGCCGCGGAACTGGATGATGGTAACGATCAGCACCAGTACGAACAGCACCATGGAAATTGCGCTTGCGTAGCCGTATTTCGGAGTATTGACGAAGGCCACATTATAGATGTAGTACACCAGCGTCATGGTAGCAGTACCGGGGCCGCCCTGCGTGATCATGTACATCTGGTCGTAGACCTTGAAGCCGGAGATGGTGAGCATAATGACCACAAAGAAGGTGGTGGGGCGCAGCTGCGGCAGGGTGATGTGCCAGAACTGCTGCCAGCGGTTTGCACCGTCCAGCTCGGCGGCTTCGTTCAGGTCCGGGTTGCAGCCCTGCAGGCCTGCCAGATAGATGACCATGTAGTAGCCCATGTTCTTCCACACACTGAACAGGATGACCGTGATCATAGCGGTGTCCTTACCGGCAGCCCAGCGGGGCAGGTTTTCCACCGCCACGCCAAAGAACTGGTTCAGGATCATGTTGATGGGGCCCATGGAGGGGTTGAAGATCATGTTCCACACCGCTGCCACCGCCACCAGCGAGGCAACATAGGGGAAGAACGCCACCGTGCGGAAGAAGTTGCGCAGCTTCACGTTCTGGTTCAACAACACCGCCATAGCCAGCGAGCAGGCCAGCGTCAGCGGCACCGTGCCGATGACATAGACGATGGTGTTTTTCAAAGCCGCCTGAAAAATTTTATCGGTGGTGAAGAGCTTTACAAAGTTTTTCTGGCCGACAAATTCAATGGCGTGGCGGCCGTCCCATGCGCAGAAGGCCAGCGCAATGGCAAACACCATGGGCACCAGCGTGAACACGCAGAAGCCGATGAAGTTTGGCGCAATGAAGGAATACGCGATCAGAGAATCGCGGGTCGATTTTTTTAGCACTTTACGGGGAGTTTTATTCTGGACAGCAGCACTCGCCATAAAAGAGCCTCCTTTCCCGGAAGTATAACAGCTTTTCCAAAAAACGAGCGGAGCGGGCGCTGCGCATACCCGCCCCGCTCAGACAGGGCTTTTTTCCGATGCTCGTTCATCGGAAAATGAATGGGGATTGAAAATGATGAAGAAGGAGAACCGCAACGTATTGCGGAGAACGCTTTATCAGCCGAGAACTGCGGGAACCTGATCGTTCATGTTCTGGATGCCCTCGTCCACGGTCTCGCTCATGGTCATAATGGCATCGTGCTCGGCGTTCAGGATGGTCTCGATATCAGAGGCGTACTGGGTGTAGGGCATTTCCAGATAGACATTGCTGGTGGTCAGTGCATCCACAGAATTGCTGTCCTCGGGGAAGCCCTCGGTGGACTTGATGATCTCGGCGGTAGCAGCGGAGCCGCAGGCCGGGAAGGTGCCGGTCTTGGCAATGGCCTGTGCGCCCTCTTCGGAGACACACCAGTTGATGAAGTCGGCAGCGGCCTCTGCCTTGGGAGAATCGGCGTTGATGGCCAGACTGGTCACAGTGCCCAGCGTAGAACCAGCCTCTGCACCGGCGGGGTGCGGGTACTTGACGATGCCCCAGTTGAACTTGGTCTCGGCATCCTTCATGTAAGCTTCCAGCGTGGAAATGAACCAGCTGCCCATGTTGACCATTGCGCACTGCTGGTTCTCAAAGGCTGCGGAGTAGTGCAGAGAAGAGGTCTTGAGGTAGCCGTAGTCCATGCAGATGCCGTCCTTCTGCTGGGCAATGACCATATCGTAGGTGGGCTTCATGAAGTCGTATTTGCCGTCGATGATGGTGTTCTTGCCGTCCAGAATGGAGAACAGAGAAGCGGCAGAGCGCCAGGTGTGGTAGTGGCAGCCATAGACCTTAGTGTCGCCGGAGCCGCTGGTCATCTTGCGGGCCAGAGCGTCGTAATCTTCCATCGTCAGGTCATTGGAGGGATACTCCACACCGGCCTTATCGAACAGATCCTTGTTGTAGTACAGCACCCAGAAGTCGCTGCGGAAGGGCACGGCGTAGAAGTTGCCGTCATCGGTGGTCAGCTGCTCGATGGTGCCGTTGAAATCGCCGGTATCGCGGGTCAGCACCTCGTTCAGGGGCTTGAGGTAGTCCAGATTGATCAGGTTTGCGTAGCCGGGGATATCCTTGACGGTCACGACATCCAGATCGGCGCTGCCGGCCAGCTGGGTAGCCAGAACGGTCATGTAATCGCTGGAGCCCAGATCCACCATCTCGATGGTCACGTCCTTGTGGCTTGCCATGTAGCCGTCGGCCATGGCCTGCCAGTAGGGGGTGGACTCCTTATCCCACACCGACCACTGCAGGGTAACAGGGCCTGCGGCTGCGGCTGCAGCGGTGGAACCGGCAGTGGAGGAAGCAGCAGTGGAGCTTGCGGAAGAGCCGCCGCAGGCGCTCAGGGCAGCAGCTGCGCCGCAGGCAGCGGCAGCGGTAAGGAACGAACGACGAGAGATCTTTTTCATAAGTGTGTCCTCCTTCAGGGCAGTGTGTTTGTTCTGTGCAGCGGTCTCCCCCGTGCCGGGGAGCCGCTCGCTTTTGTTGACACTAGGATACCGCACAAACGCAAAAACCGGAATGGAAAAATTCCGGGAAGAGTTGCAGTTTTTCTGTATCTTTTAAAAAAAGATGCACTTTCTTACACTGGAGTCTGCACTTTCTTGTTCTCTTGCACAGTTTACATCCATGGCACAAGAAAAAAGCGTATAAAGTACACAATTTTCATGAAAAAAGTCGTTGACAAACCGCGCCGGAATCAGTACTGTATAAAGGAAAGAATGCAAAATATTACCGGAAAGGAGGCACCGTTATGAAGAGCAGCCATCGTTTCCCGCTGCGGCGGCAGATCGTGTGGGGAATGCGCTTTTTTACCTTTCTTACCTCGCTGGCCGTGGGCGCGGCGCTGTTCATCCTCTCCAACCAATATGTGCGCGCCAACTCCCTGCAGGCGGCAGAGTTCAACCTGCGGCTGGTGGCTACCTCCATCGAGACCAGTCTGGACAGCGCCGATGCTCTTTTGAACTGGGCTTCCATCGACAGCACCGTGCGGCGGTACATCACGCAGGAAAATATCAATGGTACCCAGACCATTGCCGCTTACGAAGCCATGCAGGAAAAATACTATTCCAGCACCCTGTACAGCCATATCCTCCGCTTCTTTATTACCAATGAGAACGACCGGCATTTGCAGTTCGGCACGCTGAACTCCTCGGCGGCGCTCAACCGCACCAGCATAAATCAGTTTCTCACCAAGGGGTACGGGATGCAGTTCACCACCGACCCGCTGCTGCCCGGCAGTCCGGGCTGCATCGCCCTCAGCCAGCCTGTCCGCTGCGGCAAGGGCACCTTGCACCGGGGCAGCACCTACCTTGCGCTGGATACTGCCATTATCACCGACCCGGCAGCAGGTTACAGCCTGACCGACGGCAGCGCGTTGTACTGGGAGATGGGCAGCCGCCTGTGGCAGATCGAAAACGGCAGCCTGACCGAGATTGAAAACCCGCTGCGGGAGGTGGACTATACCCTGCGCACCGGCAGCAATAACGGCGTGACAGAGCAGACCGCATGGCAGGGCAAGGTGCAGCTGGACGGCCAGAAGTATTATGTAGTCAAGGTAACGCTGAACGGCCGCAGCGCGGCGCTGGTACAGCTTTTGCCCGCAAATACCTTTTTGCTGCACTACGGCGTGTACCTGTGGCTGGTCGCCCTTGGCACTGCCATCATCTGGGGACTGAGCTTTTTGATGCAGCATTGGCTGGAGCAGGTCATCACCCGCCCGGTGGAGGCGCTGCAAAAGCGCATTGAGACCGTGGGCAGCGGCAACTTTGCCCCGGACCGCACGGTGGAGTGGAACAACGAGCTGGGCGACATCGGCCGGGGCATCAACCAGTTGGCAGAGAACGTGGACAGCCTGATGACCCGCCGGGTGGAGGACGAGCGCCGCAAGCAGGAGCTGGAATACCGGATGCTGCAAAACGAGGTGAACCCGCACTTTATCTACAACACCCTCAACAGCATCCGCTGGATGGCCACCATCCAGCACGCACCCGGCATTGCCGAGATGGTCACCGCCTTTGCGCGGCTGACCAAGAGCATCTCCAAAGGCACCCAGAAGCTGGTGCCTTTGCAGGAGGAGCTGGCATTGCTCAACGATTACTTTACCATCCAGCAGTACCGCTACGGCGGTGACCTGGAGATTGAGGTCTCCCGCATTGAAAGCGAGACCCTTTGCCGGGACTGCATGATCCCCCGGTTCACCTTGCAGCCGCTGGTGGAAAACGCCATCTTCCACGGGCTGGAGCCCAAGGGCGGCCACGGCAGCGTGCTGCTGGATATCTCCACCGACCCGGATACCGGGGACGTATTGCTGCGCATTACCGATGACGGCGTGGGCATGCCGCCGGAGCTGGTGGCGCATCTTCTGGACGAGCCCGCCGAGGGTGCCGAAAAGGCTGAAAAGTTCCGTCATGTCGGCCTGTGGAACGTGAACCGCCGCATCCGGTATTCCTTTGGCGAGGGCTACGGCCTGACCATTGAAAGCGAAGAGGACGTGGGCACCGAGGTCACCATCCGGCTGCCCTATCAACAGAAAGGAGACAGCCATGCTGCGGATATTACTGGTGGATGATGAGCCGCTGGTGCTCATCGGCCTGCAGGGGATGCTGGAATGGGAAAAGCTGGGCTATACCGTCTGCGGCACCGCCCGCAACGGCAAGCTGGCGCTGGAACTCATTGAGCGGGAGAAGCCGGATATCGTCATTGCCGACGTAAAAATGCCGGTGATGGACGGGCTTACCCTTGCCCGCACCTGCCGGGAACGCAGCGCCCTGCCCGCCTTTATCATGCTGACCAGCTTTGAAGAATTTGATTACATCAAGCAGGCCATGGGTGCCGGGGTGGTGGATTATCTGGTCAAGCTGGACCTGACCCCCGAGAACCTGCAAACCGCCCTTGCCAAGGCCGCCGAAAAGGTAAAAAAGGAGCGCGCTTTGCTGGGCGAATTGTCGGCACAGGAAAACCTTGCCGAGAGTGTGCGCAGCTATCAGGAGCGTTTTTTCGTGCGGCTGTACGCCGGGCTGTTCCCGGACGAAGCCGCATTGGAGCAGCCTTTGCAGCACATGGAGCTGAACCTTGCAAGCGACGCCTACCTTGTAGCCAGCTGCGAGATCATCGCCAACACCGCCCTTACTCCCGCCCAGCAGCTGAAGCTGAGTTTTTCCTGCGGGCGGATGCTGGAGACCACCCTGCAAAACTACCTGCCCTGCTATGTGACCGGGGCGGATGCCATGCGCTGCAATGTGCTGTTCTGCCTGACCGATGCCCAGTGCCAGAACTACCGGACGGTGCTGCGCCCGCTGCTGGAACGCGCCAGTCAAATTTTATACAACTATTTCACGGTACGGCTGCTCTGGGCGGTAGGTCGCCCCACCGGCTCCCTGCTGGGGTTGGCGCGCCGCTGCCGGGAAAACGCCCACCTGCAGCCACTGCTCACGGTGGAGCAGCCCATCCAGTTCGTGGAGGTCAACGAGGGCGACGCCACCGCCGGGAAGATGCAGGTGGTGGCACAGGTGCAGGAGTATATTAAGAATCACCTTTCGGAAAAACTGACGCTGGCCGATGTGGCGGCGGTGTTCAATTTTTCGCCCAACTACCTCAGCCAGCTGTTCGGCAAATACGGCGACAGCGGCTTTGTGGAGTACATCACCGAGACCCGCATCGCTGCGGCGAAAGAGATGCTGGAACAGGGCGATTTGAAAGTATACGAGATCGCTGAGAAACTGGGGTACGAGAGCGCTTTCTATTTTTCCAAGGTATTCAAAAAGGTCACAGGGCTCAGCCCGCGGGAATACCAGCAAAGTATTTAAAATCGGAGGCTTTTATGATACAGGAACA
>ENA-UPXC01004891-UPXC01004891.1-human-gut-metagenome-genome-assembly--contig:-NODE-4891-length-11640-cov-2.750930_pt1 | contig 11640 bp, 9 predicted proteins | sample MGYA00250047_ERZ773371 | MGnify/ENA primary metagenome ERZ773371 (study PRJEB29103, sample SAMN06111975) | human gut metagenome | biome: human gut; feature: ankylosing spondylitis patient; material... | reverse complement strand
CTTATGCCCGGGCCCGGGGAGCGGACCGGATGAGTTCTTTTGGGGATTTCGTAGCTCTTTCTGACGTGTGCGACAAAGACACGGCCCTGGTGCTCCAGCATGAAGTGTCCGACGGGGTCATCGCTCCTGGGTACGAACCGGAAGCCCTGGAAATCCTCTCTGCTAAGAAAAAGGGCCGTTACAATGTGATTCAGATCGATCCGGCCTATGAGCCGGAAGAACTGGAGACCAAGCAGGTCTTCGGCATCACCTTTGAACAGAAACGGAACAACGACCACATTACGGAAGAACTGCTCCAAGAACGGCCTACGAAGAACAAGGAAATTCCAGAAGCCGCCCGGCGGGATCTTTTGATCGCCATGATTACTTTGAAATACACCCAGTCCAACTCGGTGTGCTATGTGAAGAACGGCCAGACTATCGGCGTGGGTGCCGGTCAACAGTCTCGGATCCACTGCACCCGTCTGGCCGGGGACAAGGCGGACAAGTGGTGGCTGCGCCAGTGCCCCAAGGTGTTGGACCTGCCCTTTAAGGCAGATATCCGGAAACCGGATAAGGACAACACCATCGATGTGTACACCTCCGATGACTGGGAAGATGTGCTGGCTGACGGAGTATGGGAAAACTTCTTCACAGAAAAACCGGAACCTTTGACCCGGGAGGAACGGAAGGCGTGGATTGCCAAGAACACTGGGGTATCCTTGGGTTCCGACGCCTTCTTCCCCTTCGGGGATAATATCGAGCGGGCCCACCGGAGCGGAGTGGAATACATTGCCCAGACCGGCGGCAGTATCCGAGATGACAATGTAATCGCCACCTGCGACAAATACAACATCGCCATGGCCATGACAGGAGTCCGGCTGTTCCATCATTGATGGTAAGGGGATGGTGTACGTGTGAAAATCACACACGTACACCATCCCCATTTTTTTAAAACATTTTTCCCAAAACGGTTGACAGCCATTATAAAAAACTTTATAATAAGCAACATCAAGTTCAAAAATGTAACCAACAATGACTGCGAAGGAAAGAAGATCAGAAAACGGGTTCCCAGAGAGTCGACAGTTGCTGTGAGCCGATAATCCGTTTCTGAATGATAACTGGTTCCTGAGTCGTCCGGGTGATAGGTAGTCCGGAACGGGAGGTCCCGTTACAGGCCTTAGCCTTATACCGAAACGGTAAGAGGTGAAAGGGTCGGCCATTTGGCCGGCTGAATCAGGGTGGTACCGCGTGGAAGTATTTGCCTCGCCCCTAGAGTACAATAGGGGGCGGGGCTTTTTTCTATCCCGCCTCGGAAAACAAGGAGGAAAATAAAATGCATAAGCCCATTAAAAAGTACATCCCATTCCAAGGAGTCAGCCTCCCGGACCGGACTTGGCCGGACAAGACCATCACCAAGCCTCCGATCTGGTGCAGCGTGGATCTGCGGGATGGGAACCAGGCCCTGGTGACTCCTATGCAGCTGGAAGAGAAGCTGCTGCTGTTCACTACCTTGGTGAAGATTGGCTTCAAGGAAATCGAAGTGGGGTTCCCCTCCGCTTCCGATACGGAATATGAGATCCTCCGGACCTTGATCGAGGACAACTACATCCCTGACGATGTGACCATCCAGGTGCTGGTCCAGGCCCGGGAGCACCTGATCCGCAAGACCTTCGAGGCCATCCAGGGCGCCAAAAACGTCATCCTCCACTTCTACAACTCCACCTCCACCCTCCAGCAGAAGGTGGTCTTCCACACCGACGTGGAGGGCGTAAAAAAGATCGCCGTGGACGCCGCCCGGCTCATCCGGGAGCTGAGCCAGCCCGCCCTCGACGCGGGGATGGATCTGCGGTACGAGTACTCCCCGGAGTCCTTCATGGGCACCGAGATGGACGCCGCCGTAGAGATCTGCCAGGCGGTGATCGAGGCCATCGGTGCCACGCCGGAGCGCAAGGTGATCCTCAACCTCCCCACCACCGTGGAGAACTGTATGCCCAACTACTTCGCTGACGAAATTGAGTACTTTATCTCCAGGCTGCCCGGCCGGGACCGCGCCATTATCTCCCTGCACCCCCACAACGACCGGGGCGAGGGCGTGGCTACCGCTGAACTGGGCCTGCTGGCCGGGGCCGAGCGGGTGGAGGCCACCCTGTTCGGCAACGGCGAGCGCACCGGCAACGTGGACATGGTGACCCTGGCCCTCAACCTCTACACCCAGGGCGTGGACCCCAAGCTGGACTTCTCCGACATCAATAAAATCCGCGACGTGTACGAGCGGGTCACCAAGATGAAGATCGGCGAGCGGCAGCCCTATGTGGGCGAGCTGGTGTTCACCGCCTTCTCCGGCTCCCACCAGGACGCCATCAATAAGGGTACCCGCTACATGGAGGAGAGCGGCACCGAGTACTGGGAGGTGCCCTATCTGCCCATCGATCCCGCCGACGTGGGCCGCCAGTACGAGCCCATCATCCGCATCAACTCCCAGTCGGGCAAGGGCGGCTCCGCCTTCGTCATGCAGCACTCCTTCGGCTTCGATCTCCCCAAGGCCATGCACCCCGAGTTTGGCCACATCGTCCAGGTGGAGACCGACCGGGTGGGCAAGGAGCTGAAGCCCGACGCCATTTACGACCTGTTCAAGGCCCATTACATCGACGCGGTAAAGCCCTATCAGCTGGTGCAGCACTCCTTCGCCGAGTTTACCGACGAGGAGGGCCACTCCCACGTCACCTTCGCCGGCACCATCCGCCACACCGACACCGTGTTCCAGGTTCAGGGCTCCGGCAACGGCCCCATTGACGCCTTCTTCAACGCCATCCACGGCCAGAAGATGGACCGCTTCACCTTCATCGACTACAAGGAGCACGCCGTCAAGCAGGGCTCTGACTCCCAGGCTGTGGCCTACATCCACCTCCAGGACGAGAACGGCAGGGACTGGTTCGGCGTAGGCATGAGCCATAACATCAACCTGGCCCCCCTCAAGGGCATCCTCTCCGCCATCAACCGGGCCGTCAGCCACGACGGCAAATGAACGCCCGTCCCGTCTTGCATCCCCGGCCTAAACCAGCTATAATAGGAACAGTTTGACAGAAAAGAGGACGCGGACAATGGAACAGCAGCGGGAGGCCCTGCTCGGGCAAATCTGGGCGGCCCAGGACGAGGCCTATGACCTGATGTATGAATACGACTCCCTTCCCCACCGTTACGGGGCTCACATTCTCTATCAGTCGGAGGCCCATATCATCGACCTCATCGGTGAGCACCCGGAGATTACCGTCACCGAGCTGGCCGCCATTCTGAAAAAGACTCCCAGCGCCTGCTCCCAGATCGTGCGCAAGCTGCGGGCCAAGGGCTGGGTGGAGCAGGTACGCAACGCAGAGAACAACCGGATTTATAATCTATACCTGACCGAGAGCGGCAAACAGGTCTACCAGGCGCACACAGCTTTCAACCAGTCCTGTCAGGAGGCCACCTTTCAATTGTTGAGCAATTTTTCTCCCGAGGAGTTGGAACACCATCTGATGGTACAGCGGAAACTGAACGAGGCATATCAGGATGATGTGAGGCGGAGCCGGGATTATTTAGGATAGACACAAAAGAAGCCGGGGGTATGACCGCCCGGCTTCTTTGTTGTGGATAATCCACAAAACAAAAGGCAAATATTTATTCACTATAAAGAAGTATCTAAAATATATAAAAATTTTCTTGACTTATTTCTTATTTGTCATATTATAAAGATGCTTAATTATTAAGGATTTAGCAAATCACCAAGAGAGGGAGATGTCAAATGGAAGCTGAAAAAAAGTACGCAGAAACCTATGGAGGGAAGGTCGGCGGGATACTTCCACTGCTGGGAATGATCGCAGCAATCGTTGTCCTCTGCTTTACCGGAATGAGTTCCCTACGAAACTTCTGGGGAGCAGGCTTCATGGCCATGGTCATTGGTCTGCTCGTGTTTAAGGATAAAAACCGCTATGCGAAAGCAGTTATGAAAGGCTTTGCTAATCCGTCCTTCACCATGCTATTTCCCATTTTCATTGCGGCCGGTATCCTGTCACAGATCCTAACGGCCGCCCACCTGGTGGATGGCCTGGTCTATCTTGTGAGTCTGGTCAATATCCCACCTGCCATTATCCCCTGCGTGACCTTCGTACTGTGTGCGGTAATGTCCACTGTGACGGGCAGCTCGGCGGCCGCCCTCTTGGCCACGATGCCCATGCTGTTCCCAATGGGTGTGCAGATGGGCTGTCCCGCCGGCCTAGTCCTGGGTGCCATCTGTTCCGGCTCCGAGTTCGGTAATAACCTCTCCCCCATTTCCGACGTGACCATCACCTCCTCCATCGGACAGGAGGTGGATATCATCGCCGCGGTGCGCACCCGTGTCTGGTACAGTCTGGCCGCAGGGATACCCGCCCTCATCCTGTTCTTTGTATTTGGTCTTGCAACAACCAAGGGGGTTGATCTGGCCTCCCTAAGTGTGGACAGTTCCTCCTTGGGCCTTATCTTTATCATCATTCCCATCCTGGTGGCCGTACTCATCCTGCGCAAGACAAACTTCTTGGTAGCCCTTGTGGTAGGCGATCTGCTGGGCATCATCCTGTTGCTGATCCTGGGCTATTCGGACGTGGCGAGCATCTTTGCCGCTGACGGCCTATTGGCCTCCGGTACCCTCAGCCTGATGGATGTTTTAGTCTTTATGGCCCTGATCTTCGTAGTACTCGCACTGACTGAGGAGGTGGGCGTGCTGGACAGTTTCCAGACCTTTATGGTCAGACACGCCAAGACCCCCAGAATGGCGGAAACGGTTTCCGGGGTGTTCACCTGTATTTTCTGTGCGATCATTGGCAGCGGTATGTCCACGATCGCCTTTATCAGCCCCATCGTCCGCAACATCATGAAGCCCTTCCATATTGCCCGAACCCGCGCCGCCAACTATATCGCGGGCTTTGCCAGCGGCATCTCCTGGATGGTTCCCCACGGCGTCAACACCTTGACCGCACTGGCGGTTGCAATGGGAACCGGTGTTGTGGGCGATGACTTTACCATGTTGAATTTTATTCCCTACAACTTTTTCTGTATTGGCCTGATTGTAGTATACTGGGCCGCAATTTTGACTGGCATCGGTCGTAAAAAAGACGAAGGAGGATTACAAAATGAAGTATGATTTCACCAGCATATTGGACCGCCGCGGAAAGGATGCAGCGGCCTATGACAATGTGGGTGCCCATGTCATTGCGCCCGCAAGGCCAAAGGAAGGCTTTGATATAATCCCCATGTGGGTGGCAGATATGAACTTCCCTGTGGTCCCCACCATCACAGAGGCGATTATCGCCCGGGCTCAGCACCCTTCCTTCGGGTACTTCTTTCCCACCGACAAATACTATGATTCCATCGTCCAGTGGCACGAGAAGCGCAACGGTGTCACTGGCCTAACCAAGGAGCACATCGGCTATGAAAACGGCGTGCTGGGTGGTGTGGTCAGCGCACTCAATGTACTCTGCTCCAGGGGTGACAACGTGCTGGTTCACTCCCCCACCTACAGCGGCTTTACATCCTGTCTGACCAATGCCGGGTATTCCATCGTCCTCTCTCCACTGGTTCAGGACGAGCAAGGCATTTGGCGCATGGACTTCGAGGACATGGAGAAGAAGATCGTGGCCAACCACATTCACACCGCACTATTCTGCTCCCCCCACAACCCCACAGGCCGGGTCTGGGAGCGTTGGGAGCTGGAGAAGGCCATGGAGATCTTCCAGCGGCATGGTGTCTATGTTATCTCGGACGAGATCTGGTCTGATATCATCCGCCCCGGTCAGAAGCACATCCCCACACAGATGGTCAACAGCTACGCCAAGGAGCACACAGTGGCCCTCTATGCTCCCTCCAAGACGTTCAATCTGGCGGGCCTGATCGGGTCTTACCACATCATCTACAGCAAGTGGCTCCGAGATCGGGTGGATAAGGAGAGCTCCTTGTGCCACTACAACGAGATAAACGTACTTTCCATGCACGCCCTGATCGGTGCCTACAAGCCGGAGGGCTACGAGTGGGTGGATGAGTTGAACCAGGTACTCGCGAATAATGTGGACTTCGCCTGCGAACACATTTGGGAGCAATACAAAGGTATTCAGGTCACCAAGCCTCAGGGCACTTATATGCTTTTCCTCGACTGCACCAAATGGTGTGAAGCACATGGGAAGACCATTGAAGAGCTGCAAAAGGCTGGCTCTGATGTAGGGGTAGCTTGGCAGGATGGCCGCCGTTTTCACGGCCCCTGCCACATCCGCATGAATCTTGCCCTCCCCCTCTCCCGTGTTCAGGAGGCCTTTGCCCGCCTGGACAAGTATGTATTCAACGCCTGATAGATACAAGAGGCGGCGCCGGTTCCCATATGGAACCGGCGCCGCTCAGCCTGTCGAAAAGGTCTTTTCGACAGGCTGTTGAACTTTTGAAACTTCAGAAAAGTTTCAAAAGTTGTTTGATCCAACGCGAAAGGGAACCCTGACGGTTCCCTTTCACACTATCCTTCCCTCCGAATCCTTCGGCAGGAGGGGTTATCGACAGCCTCGGCGGCGGTCCCACATGGGACCGCCGCCGCCTTTGTATTTTTAGTTACCGCCGAACTCGTGGAAGAAGCGGTCGTGGATGACCTGCACTGCCCGGTCGGCCTCGTTGATATCCACCAGGACGGACACCTTGATCTCGCTGGTGGAGATCATGCTGATATTGATGCCCGCGTTGTACAGGGCCTCAAACATTTTGGCCGCCACGCCGGGGTTGTGGACCATGCCCGCTCCCACGATGGAGACCTTGGCAATTTTGTCGTTGACATCCACATGGTCGAACTGAAGGAAATCCCTGTGCTCATCCAGGAGCTGCTTGCAGCGCTCCACATCCTGAATGCTCACGGTGAAGCTGATATCCTTAGTATTATTGCGGCCGATGGACTGGAGTATGAGGTCCACATTGATCCGCTCCTTGGCCAGCAGGGAGAAGATCTTGAAAGCGATGCCCGGCTCGTCGGCCAGCCCCACCACGGCCACACGGGCCACATTTTTATCGCAGGCTACGCCGCTGACGTGCAGTTTTTCCATGGATTTTGCAACCTCCTTGACTTTGGTGCCGGGCTTGCCGGAAAAGCTGGAGAGGACCTCCAGGTTGACGCCGTAGCGCTTGGCCATCTCCACCGAACGGTTGTGGAGCACCTGGGCGCCCAGGGTGGCCAGCTCCAGCATCTCGTCGTAGGTGATCTCCTCCAGCTTCCGCGCCCCTTTGACGTGGCGGGGATCTGCGGTGTAGACGCCGTCCACGTCGGTATAAATCTGGCAGAGATCCGCGTGGAGCACAGCGGCCAGGGCCACCGCCGAGGTATCGGAGCCGCCCCGGCCCAGGGTGGTGATATCCTCATACTTGTTGAGGCCCTGGAAGCCGGTGACGATGACAATGGTGTTTTTGTCCAGCTCGGCCAGCACCCGCTCCGTATCGATGCGCTTGATGCGGGCGTCGCCATAGGAGGAGTTGGTGCGGAAGCCCGCCTGCCAGCCCGTCAGGGAGACCACCGGGTAGCCCATGGCCTCGATGGCCATGGCGCACAGGGAGCAGGAGATCTGCTCACCGGTGGACAGCAGCATATCCATCTCCCGCTTGGAGGCGTTGGGGTTGATCTCCGCGGCCTTGGCAATCAGATCATCCGTGGTATCGCCCTGGGCGGAGAGGACCGCCACGACCCGGTGGCCCCGGCGGTAGGTCTCGGTTATGATGCGGGCCACGTTGCGGATGCGGTCGGCATCCGCGACGGAGCTGCCGCCGAATTTTTGAACGATGAGTCCCATTGGTATATGTACCCCCTAAATCAGGAATATCCGTCCGTCGCGGAGGAGGCGCGCTCCTCCGCGACATTCTATGCGCTCAGTCCAGCACCCGGAACATGGAGCCGGGCGTCATACCCGTCAGCCGGGCCTCCAGGGCAGCCCGGGTCATGGGCGGGGTGACCAGCGCGAACTCGTCCGCCGGCGCTCCGGGGCGGCTCAGCCGGGTACTGTCCGGGAAGGCGGCCTCCGCCGCCTGTACCCCGGTCCCCCGGAGGTACCAGCGGCTCTCCAGCCCGTCGGGCGGCACCGCCGTATCGTCCCCGCCCTCGGCCCAGAACATCCGCTTCTTCTCGTCCCGGTGCTTGGCCGCGTCGATCACGTCGGCCACCACGGCGGAGGCGGTGGGCAGCTTGCCCGCCCCCCGGCCGTAGAACATCACATCGCCGATGGCGTTGCCCCGTACGGCGATGGCGTTGAATACATCCTCCACACCGGAGAGGGGGTTCTCCCGGTCCACCAGGTGTGGGGCCACATAGGCGCACACCTTCCCGTCGGTCCGGCGAATAGCCCGCCCCAGCAGCTTGAGCTTCTTTCCACAGGAGCCGGCATAGGCCACGTCGGCCAGGGTGACGCCGGTGATGCCCTCCGTGGGCACCTGCCGGGGGTAAATATGCCGCCCGAAAGCCAGGGAGGCCAGAATGCAGATCTTCCGGCAGGCGTCGTGGCCCTCAATGTCGGCGGTGGGGTCCTGCTCGGCGTAGCCGTTGGCCTGAGCCTCCCTCAGAGCGTCGTCAAAGCTCAGCCCCGCCCGGATCATACGGGTGAGGATATAGTTGGTGGTGCCGTTGAGGATACCGGTGATCTCCTCGATCTCGTTGGCGGCCAGGCACTGGTTCAGGGGGCGGATGATGGGGATGCCGCCGCCCACACTGGCTTCAAACAGATAGCTGACACCCTTCTCCTGGGCCAGCCGCAGCAGCTCGCAGCCGTGCTCCGCCACCAGCTCCTTGTTGGAGGTAATGACACTCTTGCCCGCCTGGAGGGCCCGGCGGGTGAAATCCAGCGCCACCTTGGCCCCGCCGATGGTTTCCACCACGATGGACACCTCAGGGTCCTGCTCAATCACGGAAAAATCGTGCACCACCTTGCCTGCAAAGGGGCTGTCTGGGAAATCCCGCACATCCAGAATATATTTCAGGCGGATCAGATCATCCACCTTGCCCTCGATGTGCCGCTCGTTGGTGTCCAGCACTTCAGCCACACCGGAGCCCACCACGCCAAACCCTAAAATTGCCACGTTCACCATTCTGTCTTCCTCCTGTCCGGGCCGTCAGCCCGCCAAAATCTCACAGCGCAGGACTCCCTCTATCTCCAGGGCCTGGTTCAGTAACTCCTCCAGCGCGATGCGCAGCCCCGAGGTCTCCGCCCCCACCGTCACCGCAGCACAGCCGTTGCTTGGTATGGACTGGTTGATGGTAAGAATATTCCCACCCGTCTGGGCAAAGATATTCAAGACGGCGGACAACACCCCTGGTTCGTCCTTGAGCAGGAACTGAAAGGTGACGATCCGCCCATGCAGCATGTCATTGAAGGGCCGCACCGCATCCTTGTATTTATAAAATGCGCTGCGGCTGATGCCCACCCGCCGGGTGGCCAAGTGGACCGTGTCCACCTCGCCGGTTTCCAACAGCCGCTTGGCCTCCGCCACCTTCAGAAAAATCTCTGGCAGTGCGCTGGACTCCACGATGAAATAACTGGGTGACTTACCCATTCTATGTACCTCCCGCCCATATGTCCACGTGAGAAAGCCATTTGTTTATCCTTTGTGGTCTATTGTAGCACACCCTCCCGCCCGCCGCAAGGGCAAAGCCCCTGCCAACTCTGCCGATTTCTGCCGATCCGCCCATGCCGTTTTTGTGTATTCTCACCGATTTTCAGGAGAGGAGGCTGTCTTTTGCCGGAAAACAGACACCTGCGCTTTCTGCTCCGCCTGCTCTATGCCGCCCTGGCCCTGGCCGGATTGTGGCTGGCCCTGCGCTTTCTCCTCCCCTGGCTGCTCCCCTTCCTGCTGGCCTTCAGCCTTGCCGCCCTGCTGGAGCCCGCCGTACGCCTTCTGATGGAGCGCCTGCACCTGCCCCGGCGGGGCGCCGCCGCACTGTGTACCGCGGCTCTCACCGCCGCTGTTCTGGGAGGGCTGGCGCTGGTGGTATGGCGGGTAGGCTACGAACTGTCCCTGCTGTTGGGCCGACTGCCCACCCTGCTGGCCGGGCTGCCCACGCTGGCCGACGGGCTGGAGCGCTGGGCCTACCGGTTCCTCATCGCCCTGCCCGTTCAGTTCCAAACCCTGGCCCGTGATGCCCTGGAGGGCCTTCTGGAGCAGGGCATTGCCCTGCCCAACCGCTTTTATGACGCCCTGGCCGGGGCGGTGACAGGGCTGGCTTCGGCCCTTCCCGCCGCCGCTCTTTTTCTCTTTACGACAGTTTTGGCCACCTATTTCACCAGCGCAGGCCGTCCCGCTCTGCTGGACGGCCTGCGCCGCCGCCTTCCCCCGCCGTGGCGGACACGGCTGGGCCGGGTGGCCGGCGGTCTGAGGGAGGCGCTGGGCGGCTGGCTGAAAGCCCAGGGCCTGCTGATGCTGATCACCTTCGGCGAGCTCGCCGCCGGTTTCCTGCTGCTGCGGGTGGAGCTGTCCCTCCTTCTGGCCGGACTTGTGGCTCTGGTGGACGCCCTGCCGGTCTTCGGTACAGGCACCGTACTGCTGCCCTGGGCAGTGCTCGCCCTGTTGGGGGGCGACGTGCGGATGAGCGTGGGCCTGCTGGTGCTTTACTCCGTTATCTCGCTCGTGCGAAGCCTGCTGGAGCCCCGTCTGGTGGGGGCGCGGGTGGGGCTCCCTCCCCTGGCTGCCCTGGTCTGCATGTATGTGGGCTTTCAGGCGCTCGGAGTTCTTGGAATGCTTCTCGCCCCACTGGCCGCCGTGCTGGCCCGGCAGCTCTGGGATTCCGGCCTCCTGCACAGCCTGTTCGGACCTTAAGCAAACAGCCCGCGGCACATGCCGCGGGCTGTTTGTTTCTTTATTTCGTACCATCCGCCGGGATATAGGGCTCGTCCGGGGGCGTCTCCACCGGCGTGGGTACGGGAGACGGTGTGGGGCTTGTGCTGGTCTCGGGTGGATTGGGCTGGCCGCTCTCCCCGGGAGACGGGGTCTCAGACGGCTGTCCCGCGTTGGGCCAGGTGGCCGGGTTCTCCGGGTCAAAATTCTCGTACCTGGGGTCGTTGACCGGCGGCCAGGTGGAGGGATCACTGATCACAAAGCTGTTGGGATCATACTCCTCCGGCTCCTGGGGCTGGGGCGCGGTGGTGTGGACGTCACAGGTCCCCTGGGCCTCCAGGAAGCTGTAGAGGTAACTGCTGTCCTTGGCGGCGGCCCCGCCCACGCTCTCCCGGCTGTAATCCAGGATGCCGATGGTCTTGACCGTGCCCTCCGTGACTCCTGCGCCCTCGTCGGCCTGCCGGGGACAAAACTCTCCCGCCAGATGATACAGGCCCTCAATCGCCGTGCCGTCGCCGCCCAGCACCACCGCCATCTCCACCCCCTCCCTACACGCCACCCTCCCGACCTCCTCCATCACCTCCTCCACTTCCACCAACTCCATCACCCTTACCAACTCCACCATATACACCACCACCACCACCCCCTCCACCCCCTCCACCACCTTTTTTAATGATACGGCGACCACCGAGATCTACACTCTTTCCCTACACGACGCTCTTCCGATCTGACGAGGTTCTGCCCAAATACGTCCAGATGCTGGACTGGCTGGCCGGCCTGTACGTCAACGTGCTGAACCTCGTC
>ENA-UPXC01004887-UPXC01004887.1-human-gut-metagenome-genome-assembly--contig:-NODE-4887-length-11643-cov-4.553605_pt1 | contig 11643 bp, 13 predicted proteins | sample MGYA00250047_ERZ773371 | MGnify/ENA primary metagenome ERZ773371 (study PRJEB29103, sample SAMN06111975) | human gut metagenome | biome: human gut; feature: ankylosing spondylitis patient; material... | reverse complement strand
CGCGTAAAAAACAACGAATTCTATTTGATAGAATTATCCACAGATGTAGGACTTAGTCCAGTAAGTACAATGACGCAGGCTTTTGAATCTGCTGGATATAGTGCAGACCTTGCAAAAGAAGCGTATCTAGGATTTTATGAAATTTTAGGAGATATTGACCAGGCCACAGAGGCTTCTCAACTCCTCTCGCAGCTTGCAACAGGCTCAGAGGATGTAAGCAAATGGGTAAAAATTGCTGCTGGAGTTTATGGAGCATTTGGAGATTCAATACCAATTGAGAGCCTAATTGAAGCTGCAAATGAAACCTCCAAAACCGGAAAGGTAACTGGAGTCTTGGCTGATGCCCTTAACTGGGTCGGATTAAGTGAAGAAAGCGTCAATAGTCAGCTTGAAGAATTGGCTAATTCAACAGAGAGAGCTAGATATTTGATGGACCTTCTCACCCAACAGTATGAAGGTGCCGCAGACATTTTCTACGAAAACAATGAGGCACTAATTGAGATGAGAAGGTCACAAGATGAGCTAAATGAAAGTTTGAGTCCATTAGGTGAATCTGTTGGGAAACTAAAAAGCCAGTTATTTGATACATTTGGACCGCTCTTTATTGACCTCGTAGATGCCGCTACATTGGCTCTTGAAGGACTTCAATGGATTGTCACAGGAATTGCAGATGGACTGGATTGGCTCGGAGATAGAGTGTTGGATGTAATCGGCTTTTTCGGAGACCTGCTTGGGATAAGCAATCGAACAAGCAATGTATCACTTCCAGAGAGTGGGACAAGAACAGACCGAGCATCAAGAGTAATGCAGATAACCGATGTAATGGAAATACCTGCGCTTGCCAGCGGTGGTGTAGCTAAGAAGAATAGCCCGTTTTTAGCTGTAGTGGGAGACAATACACAAGAGGACGAGATCATTGCTCCCTATTCCACAGTCAAACGGGCCGCAACACAGGGAATCTTGGAGAGCGGTGTGCTCAACAGCCAGAGAGGGCCGAAGACCGCGGTCATGGCGCTGGATGGCCGGACCTTTGCCAGATTGGAGACTCCATATATTTTGGAGGAGTTCAACCGGATCGGCGTCAAATTCCAAAAGTAAGGAGGAGCCTATGGCGCAGCTTATGTGGGTGGTCATGGATGGGATGACCTATAAAGTGCGGGTGAAATCGAATGAACCATTTGAAGAATCGTTCCGAATCGAGGATGGCGAAAATAACATGATCCTGCTCAATGGAGAGGAAAGCCGGGATGTTCTCGGGACCTACTATGACCACACCCTATCCATTGAACCGGACCCCCGGTATCTGTCTGATTATGACAGCTTCTACGAAGCGATAAGCGCACCGGTAGACTACCATACGATCACCATGCCGCACGGTCAGACGGATATGACCTACAAGGCTAAAGTGGTGAGCGGGGCCCACAAGCTGCGGGGCAAGTTCAATGGAAAGAGATACTATTATGGGCTCCAGGTCCAATTCCAGCCCCTTGCCCCCCAGCGTGAGCCGAGCTGAGGTGGACTATGGCACGCAACAAGATAGTTTATCGGGGAACCACCTATGACCGGCTTGCGGCTGGGACCGTATATCTCTCCAAATCTCTGCTAGGGGATGAGCTGGAACCAAATACGCTCTCCGTTACAGTGGAAACAGAAAGCAAGGCACTTTTAAGCTTTGAGATAGATGATCCAGTCACCTATTTTTATCAGGACAACAAGAGAGGGACATTTTACCTGCAAAGCGTTACTCAGGTAGCATGGAACAAGTATGACCTTTACGCCACCAGCGCGATAGGGCTCCTGCTGAAGCGGGTACACCGGGGCGGAATATACAGCGGGACATCTGCTGAAAGTCTCCTGTCCAGTATATGTGGGCCCATTCCCTTTCGGATGCAGACAAGATTCTCAAGCTCGAAGCTTTACGGCTGGCTCCCGTATGTAAAGCCGCCGGCCAGTTCGGCGCGAGACAATTTTATGAAGGTGCTTTTCGCGCTTGGAGCAACGGTAACTGAGGACCTTGATGGGGCACTCAAAATAGAGGAGCTGTGGGACGGCGTATCTGGAGATGCGCAAAAAAACAGAATGGGCCAGGGGGCCTCTGTAATCCGCGAGGGAAAGGTCACCAGCGTATCGCTGATCGAGCATCAATGGGTACAAGGAGGAGATCAAACAGATCTTTTTGAAGGGACCGCTGCACAAGGTACAGAAATCGTGTTCGATGAGCCGATGTACAACTTGACGGCCAGCGGATTTTCCATCCTGGAGCGGGGAGCAAATTATGCAAAGCTTTCGGCTGGGTCTGGAACTTTAAGAGGGACCGCATATGTCCATAATACACGGTTGATCGAAACAAAAATATTGAACTCTTCAACCGAGAATGTGATTTCCGTAGAAGACCAGACGCTTATTTCTCTTGTAAATTCGTCCGGCGCAGCCAAAAGACTCGCAAACTACTACAAATGCCTTGAAACAATAGACGCGCCCCTTGTCTATAATTTGGAAAACCCTGGGGAGCTTCTGACAACGTATCACCCATTTGACAAAACAAATGTGAGCGCATGCATCAAAACAGAAGAAATCACAATGTCAAACAAGCTAAAGTCTCAGTCCACGCTTCTAGTCGGATTTACCCCCATCAGGCAGGATAATAGTCAGACCTACGATGAGCACGAACTCCTCATAGGATCTGGGACCTGGACTGTACCGGATGGTGTTAGTGAGGTTGAGGTGGTCGTAATTGGCGGCGGCGGAGCTGGCTATGATGGGAATCCTGGAGAGGCTGGGCCCGGCGGCTCTGGGACTTGGGGAGAAAGCCTGCAGGACGGAGATACAATTAACTTAGATGGCGTAGCCGTTGGAAGCAGCAAAAGCGCATCAACAAATTGCTCCACATCTCAAAGAAATACAGATCCAGGAGAAGGTGGAGAGGGCGGTTCGGCTGGTACACCAGGAAAGGTTTATCGAAAAACCATTTCAGTGACTCCAGGGCAAAAAATCTCATACCAATGTGGGGGCGGAGGACAGTCCAATGGTTCCACCGGTGGAAATACGACATTTGGAAGTGTCTCGTCAAGTTCTGGATCATCCTCCGGATCAGGATATACAGACATCATTACAGGCGAGACATATGCAACAAGTGGAGTTTCTGGCGGGAAAGGCGGAAAAGGAGGAAGTGCTGGCTCTGAAGGTGAGTCAACAGGTGGATCAGGAGGCGGATATCCAAATTCTCGGAGCATCAACGAATCTGATAACCCAAGAAACTATGGATCGGATTACAACACGGAAAGCAATGTGAGTGTGTCTGGAAATGCAGGCGGAGCCGGCGGCGGTGGAGCCGGTGGAGACTCTGGAAGCATTAATGGAGGCGATGGAGGGGATGCAACCGCCCCATCCTTCAGCTATGATCTTGATGTATCTTATGCTCAAATTAGGCTCACACCTTCACGAGGTGGAAATGGAGGAACTGGGGCTAATGGTTCGAACGCGAGCAAATATGGATCATCTGGATCTGGAGGCGGTGGAGGCGGCGGAGGTGGCGGAACTGCATCTTCCTCCATCAACGCAAGCGCAAGTTCAACGTGCGAGGTCCTTAGGCTTACAAATGAACGACACATTGTACAATCTTATGTAACAAGCACTGACTCAAAGCCAGGCTCTGGCGGAGCCGGCGGCAGAGGCGGAGCTGGCGCGGACGGCTGCATCATCCTGTATTACGGCGTTACGACTCCGGTCCAGGACGGCCAGCTCAAGGACAAGAACGGCCTGATGTTGCTGGACAAGTACGGCAGACGGCTTATTGTATAGGAGGGTAGACATGGCAACGATAGACGAACTGGACGCCCAGGTTGCACAGCTCAGGGCGGAAGTGGAGCAGCTGCGGGGGCAGATCGCCAGTGCGGGAGTCAATGCTCTGGCCGCGGCTCCCTCTGGCTACTACATGCTCAAATACAGCGGCGAAGAGATAGACACGAAACTAGGCAAGATTTGATGGAGGTGATCGCTGTGCTCTATATGCAGGACTGGCATATTTGTGTCCCGGCAGATTTTTCGCTGGGGTTTGAGGGGGACAACAATGCCGTTACCCTGGAGATCAGCACAGATCTGCCGGAAGGCTGGGACCTGAAGGTCGATGTGGCAAAAGAGTCTGAGAAAAACATCATCCAGCTCAACCGCAGAGATAACGTCTACTATGCACTCCTCACCTCCTCCATGCTGGCGGATGATGGGGTCTACGAGATGCAGGTGCGTGGGACATTGGGAGATCAGGTCCGGCACAGCAATATTTTCCTATCCCATGTGCATAACTCCATCAACGCCACAGACTCCTTCCCCCCTCCCCTGCCCTCTGAATTTGAGCAAATGGAGGACAGGCTCACCAGCATCAACAATAATCCGCCCCAGCCCGGCGAGAATGGATACTGGCTGATCTGGGACCCTGATGACATGGAGTACAAGGAGTCTGATATCCTTCTCCCCGCGGAAGGTGGGACTGTTGGGACCACAGATTACAATAAGCTCAAAAACAGGCCCAGCATCAACGGCGTAGAACTGATCGGAAATAAAACATCAGACGAGCTCAAAATACCGGCAGGGGAAAAGGGTGAGAAGGGCGACCCCGGTCCAGAGGGGCCGGCTGGACCAAAGGGGGACCCGGGACCGACCGGACCGCAAGGCCCAGAGGGACCAGTTGGCCTACAAGGGCCGAAGGGAGATACCGGCGAACAAGGCCCGGCCGGCGAGCAGGGACCTCCGGGAGAGCGTGGACCGGAAGGCCCCCAGGGTCCGAAAGGTGATCAGGGCGAGCAGGGAAAGCAAGGACCTAAAGGAGACCAGGGAGAACCTGGACCACAGGGACCCGCCGGAATAGACGGGACCTCATTTGTGGTAAGAGACCGCTTTGATACACTGGAGGAACTGAAATCCGCCCACCCCATTGGCGAGCCTGGGGATGCTTATGCCGTGGGCTCGGAAGATGACAACACGATCTACATCTGGTCGGAAGACCTGATGAACTGGAAGAGCATCGGCAAGCTCCAAGGGCCAGCGGGACCGCAGGGGCCGAAGGGAGATCAAGGTCCAAAGGGAGAGCCCGGGGAACAAGGAGAAATCGGCCCGAAAGGCGATACAGGCCCCGCCGGTCCGCAGGGCGAGCAGGGTCCTAAAGGCGATAAGGGAGAGCCTGGGGAGACAGGTCCAAAAGGAGATGTGGGCCCAGAGGGACCACGAGGCCAGCAAGGCATCCAGGGCCCTCCCGGTGAGAAGGGAGACACGGGCGACCAGGGTCCGAAGGGAGATCAAGGAGAGCAAGGACCTGAAGGGCCTGCTGGAGCTCAGGGGCCCATTGGTCCGGAAGGGCCCAGAGGGGAACAGGGCCCGCAAGGGGAGCCCGGTCCGAAAGCAGAGCCGTTTTCGGTGACCCTTACGGGATCTGGATGGGCCGAAAACGAGCAAACGGTGAGCCACGATAAGATTTTAACGGGTGCTTATTCCTACATCGTATGTCCAGCTGAAAAATCATATATGGCTTATGCCACAGCTATTGTGAGGGCAAAGGATGTGGGCACAAACGGACAAATGACCTTTGTGTGTACGGAGACACCCGAAGCGGACCTTGTGGTAAATATCCTTAGAGTGGAGGCGCAAGATGGTATTTAACATGGTGGGCGGCGCAGGCGGTGGCATCAAGCTGGAGAGCATTTCCATCACCACACCGCCTGAAAATATCACATATCTCCCCGGAGAGGTCTTTGACCCTGCGGGGATGGTGGTTACGGCATCGTACTCCAACGGGGCCACCCTGACGGCCACCGGCTGGACCTACTCTCCCAGCGGAGCACTGCCCGAGGGGACGAGTGAGGTGGAGATCATCTACACCGAGGCCGGTGTGACAAAGACCACTGTGCAGGCCATCACTGTGGAGCGTGGGACCATCTCTGTGCCCACGGTATCCGGGAGCCTTACATACAATGGACAAGCCCAGAGCCCCACCCTGACGGGATACGATGCAGACAAGATGGTCCTATCCGGCGACACGTCCGGCACGAACGCTGGGAGCTATACAGCGGTGGTCGCCCCAACAGAGCAGTACAAGTGGGCGGACGGGAGCACGGAGGCGAAGAATATCCAGTGGTCTATTGCTAAGGCCACCCCCAGCATCACGTTTGACCCGGAATCTGTGAGCCTGGATACCTCCACCACATCTCAGGCGGTGGCTGTCACCTACACGGGGGACGGAACGCTGTCCGCACAGTCTGATAACTCCGGCGTAGCTACAGCATCCCTGGAGGGGACCACCCTGACAGTAACAGGCGTGGAGACTGGCAACACGGCCATCCAGGTATCGGCCAGCGAGGGGACAAACTACACGGCGGCCAGCGCCTCTCTGAGCGTGGCGGTGCAGTTTGCGATTATCATTCCGGTGGTTCCAACACAGAGCGGAAGCCTGACATACAAACCATATACGTTGCAAACAGTATCATGGAACAACTACGACCCGGATCAGCTGACCATTGGAGGGAGTGTCAAAGGCACCAATGCAGGGACTTACACCGCAACATTTACTCCTAAGCCCGGCTACCAGTGGTGGGATGGGACTACGGAGACGAAAAACGCGACGTGGACGATTGGGAGGGCACCTCTTGTAGTTTCGTTTTCTCCAAGGTCAAGTCCAAGTTCCCCGCTTGTATTAGGAGCAAACAATAAAACGGCTGTTGTATCGGTGCAGACTAACGCTGAATCAACAACATTTTTTATCGAGTCGCAGCAAAGCAAAGAGTACATAAGTACAAATGTTGATGTTGATTCTGGCACCATTACGATAAGTGCGCTTAAAAGCACCAATAGATTAGCAGCGAATTCCACAGTATTTTATGTCCATATTAGCGCAGGAAGCAATTACACCAGCTCCGCCCAAGGATATTATGTCCGTGTCGAATCCCTCACCTCCGTCTTCGGCGTCTCCTGGGACAGCTCCAACCAATCCACAGCCCTGACCCGTCTGACCAAAGCAAACGATCCCAACAAGCTGGTCACTGTGGACATCACAACCGAGCCCGTACCCGCAGTTGGGACAGGCTCAGGCTCCTCACCATTCGATAGCTATATGCCGTGGATGGGGATGGAGGAATGTACCTTAAATAATGCAACCGGAAAAGTTTCATCCAAGAAAGGTGACCCTGGATTTAAAAGGACAAGCATAGATAGACCCGTAATGGTAAAAATCCCGGAGTTTTACTATAAAATCGAAAGGGTAGGAAGCATCTTCCGATATTACGTTGCGGATGGGCCAGTAGACGGACTTTCTTTGCATCCGGGGAGCGGTGATAATTATTTGGCGAGGTATGAGGCCGGTGAAGCATCGTCAGGTACACTGGGGTTTATTCTTGCCAGCTATTCCGGTGCGGCCCCGAGTGTGAGCAAAACAAGAAGCACATTCCGGGATTACGCCAGAAACATGGCCTCCGGCTTCCAGCTCCGTGACATCGCCGCATGGTGCGCTGTTGGTCTGCTGTATTTGGTCGAATTTGCCGATTGGGATAGTCAAAAGAAGATGGGTCAGGGGATCGTCAACGACGCAGACTCCCACAAAACCGGCGAGACTGACTCTATGGTCTACCACACCGGCAGGGCAGCGGGTACTGATGGAAAGACTGCGGTTCAATACCGTGGAATTGAGAACCCGTGGGGGAATGTATTGGAGTTTGTTGATGGAATTAACTTCAAGAACTATGCCCCCTACATCTGTACCGATCCTACCAAGTATGCCGATGACATCACCACCAACTATACCATTACTGGAGTCTCTTTGGGAGGCAACGGATGGACCAAAGGATTGGGCCTATCCACCAATTTTCCGTGGGCTTATCTGCCGAATGAGGTGGGGGGAAGTGGATCTACCTTCATTCCAGATTACGTAACCCACCTTTCCCAGGGGTGGCAGGTTCTCGTTGTCGGGGGTTACTATAGTGACGGCTCCTATGCCGGACTCTTTCGCTTTGGTAGCAATTACACTTCATTGGAATCGAACTCAACTATTGGTGCCCGTCTCCAGTTCCGGGAGGTGAAAGCATGAGAGTGAGAGGCGATAACAACCCCGGCACGTTCTCCATCGAGGCAATGCCCAATAAACCCGGATGGTGTCTGGTGCGGTTCTATGAGAATGTCGAAGAATACCATGAGCAGTTGGACGAGACCACCATCACGGGCTGGGAGTATGACGAATATCACCTGGAACAGCCCACCATCTCCCAGGAGGATATCGAGGGCAACCTTGAGGTCTATCTGAGGGCGGCGAAAGAGGCCGAGGTCACCCCTGAGAGCCGTCTGGAGGATGTGGAGCAAAACAAGGCAGACAAGCAGGAGGTCGCCGCAGTATGGGACAGCATGGCGGCGGCTTACCAGGAGGGGGTGCAGGAGGCATGATGACGAATCAAGAACTCATTCTGGGCGTAATGCGCGCCCAGGGCAAGGCCGACGCACTGGATCTCCGCGCCCGAGCGCCGGAGCTGGACGGAACAGCCATTATCGCAGAGGAGGCCAAGGTGCCGCAGTTCGACGGCACGAAGGATTACTCCAGCTGGGCCATCGGCTCCCCCGTGTGGGAGGAGGTCAACGGAGAGCGGCAGATATTCACCCTGCTCCAGCCACACAACGCCAGCCACTACCCCGGGAGCACCCCGTCCAATACGCCGGCGCTGTGGTCGATCCGGCACACCAAAGACCCCTCTAAGGCAAAGGAGTGGCTGGCACCCAACGGCACCAGCGGCATGTACATGTCTGGGGAGTGCTGCGTGGATGGCGGCGCAGTATATCGATGCCTGACGGACAACACCGTACATAGTCCAACAGATTACCCGCAGGCGTGGGAAAGGGTATAAAAAATCCCCCCTGTACGGATAGGAATACAGGGGGGAAACATCCGATTGTCGAAAAAAGGGGGTAACCTTTTCAGAGTTGGTCGGATGTGACGTCATTATAGCACATCAAAAGAGGGCCCGCAAGAGGAGGGCAAATTTTGTCGAAATGGAGGTCAATACTTACCTGATGGATGATAAATGCTTGATTGACCCGCAGAGGGACTGCCTTGGACTCCAAAAGGCAAACATGCTGGAGCGGCAGATGGAGAAAATGCAGGAGCAGGCAAGAGATACCCACAATAAGCTGTTTGACCGAATAAGAGACCTGGAAAAAGCAGAAGCAGCCAGGAACGAGCAGTACGAGAACATCATGGGAAAGCTGGACAAGCTGATCGCTTGGCAGGAGGCAGAACAAGCGGCCCCAAAGAAGAGATGGGATTCCATCAAGGATAAGGCAATCTGGGCTGTATTGGCCGCAGTGATTGCTTTCCTGCTGGGAAGGATCGGCCTATGAGCACGCAGATGATCCTGGCCGTTGTAGCGGCGTTCTCGCTGGCCTGCGTGTTCTGTCTGGGGCTGTGGTGGCTGTCCGCCCACCGGTCCAGAAGGGGGCGCACAGAGACCATGAAGGCCATCGTCTGGCTGTGCCTGTGCAATGGCTGCGCCTGGGTGTGGTGCTCCTATCTGCTGGCCTACCTGGGCCGGACAGAGATCGCTGAGAGCCTGTCCCAGGTAGCTCTCACAGAGATTATTGGGGTGGTCCTGGCTTATGCCATCAAATCACTGGTGGAGAATCTGAGCAAGAATAATAATTGGCCCGATAAGGCCAGAAAGGATGAAAAAGATGCCTGAATCTATTTTGAAGCGTTTAGCTGCCCTGATGTCCGTCAAGTCCGTGGTCACGCTGGTCTTAACCGGTGTGTTCGCCTATCTGGCCGTCACTGGACAGATCGCCCAGGACTTCATGACCGTCTATGCGGTGGTCATTGCCTTCTATTTTGGGACCCAGTCCCAGAAGGTGCAGGATGTGTTGACAGATGGAACGGAAGATAGCCCTACGACCATCACAAACTATTACCAGCTTCCCACTGAGGAGGGAGAAAATGCCGACAGCAAATGATATTCTGGAGATCGCCCGGTCGCAGATTGGGACCAAAGAATACCCTGCCAAGAGTGATAATGTGAAATACAACACTGCCTACTATGGCAGAGCAGTCTCGGGCGGTGGATATCCCTGGTGTGCCGTGTTCGTCTGGTGGGTGTTCCGGGAGGCCGGGGCCTCTGACCTGTACTATGGCGGAGATAAGACCGCCTACTGCCCCACTCTGATGTCCTTCCACAAGAATCAGAAGGTGACTGACTACCGGCCAGGAGACATCGTGTTCTTCAACTTCTCCGGCAGAAGCTCCGCCGGACATGTTGGCATCTGCGAGAGCTGGGACGGGACCTACATCACCACCATTGATGGCAACACCGGAAGTGCCAGTGAGGACAACGGAGGTGCGGTACTGCGCCGCCGGAGACACAAGAAATTCATTGTGGGCGCATATCGCCCCGAATATCAGGAGGATGATGATATGACTCAGGATCAGTTTGATGCAATGATGGAAAACTGGATGTCCAGACAGGCCAAGAAGAAACCGACCCAGCAGTGGGAAATTGAAGGGCTGGAAAGAGTGGTTAAGGCTGGCGTTACAGATGGGTCCAGGCCCATGGGTTTGTGTACTCGACTGGAGGCTGCTATGATGGCGGCTGCAAATAAGTAATAAGGACGTGAGTAGAGGTGTCAAGGGCCATAGTTCGCTTCCCTGGAAAACTGGAGGAATTGACTACATCAGAAATGAAGGCATCCATTAAAGAAGCGAACCTTGGGACAAAAGACACCGATATCGCCAAAATGTATTTATTGGAACGAAAAGCGCAAATTGACGTTGCTGACTGTTGTGGAATAGATCGAAAAACACTACACAGGCATCTTCCGTTTATTTTTGAAAAGGTGGAGTTCACAGCAACTAAGTTGGGATTCCTCCAAAAAGGTACATAACACCACCAAACTTCCGCTGGAATGTCCCCCAGCGGAGGTTTTTTTATGCGACAATATATCCATGGAGGACGTGGGGAACAAGGGCTGTACACGTCGCAGTCCTCCTCACGGACTCCTGATTTTTACGATAAAGGACGTGTGATATATGACCCCGGTAGAAAGGCTGGTGGCTGCCGGCATCCGACCGGACTGTGCCGCCGAGAGTGTGATGTGGTATCAGGCCCAGGGGGATGACTATGGGCTCCAAAAATACGTGGATGAAGTAGAAGCGAGGAAGGAGGCGCTGGACAATGGCCGGATTTCCTAATTATACATACCCCGCTTATGGCGGATACAACCCAGTAACTCCGTTTGCGCCCGCTCCACAGATCTACCAGCCTATGCAGCAGCCCTCTCCGCAACCCGTACAGGCCGCACAGACGGTTGGGAATACAAACACACAGCCTAACTTTTTCTGCCGTCCTGTGGCCTCCAGAGAGGAGGCGCTGGGGGTCCCAGTGGACTTTATGGGTGCTCCCATGTTTTTCCCCGACCTCGCTCACAATGTAATCTACATGAAGCGATTCAACACCAACACCGGCGCGGCGGATGTGTTTGAGTTCCACAGCCAGCAGCAGGCAAGGGAACAGCCGGCGGAGAATGTTGCCCCTGCTTTCGCGCCTCTGGATGAATTTATGGACATGAAAGATAGATCGGAAGAGCGTCGTGTAGGGAAAGAGTGTAGATCTCGGTGGTCGCCGTATCATT
>ENA-UPXC01004876-UPXC01004876.1-human-gut-metagenome-genome-assembly--contig:-NODE-4876-length-11659-cov-4.062856_pt1 | contig 11659 bp, 8 predicted proteins | sample MGYA00250047_ERZ773371 | MGnify/ENA primary metagenome ERZ773371 (study PRJEB29103, sample SAMN06111975) | human gut metagenome | biome: human gut; feature: ankylosing spondylitis patient; material... | reverse complement strand
CATCAGGCAACGTGCTTCGCGTAATGAAAGAAACGATGCGCCCAAGATTTGAGTAAGCTGTAGGCAAAAAACATGAGGGGCTTTTGAGTAAAAAAGCAGGGAATGTGCAAATTGGGATTATTTGAGGAAAAAAGAGAAAGAATGGAGAGACAAAAAGATGAGCATGAAGTATGATTTTACAACAATTTTAAACCGCGAAGGAACAGGAGCAATTGCAGTCAGCAAGATTCCTTTTGACAATGCTACAATTAAAGAAGGTTTTTCTAAGATTCCGATGTGGGTTGCAGATATGAATTATGCAACAGCACCGAGCGTTATTGAGGCAATACAGAATCGTCTGGCACATCCGGTTTTCGGCTATTTTGATATCAAGGATGCTTATAGTGAATCTATTATAGAGTGGCAGAAAACTAGAAATGGTGTAACAGATATTTCAAAGGAAGCTATTGACTATGAAAATGGTGTGCTTGGCGGTGTGTCTTCTGTATTGCAGGCATTTACAGCACCAGGTGAGGCAATTCTTCTTCATTCACCAGCATACATTGGATTTATCGGAACCATCACTAACATGGGACGAAAGATCGTTTACAGTCCATTAAAGAAGGACGAGCAGGGTGTATGGCGCATGGATTATGAGGATATGGATAAGAAGCTTAAGGAAAATCATATTCATCTGGCAATCTTTTGCACTCCTCACAACCCGTGTGGCCGTGTATGGGAGCGTGAAGAGATTGAGAAGGCAATGGAAGTTTATGAAAAGAATAAGTGTCTTGTCATTTCAGATGAGATCTGGTCTGATCTGACCTTAGAGGGTCATAAGCATATCCCGACACAAAGCGTGAATGAGTATGCTCATGAACATACCTTTGCTTTCTACGCGCCGTCAAAGACATTTAATCTGGCAGGTCTTGTAGGATCCTACCACATTGTATACAATAGCTATCTGCGTGACCGTTTGATGGAAGCAGAAAAGTGCAGTCATTACAATAGTGCAAATGTTCTTTCTATCAGTGCACTGATGGGTGCTTATACAAAGGAAGGTGCTGAGTGGGTTGATGAACTTCGCGAAGTTCTGACACAAAACGTTGATTATGCATATACATATATCACAACACATTTTGAGGGTGTTTCTGTGGCAAAGGCACAGGGAACCTACATGCTATATTTGGACTGCAGCGGCTGGCTTAAGGAACATCCTGAGATGACTATGGATGATCTGATCCGTGCCGGAATTGCAGTTGGCGTTGTATGGCAGGACGGAAGACCGTTTATGAATCCAAATACGATCCGTATGAATCTTGCAGTTCCGCATGCGTTAGTAAAGGAAGCAATGGATCGTCTGGATAAATATGTATTTAACGCAAAGTAAGATATTTTAATTAGAGAGGATTAGCTGTCAAGAGGCAGCAAAAAAGGTTATTAGAATGGAAGCAATTCGATACGAGAATTCTGAAATTGATGAGAGGATTATCCGCGCCGTAACAGAGATCGGATATGAGGAGATGACACCAATTCAGCAGTCTGCTATTCCGGCACTGCTTGAAGGACGTGACATCATTGGACAGGCACAGACCGGAACTGGAAAAACAGCGGCATTTGGTATTCCGCTTGTTCAGATGATCGACCCGGAAGATGAGCGCGTGCAGGCAATCGTGCTTTGCCCGACCAGAGAACTGGCCATCCAGGCAGCAGATGAGCTGCGCCGCTACGCAAAATATCTGCCGGGTGTAAAAGTGCTTCCGGTGTACGGAGGACAGGATATTGAAAAACAGATCCGTTCTCTTCGCGGAAAGGTGTCCATTGTTGTTGGAACACCGGGAAGAGTTATGGATCATATGAGAAGACATACGTTAAAGCTTGAGGGCATCCGCATGGTTGTGCTGGATGAAGCTGACGAGATGTTAAATATGGGCTTTGTAGAGGATATTGAGACTATCCTTGCAGGTGTACCAGAGAATCATCAGACGGCATTGTTTTCAGCAACAATGCCGGATGAGATTCTTCGTATCACTGGCCGTTACCAGAAGGATGCACAGATGATTCAGATCGAGAGAAAGGAACTGACTATTCCGCTTGTCAAGCAGTACTATTATGAGGTACAAAGACAGAACAAGGAAGAGGTAGTATGCCGTTTGCTTGATTATTACAATCCAAAGCGTTCTTTGATTTTCTGTAACACAAAGCATATGGCAGATGTGCTTTGCGAGAACTTAAAGGGAAGAGGCTATTTTGCTGATGCACTTCATGGCGATTTAAGCCAGATGATGCGCGATAAGGTTATGAACAGTTTTAGAAATGGCACGACAGAAATTCTTATTGCAACAGATGTTGCAGCAAGAGGTCTCGATGTGGATGATGTTGAAGCTGTATTTAACTTTGATATTCCGCAGGATGTAGAGTATTATGTTCATCGTATTGGACGTACAGGACGTGCAGGAAGAAAGGGACGTTCCTTCACTCTTGTTGTCGGAAGAGAGATCTACCGTATCCGAGATATTGAGCGTATCTGCAATACACAGATCAAGCCTAGAATGGTTCCGTCTGTTGCAGATATCACACAGGCAAAGGCAAGCCAGATCTTTGATCAGGTTATGGAAGTGATTTCTAATAATGATCTGTCATCACTTCAAAAGAAGGTAGAGGACAAGATCGAAGAGGAGAATATCACGGCAATGGAGCTTTGTGCAGGTTTCTTAAAGCTTCATCTTGGAGATGACATGGAAGAAATTCCAGCAGAAAATTATATCGAAGAGATGAGAAAGAAGCGTGCTGAGAGAAAGGGCGGAAGAAGCGGCAGAAGAGACGACAGACGCGGTGATGATGACAGGCGCGAAGGCAAAGGCCGCCGCCGCAGACAAACTGACGAAGACGTTCTTGATATGATGCGTGAACACCGTCCAGGAAAGCGCAAGTCTGACAAGGCATTTGATAAAAAGTCTGATAAAAAATCGGATAAGAAATTTGAAAAAAAGGGAAGTGACAGAAAAAGATCAGACAAGTCTGAGAAGAAATCAAAGGGCTTGTTTGGAAAGGAGCGCACTTTCAAAAAGAACGATATTGATAAGAAGACAGGAAAGGCAAAGAAATGGAAGTAAGACAAAATCCACTTGGTAGTGCGCCGCTTGGCAAACTGCTTGTGAAATTTGCTGTTCCGTCGATCATCAGTATGCTGGTATCAGCACTGTATAACATCGTAGACCAGATCTTTATCGGTCAGGGCGTTGGCATGTATGGAAATGCGGCAACAAATGTTGCATTTCCGCTGACAACACTTGCCACAGCTGTCGGTCTGATGCTTGGAATCGGTGGAGCATCTAATTTTAATCTTGAAATGGGACGAAAGCATGAGGAGAATGCGAAAAAAATCGCAGGAACCGCGTTTGGAAGTCTGGTAATTGCCGGTGTGATCATTTGTATTGTGGCAAGAATTTTTCTTCGTCCGCTGATCACGGTGTTTGGTGCGACAGAGTATGTTATGGATTATGCAATGACATACGTAGGAATTACATCGCTTGGAATGCCGTTCTTTGTATTGACAACAGGCGGAACTCATCTGATTCGTGCCGACGGAAAGCCAACGTATTCTATGCTGTCCGCACTGGCAGGTGCAGTCATCAACACGATTCTTGACCCACTGTTCATTTTTGTATTCAAGTGGGGCATCGCAGGTGCAGCATGGGCTACTATTATTGGACAGTTTTTCTCAGCAATGTTAGTGCTTGGTTATCTGCCAAAATTCCATACAGTAAAGCTTTCGCTGCAGGATTTTATGCCAAAGCCGCGTTTCCTTAAGATGGTTATGGCACTTGGTGCAGCAGCCTGCTTTAACCAGCTGGCAATCTTTGTGACGCAGATTGTTATGAACAACGTGCTTCGTTACTACGGTGCGCTGTCTATCTACGGAAGCGATATTCCGCTTGCAGTAGTTGGCGTCGGCTCTAAGGTAAACATGGTGTTCTTGTCAATAGTCATAGGTATTTCACAGGGTGCACAGCCAATCATTGGATTTAACTACGGTGCAGCTCAGTACAGCCGTGTAAAGAAAACGTATCGTTTGGCAGCAACAGTGGCAACCATAATTGCCGTCATTGCGTTTGCAGGATTTCAGATATTTCCGCGTCAGATTACGGCGCTGTTTGGAAGCGGTGATGAGCTGTATGAGCAATTTGCAGTATCATACTTCCGCATTTTCATGTTCTGTACGTTCTTAAATGGTATTCAGCCGCTGACAGCAAACTTCTTCACTTCAATCGGAAAGGCACCGATGGGAATTTTCATTTCCATGACAAGACAGATCATCTTCTTGATCCCACTTGTACTGTTATTGCCGCTTGCATTTGGAATCGAAGGTGTCATGTTTGCTGGCCCGATCTCGGATGGTGTTGCAGGTGTGCTTGCTATCATACTTGTGCTTAGGCAATTTAAGAAAATGCCGGCAGAAGGACAGGCAAATTAAAAGATTATTATACAACAAAATGGGTATCCACAGGAAAATGAAACCTGTGGGTACCCATTTTTAATGATGTTTTATTCATCAATCTCGATAACTTTTTGAAGCATAGTTCCGACAAATTCAATGACTGGTCCAAGTACAAAAGCCATGAGTACTGTGACCACTCCAAGCTTGCCGCCAAAAATCAATGCAATTATTACGACAAATATGTCGAAGCCCATGCGCACAAAGCGAAATGGAATAGAAGAAGCTTTCTTTTTCAGTGCGTTCCAGATGATATACGGAACAGCATCATACGGCGCAGTTCCAAGATCAACATCCATATAGAGTGCAGCTGCGAAAATAAAGCAGATCAGCGAAGGAAACAGTACACAGATGCGCACTGTCATGGAAGTAAAAACGCCATCTGTGACAACACCAGCCGGGAGAACAATTCCCCAAAGCCAAGAGAAAAACTGCAGAGAGTAACCAACAAGAAACATGTTGGCAAGTGTTCCAAAGCCTAAGTTTCGTCCGCCAAAAATGATAACAAAAATAAGAAGAACAATGTTCATCAATGCCTGCCAGTCACCAATTGCCATACCAAGCTTATCTGATATTGCCAGATTCATCATTGTACAAGGGTCGGTGCCCATGTCACATAAAACAAGCCAGGACAGGCAAAACCCCATAAGGATAACAGCGAAAAGCACCAGAAGCAGACGGGGAACGAAATTTTTTCTTCGGTACATGTGAGTAAAAAAGTCTTTTGTAAAAATTGCGCTCATAAAAAAATCCTTTTGTATTGAATAGAGTACCCATCTGTAGTACAGACAAGCCATTTTTAAGTATAGCATAGTCTTACTGATTTGCAACAAAAAAATCAAACTTTCGGGCAGTGTCCCATAAGAAGTTCATTAATGCAAATATCAAAGTGATGGCTTAAATTGTAGAGATTATCAATAGTTGGAACAGAATCACCGTTCAACCAGTGGTAAATTGTTTGCGGACAGGAAAGTCCTAATATTTTCTGAAGGTCTTTTACAGTCATATCGTGCTGCTTCATCAATGAGCGCAGGTTCTGACCGATTTCTCTGGAGTCAAATTTTGGAATATCTCGCATTTGTTTTGTCTCCGTTTCTTTTGCTTTCTTGTCGTATTTACAGTAATACCAGAAAAAAGGCCAAAAAGCAAGAAAAATAGAACGCAGGATTCGACATAAGCTGTACTTTCGAGAAATCTGCATCTTGCCGTAATGTGGAAAAGCGATATAATAAATAAAAGGGGAGGCAGGCACAAACAAAACAAAGAAATACAAAAAGAGAGGTGTACCATGAATATAAACTGGGATGCAAAAGGCTATAAGGAAAATTTTTCATTTGTACATGAATATGGCGAGGATGTGGTCAGTCTATTAAAGAGTCCAAAGGGAGCTGCTGTGCTTGATTTAGGCTGTGGAAATGGAGCATTAAGTGTAAAACTTTTGGAAAAAGGCTATAAGGTAATTGGAATGGATGCATCAGAGGCGATGCTTGAAATTGCAAAAGCACAATATCCGCATATGACATTTTTGCAAGGCGATGCATGCAGCTTTCATCTTAAGGAACCATTGGATGCGATCTTTTCCAATGCAGTGTTCCATTGGATTGATGCTTCGATGCACCCTCATATGTTGTGTCATCTCGCTGGACAGTTAAAGACAGGCGGTGAGCTTGTATGTGAGTTTGGCGGAAATGGTTGTGCAGAGACCGTTCACGCTGCGTTAGAGCGCGCATTTGCAAAGAGAGGCCTAGTCTATCCAAGAGTCTTTTATTTTCCAACTATTGGAGAATATGCACCACTCTTAGAAGAAGCAGGTTTTCGCGTTGAATATGCGGTACTTTTTGACCGTCCAACAAAGCAGAAAACAGAAGATGGCTTTAAAGACTGGGTAAATATGTTTGATAAGGCACCGTTTGAAGGAATGGATGAAGCATTAAAAGATGAGATCATTGCAGAAGCCGAAGCAGAATCAAAAGAAAAATTATATCATGACGGCAGCTGGTACATTGATTATGTGAGAATACGTTTTCGCGCCGTAAAGTATTAAAGCCATGGGGACAGGGACATTAATTCGGCCACTGTCCCTGTCCCCGCGGTCACTCTCTTATGAATTTCTGATAGATTACGCATGAAACAGCGGCAGTAATAAACTCAGTCAACCACATAGCATGCCATACACCATTTGCATCAAAAAATCTAGTTAAAATAAGCGCAGCTGGAATGATGATAATTATATAGCGCATTAGTGAGATCACAAGTGATGGAGCGCCTTTTCCGAGTCCTTCGAGTGCACCGGAAACGGTAACAGAAATCGAAGAGATGATAAAGCCAATGCTAATAATGCGAAGAGCAGAAGCGCCAAGGCGAATCGTTTCTGAATTAGAGGTGAAAAGTCCGATCAAGGAGCTTGGAATAGCAAGACAAAGTGCAGTACCGATTACCATGACACCAGATATAAGAATCAGAGAATCAAAGAAAATCTGCCTTACACGGGCATGTTCACCTGCACCATAATTGTAGCCAATCAGCGGACGCATTCCCTGAACAACGCCATTTCCAGTCAGATAAAGGAAGGTTTGGAGCTTATAGTAGGCACCAAGAACAAGTACATATGACTGGGAATATGCAGCCAAAATTCCATTTAATGTAGAGACAAGCAGTGAAGGAAGCGCCAAATTTAATGTGGCAGGAATGCCGACAGTATAAAGGCGAAGTAATAGCTGCTTGCTTGGCTTGCAGTAGGAAAGAGAAAATGTTACAGGCAGTGGACGAACCACGCAGAAAACAAGGTAAATTGCAAGAGACAGCATTTGTCCAATTGCAGTTGCAATTGCAGCACCTTCAATTCCCATCGCTGGAAAAGGTCCGATGCCAAAGATCATAAGTGGATCCAGAATAATGTTTCCGATACAGCCCGCCATCATGGCAACCATCGAAACCTTCATGCGTCCAGTTGCCTGAAAAATTTTTTCAAGAGATATTGAAATTCCAATCGGAATTGAGAAACTAAGGGTGATTCTTGCATAACGAATACCTAAAGATATCACGTCCTGATCAGCTGTAAACAGCTCCAAAAAAGGGCGAATAAAGGTTAGACAGACAATCATAAGAAGTAGTCCGTGAAATGCATTTAATAATGTGCCAAGTGAGGCAGCACGGTCGGCTTCTTTTTTATTTCCAGCACCAAGGTGGATGGAAATAACAGCATTTGTTCCAATTGCAAAGCCAACGGTGATTGCCGTAATCAAGTTTTGAATTGGATAAACAAGAGAGAGTGCTGTCATGGCATTGTCGCTTATTTTTGCGATAAAGATGCTGTCAACAATATTATACAAAGAATTGACAAGCATAGACAGCGTCATAGGCAGTGCCATAGAAACTACAAGCGGCAGCACTGGTTTTTGCTTCATGTAAGTTTGATCCATAAAAAAAGAACTCCTTTCTGCTTTAAAGCGTTCTCACGAAAACATTTATTGGTTTTGCTGCGCAAAAAAATACCGCACAACAAATACGGGAACACAGAGAATGCAGTATTGTTGTGTGGCGAAAAATAAAGATATCTTAATTTAATTAGTCTTTATGAAAAGTCCACGGCCGGAATCCGGTTTTAGTACCAACATAGAATAGCAAAAATAAAGAGAGATGTCAAGCTTGACAAACAGGAAAAGATGCTATACTGTTGAGTTATGTGTTTAAAAGAACATGGCAAGGAAGGGAGACATCAGATGAGTTTGACACAAATAAACCTAAAGCCATATTGGGATGAAAATACAATTGAAAGAATGGATGTGACAATAAAGATCACAGGATTGTCTTATAAAGAGGGGGAGCGGCTGTGCAGTATGCAGCTAAGCACCGTGACAATTCCGGGATGTGAGCCAAATGCTTTACAGATTTGTGATGAAAGCGGTGCGGTTTTGGTGAAGGAGTCAGAAGAAACACCATATCCGTATCATTGGCGCAGATGGAATGTGCAGCGCGGCACAGAGGGAAATGTACAAATTAATTATACAGTATATCCGCGAGAGATAAAGCCAACAGATATTTGCGGTCCATATTTTGATTTTCGTGCAGAAAAAGGTGGCGCAAACAGTGCAGGTTTTTCTTTTTTAATGGATATTGAAAAGGCAGAAGAATGCGAGCTTTCATGGGATATGAGTGCGATGCCAGAGAAAAGCCGCGGTGTTTGCACATTAGGGGAGCACAAAGTAAAGGCGAAGACACTTGATAGGCTTCGTGAATGTTATTTTGCTATGGGACAATTAAATGCCATAGAAGAGGGTGATTTTGGATTTTACTGGATGAGTAAGCCGCTATTTGACGTAAAAGAGGTTGCTGAGTATACCAAAAAACTTTTTAGTCAGATGCAGAAATTCTTCAAGGATACCGAAAAAGTTTACCGTATTTTCGTGAGAAAGGATCCATTTTTGACAAGCGGCGGAACTGCACTTTATCGTTCCTATCTTTTTGGCTGGAATACAACTCAGCCATGTAGCTTTGAAGATAAAAAGGCTATTCTCGCACATGAGATGGTACATAACTGGCCGCAGCTAAACGATAATCCATATGGTGTCACAACATGGTATTCGGAAGGCACGGCTGAGTATTACAGCGTACTTTTACCGCTTAGACTTGGCCTGATGACAGATGATGAGGCTATTTTGGAGCTTCAAAAGCGCACAGATGCATATTACTCAAATCCGACAAGAGTACTTGGAGATGAGGAGGCTGCCGCCATTTGCTGGAAAGACCGCAGGGCGCAGCGACTGGTTTATGGCAGAGGAATGATTTTTGTAATCAATATTGATATTATGATTCGCAAGGCAACAAATGGCGCACACAGCATAGATGATGTTGTGCTTGATATTTTGCAGAAAGATCGCGCAGGAATACAGCTTGGAAACGAAGTATTTTTAACGTCTGTAAAGAAAATTAGTGGTCTTGATGTGCGAAGCGAATGGGAAGATATGCATACAGGAAAGGAAATTATTCCGTTAAGCGGTGGCTTTGACGGTCATTTTGCCGTAGTGGAAAAAGAGATCGACGAAGCAGATACAGGAAAAAAAGTGCGTTCCTGGACATGGATCAAACAAGAGACGAAAAAAGGAAAATAATATGAGCGCTCAAGCGAGAGGAGGCAAATAGAAATGGAAAACAATACGACACAGCTCAAGAAATTTACACCAGAGACGATGAAAGAAATCGTTTATGTCACATGGCCGACACTTGCACCAGCAGGGGACAAAGCTGCATGGGTTGATTGGAAGGGCGACATGAAAAGTGGCCTGTTTTCTTCAAAGATTCATCTGATGGAAAATTTATTACAAAATGCGACAGGCGCAGAGGGTATGGACGCAGCTCGAAAAGAATCTGTTTTGACACCAGATGGAGTGAAAGAAAAACAGCCAGTTTTTCTTTCAGATGGCGTTCATATGGCGTATCTGTCGAATGAGACAGGTGAGTTTCAGGTATTTATTAAAAATCTTAAGACAAACGAAAAACGTCAGATTACAACACTTCGTCATGGTGTACTGCGCTATCAGCTGTCAGATGATGAGACAAAACTTGTTTTTGAGGCAACGCTTTGGCCAGAGGAGATTCAGGAAAATACTGCATTCGAAGAGATGACGCCAGAAAAGAAGGCACAGTGGGAAGAGGATCTTGATTGGAGACCATATGAGATTACTAATCTGACATATAAGCTTGATGAGTGGCACGGTATGAGAAAAGGTGAGTTTTCACATATAGGTACGGCAGAACTTTCATCAAAAAAACAAAAGCTTTTTACATCAGACTGCATGGAAAAGATGGAAGCAATTTATCCATCCTGGTCTCACGATGGCAAAAAAATTGCGTTTTATGGATATCCGTATGAAGGCGCAAAAGGCTTTGATGTAGAATTGTTTGTATGTGATGAGAACGGAAAAAATCTGAAGCAAATAAGTAGCGATAATGGTATTTATGGAGATCATGCACCGGCCTTTACAGCAGACGATACTGGCATCGTAACGATGGTGTTTGGTGATTTTGAAGATGGAAGCTGCGTACAGTTGCCAATGCTGTTTGATTTAATAAACAATACGCATCGATATTTGATCGACGAGTGGGACGAATCCATCTGCCATGGTGTTCATCCGCTTCGCGCCGGTTCTCTTGAGTACGGTGATCATTCTCCTTACTTCAGACTCACAAAGGATGGAAAGTATCTATATTTCCAGACAGGACGTCACGGACGATTTTCCCTTTGCCGTGTAAGAATTGACGCGGCAAAGTCAGAGACAGCAGAAGTATCTTCGGTGACGGACTCAGTGATCAAGCCAAGCCCAGTTGAGATGGTTCTAGAAGGTCAGACCGACATTCAGGAATTTTCTATGAATGAAAATGGTCAGATCGTGACAATTCAGGCAGATTGGCTTCATCCGGCTGAACTTTGGATGAATGGAGAGAAGCTGACAGACAGCAATCCGTGGCTGTCTGAATATGCGCTTGCTGATGTTGAAGAACATTGGGTAAAGAGTAAGGACGGCAAGGCAGATCTTCAATATTTTCTTGTGAAGCCAGTCAGCTTTGAAAAAAATAAGCAGTATCCTGCAGTACTTGATATAAAGGGTGGCCCTACAACCATGTATGGACTGACCTTCTGGCATGAGTTTCAGGCACTTGCTTCTTTGGGGATGGCAGTTATTTTTGGAAATCCAAGAGGCAGCACAGGCTTTGGACGTGCATATTGTGCCGGAGGCGTCTGCTGGGGAAATGAGGCGATGGATGATCTTGTGCAGTTTGTGGAGGATGCCATATCAAAGGGATTTATTGATGAAAAGAGAGTGGGTGTCACAGGAGGCAGCTACGGCAGCTACATGACAAACAAGTTGATCGGAAGAACAAATGTCTTTGCGGCAGCTGTCACGCAGCGCTGTCTTGCAAACACTGCAACTTCCTACGGTACAGGCGACATGGGCTTTGTCTCATCGCGTCAGATTCCGAAACATTTTCATATGCTTGATTATTTAGAAGACCGCGCAAGAGGAAATATCATTTCCTATGTTGATCATTTTAAGGTGCCGCTTCTCATACTTCATGCCTATCAGGATTATCGCTGCGGATTTGAACAGGCAGAACAGGTATTTATTCCAATGAAAGAGAGAAATCCGGAGATTCCATGCCGCATGGTCATGTTTCCAAATG
>ENA-UPXC01004874-UPXC01004874.1-human-gut-metagenome-genome-assembly--contig:-NODE-4874-length-11662-cov-47.128701_pt1 | contig 11662 bp, 10 predicted proteins | sample MGYA00250047_ERZ773371 | MGnify/ENA primary metagenome ERZ773371 (study PRJEB29103, sample SAMN06111975) | human gut metagenome | biome: human gut; feature: ankylosing spondylitis patient; material... | reverse complement strand
TGCAACAACGACGACCGCAGCCTGCGGCTGAAACAGGGAGGAGTTGTTGGGGCCGCGTTCTGATTTTTCAAAGCCCTACCAAGGGGCTGCGGAAAAATCAGCTAACGCAACCCGTTGCTGTTGCTTAGCCCGCGGGTCCCAACGCGTAGGAATGTCTACCGTGGAAGCTGTGGATCGAAAGATTTCATGGCTTTTTTGTTTTGTAAGCCATGGCTGCACGGTTTCTGCACGGTCGGTGTTTTCCATGTCCGATGATGTAGGGCGCTGTATTGCATTGCAATCAGTGCCCTTTTTTGCATCAGGTGAGCAGTGCCAAGCGGAGCTTTGCCTTCATTTCCGGGTCGGCATGCTCGATCTGCCTCTGGCGTTTCACCGCATCCTCTTTGGTGGGAAAGCTCTCCCATTTGTTGCAGCTCTTGCCGTGCTCGTCCTGATAGGTGTACTATTTTTCAATTTCCTCTTGCAATTTTCGATTGCAGTTGTTATGATACGGGCAGAAATAGAATGTGCAAAAAGTATTCTGCACAAGGCAGCAATGCGATTTTTACATGGAGGGGGCAGGCATATCATGTATGTGGATTGGGAGTACTACAAGATCTTCTATTATGTGGCGAAGTATCAGAACTTTACCAAGGCCGCGAGGGTTCTGGGCAACAACCAGCCCAACATCACCCACTCAATGAACCGGCTGGAAAGCCAGCTGAACTGCGTGCTGTTCATCCGCTCCAACCGGGGTGTGACCCTGACACCGGAAGGCGAAATGCTCTACTCCCGCATTGCTTCGGCGGCGGTGCAGATCCAGGATGCCGAGGAGGAGCTGAGCGCCAGTGCCACGCTGGAGCACGGAACCATCAGCATCAGCGCCACCGAGACGGCGCTCAACATTTATCTTTCCAAAAAGCTGCGGGATTTCCATACCGAATATCCCGGCATCCGGCTGCGCATCTCGAACCACTCCACCCCGCAGGCGGTGCAGGCCGTGAAGAACGGTGAGGTGGATTTTGCCATTGTGAGCACCCCGGCGGAGATCGAGTCGGGGTTGAAAATGGTGGAGCTGAAGCCGTTTTACGAGGTGCTGGTGGGGGGCAGAACCTTCACCGCACTGGCAAGTCAGAGCCTGACCCTGAAGGAGCTGCGCAGCTATCCCCTCATCTCCCTCAGCGACGAGAGCGTGACTCGCAGCTTATACCGGCAGTTCTTCCTGGATCACGGCGCGGTCCTCAAGCCGGATACGGAAGCCGCCACCACCGACCAGATGCTCACGCTGGTCAAAAGCGAGCTGGGCCTTGCCTTTGTGCCGGAACCCATGGCGAAGGAAGCTCTGGAGCGGGGCGAGCTGGTGCAGCTCCACCTGCAGGAGATCATCCCGACCCGTTCCATCTGCCTTGTTTACGACCGCCACCGTCCGCTGAACACGGCGGCGCGGAAATTCCAGCAGATGCTGACCAAAGCAGATCCGCCCCGCCCGGCCGCATCGAAGCAGACCGAGAGCATCTCTTTTGTGTCCCAATAAAATGCTGTCAAGATGAGGCCGAGTGTTCGCGGCACTGCCCTGGCTTCTGCCGGTTCTTCTAAGGCATAAAATGACCCCGGAGCGTTTGCTGTGATGCATCGCTCCGGGGTTTTGTGATGTTATTGGTTACTGGCCGCAGGAGTGCCCGCCGCAGTGATGCTCACCGCAATGGTGGCCCTCGCCGTGGTCGTGGTGGTCACAATGGGCGTTGGGGTCAAAGCGGAGCTTTCCGGCCAGATAGTCTGCAACTGCCGCGTCTGCCGGGCCGCTGATCCCGCCAAACAGCTGGATGCCTGCCTGTGCAAGGGCGTTTTGTGCCCCGGGGCCGATGCCGCCGCAGAACACCGCATTGGCATTGTGCTGGGCCAGAAAGCCCACCAGTGCACCGTGACCCTGCCCGTTGGTGGAAACGACCTCGCTGGCCGTCACCTGTCCGTTTTCGACCTCGTAGAACTTGAACTCTGCCGTGTGGCCGAAGTGCTGGAATACCATACCGTTTTCATAAGGAATTGCGATTTTCATGGGGATGTCTCCTTTTTTCTTTTCTTTTATTATAACATAACACAGGAGACAATAAAACACCGGAACAGGGAACTCTTTTTCGGAGCTTTCCCTCAATTACAGTTCTCCCGTTTTCAGTTTGTCCAGCACCTCGTTCAGGCTGGTGCATTCCATGGTATACAGGCCGCGCATCTCATCGTCGGCGGGGAGCAGATCGGGTACCATGACGGTGACAAAGCCCCCGGCGGCACCGGCGCGGACACCGTTGTAGCTGTCCTCCAGCACCAGCGTGTGGGCGGGGTCGGTGCCCAGCTTTTCCGCCGCCAGCAGGAAGATCTCCGGGTCGGGCTTGGAGTGCTTGACCTGCTGGCCGGATACCAGCGCCTTGAAGTAGTGGGTCAGCCCCCAGTTGTTCAGGTTGCCCTCGATGACATGGACCCGGCTGGAGGAGGCCACCGCCATGGGGATGTGGTTGGCATCCAGCCAGGCCAGCAGCTCGTCCAGCCCCGGCTTTTTGGGCACCGGTTTCTGGAACTCCTCATCGGCCACCCGGTGCAGGCTGTCGATGATGGCGTTGGCATCGCAGTCCTCTCCGTAGAACTGCCGCACGATGTTACGGGAAGTTTCGCCCGCCGTGCCGCGTTCAGCCTCGGCAAGGCCTTCCTTGTACTCCAGACCCAGCGCCGCCAGCGCAGGTTTCCAGAACGTGGCCCACATCCGCTCGGTGTCGAACATCAGGCCGTCCATATCAAAAATCACGCCGTTGATCATAATGGATTGGTTCCCTTCTTGATGAGATAATACTTTGTCTAACCTCTCAGCCGTCGCTATCGCTCGGCAGGCCCGGGTTGCGGCTCCCGGCATCCAATTTTATGTCTTGCTGGCCGCGGCCCCAACAGCAACGCCCTTTATCCGCCACTGGCGGCGGTTGTTGCTGTTGCTCCTAATAGGGGAGCCTTTGGCAAAACTGGAAACCTGCCCGGACTGCCAAGGCCTCCCCTACTAGGGGAGGTGGCAAAACCGATAGGTTTTGACGGAGAGGTTTAACAGCAGGGGCCGCTGTGGGAGAAGCCCTGCTTACAGCAATAATATCACAATTTGCGACAACTTACAGCCCCCAAACATGAAAGATTTTGCGTTTCCTTGCAAATCCGGCTCATGCTACTATAATAGAAAACAACATTCGGCATTTCAGGTGCGGGCGCGTGCCGCGCAAAATCTGCTGTGTGAGATCAGAAAAGAGGGAAATATATCATGTTGGATATCAAGATCACTCGTACCACTTCTCCCAAGGAGAAGCCCCAGGACGAGACCAAGCTGGGCTTCGGCAAGAAATTTACCGACCACATGTTTGTGATGGATTATACCGAGGGCGAGGGCTGGCACGATGCCCGCATCGTCCCCTATGCACCCTTCCCGCTGGACCCGGCCACGGTGGTGTTCCACTATGCACAGGAGATCTTTGAGGGCATGAAGGCTTACCGCACCGCGGATGACACCATTCAGCTGTTCCGCCCTGATTGCAACGCAAAGCGTTTCCAGGATTCCGCCGACCGCCTGTGCATCCCCAAGATCCCGGAAGAGGATTTTGTGCAGGCTGTTGAGGCTCTGGTGGATGTGGAGCGCGACTGGGTGCCCCACACCGATGGTGCTTCCCTGTACATCCGTCCCTTCATTTTTGCAAATGATGTGGGTCTGGGCGTGCACGCTTCCAAGCACTATATCTTCTGCATCATCTGTGCTCCCTCCGGCGCTTACTACGCCGAGGGCATCAACCCCGTCCGCATCTACGTTGAGGATGAATACATCCGTGCCGCTCCCGGCCTGACCGGCTTCACCAAGTGCGGCGGCAACTATGCTGCTTCCATCAAGGCCGGTGAGCTGGCCGAGGAGCAGGGCTACGCACAGGTGCTGTGGCTGGACGGTGTGGAGAAGAAGTATGTTGAGGAAGTCGGCAGCATGAACATCATGTTCAAGATCGACGGCAAGGTCTACACCGCTGCAACCGTCGGCACCGTTCTGCCCGGCGTTACCCGCCGCAGCTGCATCGAGCTGCTGAAGGATTGGGGCTATGATGTCATCGAGGGCAAGCTGGCCATTGCGGACATCATGCAGGCCGCCCGCGAGGGCAAGCTGGAGGAGGTCTTCGGCACTGGTACCGCCGCAGTCGTCTCCCCTGTCAAGGAGCTGGTCTGGAAGGGTGAGCACGCCTACATTGGCGATGGCAAGATCGGCCCTGTGACCCAGAAGCTGTACGACACCATGACCGGGATGCAGTGGGGCAAGATCCCCGATACCAAGGGCTGGATCGTTCCGGTTGAGAAAAAGTACTGATCCTTCCCGCGCTTCTCTCTGTTCAGAATTTTTGCAAACGCCGCCGGGTGGGAATGCCGCCGGGCGGCGTTTGCCGTATCATGGTTTTGTCTCCCGATTGCTTTTCCGCCTGCACAGTGCTAGACTATGTGCAGAAAAACAGAAACGAGAGGGAACTGGAATATGGTCAAAAAATGGAGCGTCAGCTATCCTGCGGTGAACGGCGTGGAGCAGCGCCGGGTGTATGTCTACCTGCCCACCATGTACGAAGCCGACCCGGAGCGCCGGTATCCGGTGCTGTATATGTTCGACGGCCAGAATGTGTTCTTTGATGCGGATGCCACCTACGGCAAGAGCTGGGGCGTGGCGGATTATCTGGACTACACCGATACCCCGCTCATCGTGGCGGCAGTGGAGTGCAATGCAGGCCCCAACAACGAGCGCCTTGTGGAGTATTCGCCCTACCGCTTCGATGACCCGACCTATGGCCACTTTGACGGCAAGGGGCAGGAGACCATGAGCTGGTTCATCCACCGGTTCAAGCCCTTCATTGACCACAATTTCCGCACCCTGCCGGACCGGGAGCACACGTTCATCGGCGGCAGTTCCATGGGCGGCCTGATGAGCCTGTATGCTCTGCTGCAGTATAACGATACCTTCAGCCGCGCGGCAGCCCTGTCGCCGTCGATCTGGGTGTCTCCTGAAAAGCTCAGCGGTCTGGTGGGCCGCGCAAAGCTGGAGCCCGGCACGGTGCTCTACATGGACTACGGTTCCCAGGAAATGGGCAGCCACGAGGGAATGCGCAGGGAATTTGCCGAGATGTGCAGCAAGATCATGGTCCGGGGCATCCACCTGACCAGCCGCCTGGTGCCCGGCGGCACCCACAGCGAAGCCAGCTGGGAAAAGCAGCTGCCGTTCGTGTTCCATACTTTGATGTACGAGTTGGACTGAACCTCTCCGTCATCCCTTCGGGATGCCTCCTCGCCTGATAGGAGAGCCAAGTGGAGCGCCGGAGAGGTTTTTATATAGAGGAGGGAAACTACATGGAAACACAATACTTCAAGGATTACAGCCCCGCACTGGGCCGGGAGATGGAGTGCAAGGTCTACGGCCACGCAGGCCGCCCCATGCTCTTTATTCCCTGTCAGGATGGCCGTTTCTTCGACTTTGAGGACTTCCACATGGCCGGTACGCTGGCACCGTGGATCGAATCCGGGCAGATCATGGTCATCTCCATCGACACCATCGATCAGGAGACCTGGTCCGACACCAACGGCGACCCCTACTGGCGGATCCGCCGCTATGAGCAGTGGATCCGCTACATCGTGGAGGAAGTCGTGCCCAAGATCCAGTATATCGCCAAGGAGCGCAACGGCTGGGACAGCCTCCCCGGCGTGATCGCCTTTGGCTGCAGCCTGGGCGCGACCCATGCCGTCAACCTCTACCTGCGGTTCCCCTATCTTTTTGATGGTTGTCTGGCCCTCAGCGGCATCTACACCGCAAAATACGGCTTTGGCGATTACATGGACGAGGTGGTCTACCAGAACTCCCCCGTGGACTATATGGCCAACTTCCCCACCGATCACCCCTATATGGATCTCTACCGCAGCAGGAAAGCGGTCATCTGCTGTGGTCAGGGCGCTTGGGAGCAGCCCGATACCACCCGGCAGCTCAAGCAGATCTTTGAGCAGAAGGGCATCCCTGTCTGGGTGGACCTGTGGGGCTATGATGTCAAGCACGACTGGGATTGGTGGTATCAGCAGGCCGTATATTATATGCCTTATATTCTTGGATAAAAGAGGAATCATCAAGCTATGCAGAACTTTATCTTTATCTCCCCCAATTTCCCCACCAACTACTGGCAGTTCTGCCGGGAGCTGAAAAACGACGGCATGAACGTGCTGGGCATCGGTGACCAGCCCTATGATGAGCTGAAGCCGGAGCTGAAGGACAGCCTGAACGAATACTACAAGGTGAACAGTCTGGAAAACTACGACGAAGTCTACCGTGCGGTGGCGTTCTTCGCCTTCAAGTATGGCCGCATCGACTGGCTGGAGTCCAACAACGAATACTGGCTGGAGCGGGATGCGGCCCTGCGCACGGACTTCAACATCAAGTCCGGCTTCCAGACCGAGGATATGCCCCGCATCAAGTACAAGAGCAAGATGAAGGAGTATTACCAGAAGGCCGGCATCGCCACCGCCCGCTACCACATGGTGGACGACCTGGAGGGCTGCAGGAAGTTCATCGACGAGGTGGGCTATCCGGTGGTGGTCAAGCCGGACAACGGTGTGGGTGCCTCCGATACCCATAAGCTGTCCAGCGATGAGGAGCTGAAGCGCTTCCTGCTCTACAAGAGCACCCACCACCCCGATCTCGCCTACATCATGGAGGAGTTCGTCCATGCCGAGGTCAACAGCTACGATGCCATCATCGACGGCAGCGGCAACCCCATCTTTGAGGCGGGCAACGTCAGCCCGGTGTCCATCATGGACATCGTCAACGACAACGATAACTCCATCTACTATATCATCAAGGACCTGCCCGAGGATACCCGCGCCGCCGGACGTGCCGCCGTCAAGAGCTTTGGTGTGAAGAGCCGGTTCGTCCACTTTGAGTTCTTCCGCATGACCGAGGATCAGGCCAGCATGGGCAAAAAGGGCCAGCTCGTGGCACTGGAGGTCAATATGCGCCCCTGCGGCGGCTTTACCCCGGATATGATCAACTTTGCCCGCTCCACCAACGTGTACAAGATCTGGGCAGATATGATCGCCTTCGGCGGCACGGATATGCCGGTGGGCGAGCACTACTACTGCCCCTTTGCAGGCCGCCGCGATGGCAAAAACTTTGTGTACAGCCATGAGCAGATCATGCAGAAGTACCAGAAGAATATGCGGATGGTGGACCGCATCCCCGAGGCTCTGTCCGGTGCCATGGGCAACCAGATGTACGTTGCAACCTTCTCCACCCGCGAAGAGATGGAGCAGTTCTACTCCGATGTGCTGGCTGTGAACGACCCTGTCAACGCCAAGGTGCAGAAGGAGCTGGCCGAGGTGCTGGCACTGGGCGAGCCCACCACCACCGCCCTCACCGAAAAGCCGAACCTCTCCCCCGCCGTGAAGCCCACCACGGCTGTGACCAAGACCCCCACCCGCGCCGTTACAAAGACAGCACGGAAGAGAAAGTGACCAGAAGCTAGAGAACAGCCCCGGGACAAGGAAGAAAACTCCATGTTCCGGGGTTTTATTGTCCCCTGCTTCAGAATGTGATATACTGTTCCCAAAGAAAGAGAACGAGGTATTGCTGTTATGAAAATTCCTGCAAATGGCTTCACCCATGCCGGCAAGTTCCATGCGGACGACGTATTTGCAACGGCGCTGCTGCAGATCATCCGGCCGGACATCAGGATCACCCGCGGCTTTGTGGTGCCGGACGATTTCGACGGCATCGTGTATGATATCGGCTTTGGCATGTTCGATCACCATCAGGAGCCCCGCGAGTACCGCGCCAACGGCATCCCCTATGCGGCTTTCGGCCTGCTGTGGCGGGTGCTGGGCCCGGGGCTGGTGGGGGAGCGTCAGGCCCGGCTCATCGATGAAAACTTTATCCAGCCCCTTGATCTGAACGATAACACCGGCGAGCAGAACAGCCTGTGCGATGCCATCGGCTTCTTCAACCCGGTGTGGGACTCCAAGGAGGATCAGGACACCTGCTTCTTCAAGGCGGTGGCTGTGGCAAAGCAGATCCTGGAAAACCAGATCGACAGCGCGAATGCCGTGAACCGTGCCGACGAAAAGGTGCAGCAGGCCTATAAGAACTCCCGGGACGGCATCGTGATCCTGCCCTGCTACCTGCCCTGGAAGAATGGCCTGTACAAGACCGATGCCCTCTTCGTCATCTATCCCAGCCAGCGCGGCGGTTGGAGCGCCCAGTGCGTGACCGACCACAAGACCAAAAAGCCGAAGCTGCCCTTCCCCCAGAGCTGGGCGGGCCAGCCGCAGGAGGTCATTGAGCAGAAGAGCGGCATCGAGGGCATCAGCTTCTGCCACGCCAGCCGGTTCCTCATCACCGCAAAGGATAAGGAGACGGCGCTGGCCGCCTGCCGTCAGGTGCTGAAAAACAACGGGAGACTGTGATATGAGCGGGGAAGCGGAGAAGACGGAGCGGGCCTATGTCTATATGGTGCGCTGCGCAGGCGGCCAGCTCTACACGGGCTGGACAAATGACCCGGCCAGCCGCCTGCACGCCCACAAGAGCGGGAAGGGGGCCAAGTGCACCCGTGCGCTGGGGGCACAGCGGTTCGCGTATCTGGAACGGTGCACAGACAAATCCGCCGCCCTGCGCCGGGAAGCAGCCCTGAAAAAGCTGACCAAGGCGCAGAAGGAAACCCTGTGCGCCGAATGGACTGAGAAGAACCTGCCCCGGCTCTCGCTGGCCACCCGGGCCGATGCGGCGGAGATCCTGGACATCTACAACTGGTATGTCCTGCACCACACGGCAACCTTTCAGGTAACGCCCTCTTCCCTGCCGGAGTATGAGGACTGGGTGGACAGCACCCGTGCGCTGATCCCTCTGCTGCTGGCCCGGGATGGGGACGGTAAGCTGCTGGGCTACGCCTGCGCCCACCGCTATCACCCCCGGGAGGCCTACGACTGGGCTGTGGAGAGCACCATCTACTGTGCCCCCGATGCCCGGGGCTTTGGTGTGGGGGATACCCTCTACCGCGCCCTGCTGGATATTCTGGACGGGATGGGTTACTGGAATGTCTACGCCCTTGTGGCAGACCCCAACCCCGCCAGTGAGCGTATCCATGCCCGCCTGGGCTTCACCTGCGTGGGCCGTGAGCCCCACACTGCCTATAAGTCCGGCTGGCTGGGCTTGTCCACCTGGTGGCTGCCCCTGCGCAGGGGCAATGAAAAGCCGGAGCCAACCCACCCGCTGACACAGGAACAGGTGGAGGAGATCCTGGGAAGATACCAGGCATAAAGGAAGCGTCCTTCGGGGCGCTTTTTTGCATTTCATATATACATCTCGATTGCATAAAAATTGAATATAAACGAATAATGTTGAATAAACATACAAAGTGCAACAAATCCTGCCGCAAATGCGCGGCATGTTTGGCAGTTTTCAGCATTGACGGAAAAGCCGCGCTGCGTATAATAAAAGCATCAACCGCGAATCAAAGACAGAGGATGCGAAGGGAAAGTGCGCATCAGGGTACAAAAGTGTATTTTTATTAAAAGGAGCGCGTTTATTATGAAAAAGGAAAACATCAAAAAAGTTGTTCTGGCCTACTCCGGTGGTCTGGATACCTCCATCATCATTCCCTGGCTGAAGGAAAACTACAACAACTGCGAAGTCGTCGCCGTTTCTGGTGACGTGGGCCAGGGCACAGAGCTGGACGGCCTGGAGGAAAAGGCCAAGGCTACCGGCGCTTCCAAGCTGTACGTTCTGGATCTGAAGAAGGACTTTGTGGAGAACTACATCTTCCCCACCCTGAAGTTCGGTGCAAAGTACGAGGACTACCTGCTGGGCACCAGCTTTGCACGCCCCTGCATTGCAAAGGCTCTGGCCGATATCGCCATCAAGGAAGGCGCAGATGCCATCTGCCACGGCTGCACCGGCAAGGGCAACGATCAGGTGCGTTTTGAGCTGACCCTCAAGGCCCTGTGCCCCGATATGGCCATCATTGCTCCCTGGCGTGAGTGGGACATCAAGAGCCGTGACGAGGAGATCAACTACGCCGAGGCTCACCACATCCCCCTGAAGATCAACCGCGAGACCAACTACTCCAAGGACAAGAACTTGTGGCATCTGAGCCACGAGGGCCTGGATCTGGAGAGCCCCGCCAACGAGCCCCAGTACAACCACCCCGGTTTCCTGGAGTTGGGTGTCAGCCCTGAGCAGGCTCCCGACACCCCGACCTATGTGACCATTCACTTTGAAAAGGGCGTTCCCACTGCCGTGGACGGCAAGGAGATGGGCGCTGTGGAGCTGGTGGAGTACCTGAACAAGCTGGGCGGCGAGAACGGCATCGGCCTGCTGGATATCGTGGAGAACCGTCTGGTGGGCATGAAGAGCCGTGGCGTGTATGAGACCCCCGGCGGTGCCATCCTGTACAAGGCCATCAATGTTCTGGAGACCATCACCTTGGACAAGGAGAGCGCACACCTCAAGGAGCAGCTGGCTCAGAAGTATGCCGACATCGTCTACAATGGCCAGTGGTTCACCCCGCTGCGTGAGGCTCTGGATGCTTTTGCCAACAGCCTGGCAAAGACCGTGACCGGCGATGTGAAGCTGAAGCTGTACAAGGGCAACATGATCAACGCCGGTGTCACCTCTCCGTTCACCCTGTACGATGAGCAGACTGCTTCCTTTGGTGAGGACGAGGATTACAATCAGGCAGATGCGGCAGGCTTCATCAACCTGTTCGGCCTGTCCATCAAGGAGCGCGCAAAGCTGTCCAAGAGCTGGCCGAAGATCGAGGACTAAGCGGCTGATCCACCGGGATCACACAAAGCCAACTTTCTCTCCGGTGTGTTCTCTACACTTTCACAACGGAGTTCCAAAACCGGCATAGTTGCCGGCGGCACCGCCGCAGGAGCGTTTTCCCCTGCGGCGGCTTTGCCGTTTTTAAAGGAAATGTATGCTTGTGGTCAGGCCCGTCTCTGTACAACCTCTCAGCCTTCGCTGGCGCTTGGCAGCTCCCCTGGTAGGGGAGCCCTTGGCATAAGATTTATTTTTCGCAATAATCGCTGACGCTCCAAAGCCAATGCCTGCCACAGGGCAAACAGGAGCGAAGCGTCAACCCCCGAAAACGCGATGGTATGCCAAGGCCTCTCCTACTAGGAGAGGTGGCATCGAGCGAAGCGATGATGACGGAGAGGTTGTACGGAGGAGAAGCTTTCCGTAAGATAAAGATACTTTACGAGATAGAGGGACAATAACGATGGCAGAACAATTATGGAAGGGCCGTTTCTCCAAGGCGGTCGATTCGCGCGTCAATGATTTCAACTCCTCCATCCGCTTTGACCAGCGGATGATCGCGCAGGATATGCGCGGCAGCGGGGTCCACGCCGCCATGCTGGCCAAGCAGGGCATCATCTCCGAAAAGGACTGCGAGGATATCCTCAGCGGGCTGGCCTCCATTGCCGACGATCTGGCAAGCGGTGCGTTGGAGATCGACCCCAACGCCGAGGATGTGCATACCTTCGTGGAGCAGACCCTGACCGCCCGCATCGGCGATGCAGGCAAGCGCCTGCACACCGGCCGCAGCCGCAACGATCAGGTGGCGCTGGATATCCGCCTGACCCTGCGGGACTACAGCCACACCCT
>ENA-UPXC01004871-UPXC01004871.1-human-gut-metagenome-genome-assembly--contig:-NODE-4871-length-11664-cov-35.790455_pt1 | contig 11664 bp, 10 predicted proteins | sample MGYA00250047_ERZ773371 | MGnify/ENA primary metagenome ERZ773371 (study PRJEB29103, sample SAMN06111975) | human gut metagenome | biome: human gut; feature: ankylosing spondylitis patient; material... | reverse complement strand
CTTAGTACAGCTGCGTAGTGAGTCGAGCGAGAGCGCGTCGCAGACATATAACCATTTTTATAATATTCCACCAATAACTTCAGTTCATCAAACTACTCCACAAATCAAAAGTTGACGATATCGTAGAAACATGACAAAATATATCTACAAAGATTCAGAAAGGAATATGTACAATGAAACGTAAAGATTATATCTCCTGGGATCAGTATTTTATGGGGATTGCCATTCTATCTGCCCAGAGAAGTAAAGATGATCATACACAGGTAGGGGCTTGCCTTGTAAATGATCATAATAAGATTTTGTCAGTTGGTTATAACGGAATGCCAATAGGATGCAACGATGATGATATGCCTTGGGAGAGAGAAGGAGATCCTCTTCATACCAAATATTTTTATGTATGTCACGCAGAATTAAATGCCATTTTGAACTATGGTGGAGGCTCACTTGACGGAGCACGTGTTTATGTAACATTATTTCCGTGCAATGAATGTGCAAAAGCTATCATTCAAAGTGGTATGAAAGAAGTTATTTATATGCAGGATAAATATGCAGGCAGTGATACGACAAAGGCATCAAAGAAGATGTTTGATATGGCAGGAGTTAAATATCGCCAGTTCGTACCAAAAGGACAGACGATCGAAGTAGATTTATAAGGTGAAGATATGGATATTATTAAGATTTTACAAGAAGAATTAGGAATCAGACGAGGACAGGTAGAGACAACGATCAAACTGATCGATGAAGGTAACACGATTCCATTCATTGCCAGATACCGAAAAGAAATGACAGGATCATTAGATGACGAGACACTTCGTAATTTCCATGAGAGATTATTATATTTAAGAAATTTAGAAGAGCGCAAAGAAGCGATCAAGAAAAATATCGAAGAACAAGGTAAACTTACAAAGGAACTGGCAAAGCAGATTGAAGAAGCGAAGACACTGGTAGCAGTGGAAGATTTGTACCGTCCATATAAGCAGAAAAAACGTACCAGAGCTATGATCGCAAAGGAAAAGGGGTTAGAGCCGTTAGCTAATCTGATTCTTTTACAAATGACAAAAGAGCCATTAGAGAAAGAAGCCGAAGCGTTTATCAATGAAGAAAAAGATGTAAAGACAGTAGAAGATGCATTAAAAGGTGCAAATGATATTATCGCAGAGCGCATTGCAGATGATGCGGAATACCGTACATGGATCCGTAAGGCAACATGGGATCACGGAAAAATCACATCCTCAGCGAAGAAACCAGAAGAATCTTCTGTATTTGAGATGTATTATGATTTTGAAGAACCGATTGAAAAGATTGCAGGATACCGTATTCTTGCGATCAATCGCGGAGAAAAAGAGGGAATTCTTCAGGTAAAGATTGAGCCAGACATGCAAAAGATCGCATCATATCTTGCAAGGAAGATCATAACAAGGAAGAATCCCAATACAACAAAAGCCTTATTTGCAGCGATTGAAGACAGCTATAAACGTTTGATTGCACCATCGATTGAACGTGATATCAGAAATGAACTGACTGAAAATGCAAGTACAGAAGCGATCAAAGTCTTTGGAAAGAACTTAGCACAACTTCTTATGCAGCCACCGATCGCAGGACAGGTCGTCCTTGGATGGGACCCTGCATTTCGTACTGGATGCAAATTAGCAGTGGTCGATGCAACAGGAAAAGTATTAGATACAGTCGTTATTTATCCGACAGCACCACAGAATAAAGTGGAAGAGGCCAAAAAAGTTGTCAAGGCACTCATCAAGAAATATGGGATCACACTGATCTCAATTGGAAATGGAACAGCATCCAGAGAATCTGAACAGATCGTTGTTGATATGTTAAAAGAGATCAAAGAACCAGTACAGTATGTGATTACAAATGAAGCAGGGGCGTCTGTATACTCAGCAAGTAAACTTGCGACCGAGGAATTTCCAAATTTCGATGTAGGACAAAGAAGTGCGACATCCATCGCAAGACGAGTACAAGATCCACTGGCAGAATTAGTAAAGATCGAACCAAAAGCCATTGGAGTCGGACAGTATCAGCACGATATGAACCAAAAACAGCTTACCGAAGCTTTAGGTGGAGTCGTTGAAGCGACAGTAAATAAAGTCGGAGTTGACCTAAATACAGCTTCAGCATCTCTTTTAGAATATGTATCTGGTGTGTCCAAGACTGTAGCAAAAAATATCGTAGCCTACCGTGAAGAAAATGGAACGTTCAGGAACAGAAAACAGCTATTAAAAGTAGCTAAACTAGGACCCAAAGCCTTTGAACAATGCGCAGGATTCCTAAGAGTATCTGGAGGTGATGAGCCACTCGATGCAACAGGAGTACATCCAGAGACATACAAAGAAACAGGAATGTTACTAAAGAACCTAGGATATTCAACAAAAGAACTATCCAAAGAAGGATTCAAAGGAATCAGCAGTAAGATCACAGATTACAAGAAATTATCCGAAGAACTTGGAATCGGAGAGATTACGTTGAAAGATATCGTAAAAGAACTGGAAAAGCCAGGACGAGATCCACGAGAAGATCTTCCAAAACCAATCCTAAGAACAGATGTATTAGAAATGAAAGATCTGAAACCAGGAATGAAATTAAAAGGAACAGTTCGTAATGTCATCGATTTTGGAGCATTTGTAGATATTGGAGTACATCAGGATGGACTAGTACACATTTCACAGATGGCAGATCGATTTATCAAACATCCATTAGAAGTAGTTAGTGTTGGAGATGTTGTGGACGTTGTAGTTGTCAGTGTGGATATAGATAAAAAACGGATACAGTTAAGCATGAAATTGTGATTTGTAGGTAGTGTTGCATGTATGAGTCAGAAAGAAGATAAGAAGAAATATTTATAAGAAAAAAGGGATGACACTCCGCATTTTTGAAAGCTTTTTTTACAAATCGCTGATTCGCGCCTGTTCCTTCGATAACTCACTTGCTGCGAGCCAAAATGCCCGCAGCTACGTTCAGACAATCGACCACAGGGCGCTGCGAATTTGTAAAAAATGCATTCAAAAAGTGCTCATGTTGTCACCCTTTTTTCTTATAAATATTTCTTCTTATCTTCTTTCTGACTCATACAACGAAACACTATTCAAACCACCACACAGTGTGTATGTTTTACTGTATTGGTATTTATAATAAACACTGTCTACCACTACAAAAATTGAAAAATAATAACATTCAACATACACCCCCACTCAAGTTTTCCAATCTTGTAATTCAGTGCTGAAATCGGAATCTTTTGTGGTGATCGTCCATGGTTTTCTCAATAAGGGGATGACGGGCATAGGGATAGCCCGTCGTTATTGGCTATTTTTCTACATCATTGAGGAGCCAATATATTATCCTCATATTCTAGATAAAAAGATTCATACAATGGACTCTTAACAGTTCCGCCAAAGAAGTAACCTCTGTAACCTGCAGTTGGCCTTTTATAATATTTGGGTTTTGCTGTTATATGATAGTTTATACAAATTGTTGTGGCATTTTTTAAAGAAACCTTTCTACCATTTTTTATCTTTTTGGATTTATTTTTATAAAAGATTTCAATACTGTCCACCTTATAATTCTTGACAGTTTTAACAGTAATCTTTACTTTTGATTTTGGAGCAGTTCCTTTATCCCTTACCGTCCAATGGCCTTTTGCAAGAGCAGCATAATTTTTGGAGCCGATCTTTACACTTTTAAATACTCGAGAGTGCTTTTTGAATGTTACGGCACAAGACAGGTTATAGCTCTTTCCATTCTGTTTTACTGTAAAACGGAGTTTTGTTTTTTCGCCATCTTTTACATCATGTATGGAATCGGAATCTGATGTCGTTTGTACAAAAACAGCGTTAAGACCAGCTGCTTTTGATGCGGTATAATATTTGTTAGATGATTTTACATTTGTGATTACAGCGGACCTGGATAAATTCTTTATATAAATATATCCATCTCCTTCTGTGGGCATTTCATTTCCACTAATATAAGCATTATAAAACTCCAGAGTCTGTTTCTTCGGGCACTGAGGTGCCTTTGCTGCTGCGCTTACTGCTGTAGGTACTGCCAGGATTACGAAAAGGCATGCCAATAAGCTTACTAAAATGTTTCTTGTCTTTTTCACTTTGATTTTTCTCCTGATTATTTGGTTTTTTCATTTTGTGATGCTGTTAATTTCTCTTTTTCCTTCCACTCCTTTCCCATTATAACGTGTCCAAAAGTTCTGCTTCAGCTATATTGTCAGACTTTCCCTTTGAGTCGTTATATTTTTACATCATTATACTAATCTTATTATAAGCGGTCAATATTTTCCAAGATCATAATTCACGAAAATCTTTTTCGTGGTTACCGTTCACAGTAACACGCTTCGCGCCGCAATTCTCGGGTTTTCTGTGAACTTTGTTCGCAAAAAAAACACCTTGCGGAATGTTACAGTGAACAATAACTTTTCGTGTTAATTGCAATTCAAACTTCCACTTCAGGAGCGTGTTTTAAAAGAATAGACGGTTGTGGAAGAATCCGGTACGAGACGGCTGAAAACCAAAGAAGATGGAGCTATGGGTTCCCAAATCCTGCAGAATCCCTCTGACCCGGATGCAACTTACCGTGAAAAAGAGGGGAAACAAAACCGTGGTTATACAGCAAACATTGTGGAAACTGTTGAATCCATGGAAAAAACAGAGGAGCCAACAGTGCTTATAACAGATGGGGCCTATAGCGGCAGGGACAATACAAACGCTGCAATTATATCAACCAGACTGGACAATGCAGGATATCATTTCCAAAAAACAAATGTGAAAACTGTCCACACTGTGACCAGTGCAACCCCAAGATGTTTAAAGGACCAGTGTGGTTTTTCTGTCTAAAAAATCCTCTGACAGAGCAAAGACACAAAGGAAAATGAAGACAGAAAAATATAAGGAATTGTCCCGGATCAGAAACGGAGTGGAAACAATCCCATCCATCCTGTGGAGGAAATACCAGATAGACCATATGCCGGTAAGAGGGCTTCTCCCCACTAAACTCCGTTTTGGGATAAAACTGGCAGCCCTGAACTTCAAGAAGCTGTTTGGATATCTGAACAGTGTGGGTCAGTGCGCCTTAATTCCCCAGATCAGTTAACAGAGCAGAAACAGTGGTGTGGGTTATTACCCCAAAACAGATCTAACAATGGATATTTGTTGTTTTATAAGAAATTTTCAAGGAACATAGATTTCTATGGGCGATAATTATTATGTTTTGACACCCATATCAAATTTATAATTTATAGTTGGCCAACTTACAAATTAAAATTTCTTCAAAAGCAACGGTATTTCCGCCACAAGCATTCCAATCCATCCGGCAAGATAAGAAAAACGGTAATGTTTCAATTTGCAATGAAAAATGGAACACAAGAATAGCAGCAAAGATCACACGAACAGACATATTCACAAAACTACTGATTAACGTAATTTTAACATAATATAGCAAGAATTCTCCTCTACAGGTTGGAGATGAATTGCATAAAAACAAAAAGAACACTTGTTCGATAGTACGGTCTATGGTATAATAGAACCATGACATTAATCATGTGCATGTAATGTTCCGTGCGCAGCCGAGAACAGAACTTAGTAAATTTATCAATGCTTATAAAAGTGCCAGTAGCAGGCACTACAGTAGAAGTGATCCGTCAATACATTGAAACCCAGGAAGAGAAAAAGTATTGAACATAGCATATCGTTTTCGGATCTATCCGACAGAAGAACAGAAGATACTTCTTGGCAAAACATTTGGCTATTGTCGTTTTCTGTACAATCAGATGCTTGATGATAAGATTCGAGAGTATGAAAAGACAAAGAAAATGATAAAGGTAGACCGTTTCTTTCCTTCCAGTAAAAAATGCTGTAAATGTGGAAGGATAAAGAAAGAGTTGAGATTATTCGAAAGAGTCTATCACTGTGAGTGTAGAAATAAGATGGACAGAGATCATAATGCAGCGATCAGCATCCGTGAAGAGGCAAGAAGGATGTTGACAGCATAAACTGTCCGTATCCGGACAATCAGATAATAAGAAAACATGCCCGTGTCCGGGTAAAAGAATCGCGGGGCACGCGAGGATAGCTTGTAGATACTTGGCTCAGTAGAGCCATTGAGCAAGAAGCCCCACTTCAAAATCAGGGATTTAAGTGGTGGGAGCATGTCACCATAATATAGAAAAATATGACTATAATAATAGGAATGAAAAATGACGATCAGAAATGGGAGAAATAACAAATGAGCCAAAGAAAAAACAAAAAAGTATACTATCACCTGCCAGGATTATTTGAATTTTATGAATTATATTGTGCCTTTCTGCCATTATATAAGGAACACAGAGAATACTTTTATGACTGGTGTGAGATCAGTTCCATCTATGGCTCTCCTGCAGATTGTCTCTGGGGAGGCGGACGCGCAGGATTTGGATCTGATAATCCAGAAGAAGTCTTAAAACTTACACAGGAATATGGAATTTCAGCCAGACTGACTTTTAGCAACAGTTTACTTAGAAAAGAACATTTAACAGATAAAAAATGTAATATCCTATGCAAAATGTTTGAAGAAGTTGGAGAAAAAAGAAATGGTGTGATCGTCCATTCGGATTTATTGCTTAAGTATTTGGAAATAAATTATCCAAAATTATATTTTGTATCTTCTACGACAAAAGTGTTGACGGATTTTAATGAATTTTTGCAAGAAGTAAAGAAAGAAGATTTTCGGTATGTAGTACCAGATTTTCGGTTAAATAAAGCATTTGATAAATTAAACATGCTTTCGGAGCAGGAGAAAAATAAAGTGGAATTTTTATGCAATGAATGCTGTTGGTTTGGATGTAAAGATAGAAAGCAATGCTACGAAATAGTCAGTCGAAAAAACTTAGGAGAAATGATACCAGATCACAAATGCAACTCGCCAGATGCAAAGGAAGGCTATCGTTTTTCAAAGGCAATGAAGAATCCAGGATTTATCAGTGCTAATGATATAAAGAAAATTTATCTTCCAATGGGGTTTGAGAATTTTAAAATTGAAGGACGTGGATTGGGAAGTGCGTTGGTTTTGGAGTTTCTACTATACTATATGGTAAAACCAGAATACCAAATATGCGTTAGAGAAGAAGTTTATTTGGATAATATGCTTGATTTATTTTAATGTATAATGCATTTTATACAACACATAAAGCAAAACTGTTTATTAAAAAATGCGAGGAATCTAAGTTAAGAAGTTTAAGAAAAAGAAGGGGTTTCTTTTTCTTGTATGATTTAGTATAATAGAGAGATACAGTGAAATATATATTGAAAATAGGAGAGAAAAATGGAAAAGAAAAATGACTTTAAGCCTTTTATTTCCGCAGATAAAGTATTACCAGAGTTTACAGTTACATCAGTAATCCTTGGTATGATACTGGCGGTTATATTTGGTGGTGCAAACGCTTATTTGGGGCTAAGAGTTGGTATGACTGTATCAGCCTCCATTCCAGCGGCAGTTATTTCCATGGGTGTGATCCGTGTGATCTTAAAGAAAGATTCCATCCTTGAAAATAACATGGTACAGACAATTGGTTCAGCAGGTGAATCATTAGCAGCAGGAGCAATCTTTACAATCCCTGCTATTTTTATTTGGGCATCAGAAAAGGGAAGTGGAGTTACTGCTCCATCTTTTGTATCTATCGCATTGATCGCGCTTTGCGGTGGTATTTTAGGAGTACTTTTTATGGTACCTCTTCGTACAGCCCTCATCGTAGAAGAACATGGGGTACTTCCTTATCCTGAAGGAACAGCTTGTGCAGAAGTGCTTTTAGCTGGAGAAGAAGGAGGAAGTAAATCTAAAGTTGTATTTGCAGGACTCGGAATTGCGGCAGTTTATAAATTTATTGCAGATGGTTTAAAACTTTTCCCTAGTGAAGTTGAATTTTCAATGCAGGGACAGTATACAACATCCGTTGGTATGGATGTTCTTCCGGCATTAGCAGGTGTAGGTTATATCTGTGGTGTGCAGGTATCAAGCTATCTTTTTGCAGGTGGTGTGCTATCTTATCTTGTATTAATTCCTGCAATTGCTTATTTTGGCGGAGATTCTTTATCAAAAGTTGTCGATGAGACAGGAAAAGCACTTGCATTTAATCAGTTAGGTGCAAGCCAGATCTGGAGTAACTATGTCAGATATATTGGTGCCGGTGCAGTAGCAGCTGGTGGTCTGATCAGTCTGATCAAGACATTCCCAACAATGATCAAGACATTTGGACATGCTATGAAGGGATTCGGTAAGAAAGGTGACAGCCAGTTAAGAACACAGCAGGATATTTCTATGAAAGTGGTTCTTGGAGGAATCCTGATCATTGCAGTTTTAATCTGGTTATTACCAGAGATTCCAGTAAGCTTCTTGGGAGCAGTGATGATTGTTGTATTTGGTTTCTTCTTTGCAACGGTATCATCTAGAATGGTTGGTATTGTAGGAAGTAGTAATAACCCAGTATCAGGTATGGCGATCGCGACACTGATCGTAACAACATTTATCTTAAAAGCAACTGGGAATACAGGAGCAGCAGGTATGGTATCAGCAATTTCTATTGGTACTGTTATCTGTATCGTAGCAGCTATGGCAGGAGATACTTCACAGGACTTAAAGACAGGTTATATCGTAGGTGCGACACCTAGATTACAGCAGATCGGAGAATTGATCGGTGCGATCGTAGCAGCATTTGCGATCGGAGGAGTTATGTACCTTCTGAACGCAGCATGGGGATTCGGTTCTGATCAGATTCCAGCACCACAGGCAACATTGATGAAGATGGTCGTTGAAGGTGTTATGGGTGGTACATTACCATGGGTATTGATTTTCATGGGTGTGTTTATCGCAATCGTTGTTGAAATCCTTGGAATTCCAGTGTTAGCATTTTCAATCGGTCTTTATTTACCAATTTACTTAAGTACACCGATCATGGTTGGTGGACTGATTCGTTGGTTTATTGACAATAAGAGAAAATATGACAGTGATGCGGCAAGAAAAGACGGATCAGATCGAGGAGTCCTTTATGCTGCAGGTATGATTGCAGGAGAAGGTATCGTTGGTATCCTTCTGGCTGTACTGGCAGTATTTGGTGTTGCAGATAAGATCAATCTGTCATCTGTATATGGAGCTGCCTTCCAGAGTGTAGGTAACTGGGTAGGTTTAGCAGCTTTTGTAGTATTGTTAGCTATATTATTCTACTTCACAAGAAATAAAAAGACGATTGAAGTAGACGCAAAATAATAAAAATAAATATGTATTTCAGTGAGAAGAAAGCACTGCTGCGATTCTGCAGTAGTGCTTTCTAAATAAAAAGGTGCATTATGAAAGAAAAGAAGAATTATATTGACAACATCCCGAAGATCAATGATATGAAATGGGATGTGTCAGAAGATGGAATTGTAGAAATTACAGTAGAAAATACTGGATTTTATAATACGATCGCGCAGAAAATATTTAAAAAGCCACGTTACAGTTTTATCAAATTAGATGAATATGGAAGTTTTGTGTGGCAGAAAATTGATGGAAAGAAAAGTATTTATGAGATAGGAAAAGAACTTCAAGCAGTTCATGAAGGTGCAGCAACACAGTTATATGAAAGATTATCACAGTATTTTGCAATTTTAGAAAGAAATAAATACATTGTTTTTGAAGAATAAATATTATTAAAAGTGAAAAAGGATTTAATATGAAAATATCAACAGTGATCATAGGCATTGCTTTATTTGCCATAGTGACGATGATCCTATATGGATGGGGAATCGTAAAACAAAAGAATCAGACAAGTGACCTGATGAATTTGCTTTTTAGTAAAGGACAGGATAAAATAAAAAAGTATTTAAAACAACATGAATACGTTACAATTTCACAGGTAGAACAGATTTGCGAAGGTCTTGAAGCGAAACAGCCATTTTCAAGAAATAAAGCGGTTGTGAAGGATAAACGAGACTATGCGAAGAAACTTGTAGAATATATGCTGAAAACGAATCAGCTCGAACAAGAGGGCAGTCGTTACAAAATGCACAAAAAATAAGGAGGACATAAAATGTCAGTATTAGGAGAATTACAGCCAAACAAAGTATTTAAATATTTTGAGGAGATTTGTTCAATCCCTCACGGATCAAGAAATCTGCAGCAGATTAGCGATTATCTGGTAGATTTTGCAAAAGCACATGAATTAAAATACAGACAGGATGAAGATCTGAATGTGATCATCTGGAAAGATGGATCCAAAGGATATGAGGCTTCTGAACCAGTCATTCTTCAGGGACATATGGACATGGTTGCAGTCAAAGAAGCAGATTGCGATAAAGATATGGAAAAAGAAGGATTGGATCTGGAAATCAATGGAGATTATATTTCAGCAAAAGGAACTTCTTTAGGTGGAGATGATGGGATTGCGGTTGCATATACACTTGCAGTGTTAGACGATGAAGAAATGGCACACCCACCAATCGAAGCAATCTTTACAGTTAACGAAGAAATCGGTATGCTTGGAGCAGCAACTATTGATGTTTCAGATCTTAAGGGACGTTTATTTATGAACATGGATTCTGAAGACGAAGGAGTGTTTACAGTCAGCTGTGCAGGTGGAGCATCCGTAATCTGTAAGATTCCATATGAGACAGAAACTGTCAATGCATCTGTTATTGAAATCAAGATGACTGGATTTGCAGGTGGGCATTCTGGTGTCGAGATCATCAAAGGGCGTTTGAACGCAAACTGTGCAATGGCAAGAGTATTGTTAAGTCTGTTTAATGAGGTTGAAATGCAGCTTGTTTCCGTAAATGGTGGAGAAAAAGACAATGCGATCGCTAAGTTTAGCGAAGCATCTGTTGCAGTACTTCCAGAAGAATTAGAAGCAGCAAAACAGATCGTTGAAGATACATTTGCACAGATCAAAGAAGAATATAAAGTCACAGATCCAGATGCAAAATTAACAGTGAATGTAAAAGAAGCAGCAAATATAGAAACATTCACAGAAGATACAACATTTGCAGTAGTAACAGCAATGGTTCATATGCCAAATGGTGTTCAGAGAATGAATCCAGAGATTGAAGGATTGGTACAGACATCACTGAATATGGGAATTTTAACAACAGAAGAATCTGAAGTACAGATGACATTTGCAGTTAGAAGTTCCAGTGAGACAGAAAAACAGTATCTGATCGATCAATTAACATCTCTTACAGAAACATTAGGAGGGAATGTAGAGATTGCAGGACCATATCCAGGATGGGAATATAAAGCAGATTCCAGATTACGTGAGGTTATGGTTGAAGCATATAAACATTTATACAACGGAGAAGAACCAGTTGTTGAAGGTATTCATGCAGGACTTGAATGTGGAATCTTTGCTTCTAAATTGCCGGGGCTTGATGCAGTATCCTTTGGACCACAGATGGAACATATTCATACAACAAATGAGGTGTTGAGTATCTCATCTACAGAACGTACATGGGAACTGGTTGTGAAAACGTTGGCTGCTTTGAAATAAATTGTGATTTGTAGTTTGAAGACGGAAATTATTGGTGGAATATTATAAAAAGAGATCATGTGCCTGCAACCCATTTGTGTTCGGACTCCCACGTAGCTGTACTAAGCTCCTGAATGGTCTAACGACCATCCACTCGCTAAGTGCAGACGTGTCCG
>ENA-UPXC01004868-UPXC01004868.1-human-gut-metagenome-genome-assembly--contig:-NODE-4868-length-11672-cov-4.422768_pt1 | contig 11672 bp, 10 predicted proteins | sample MGYA00250047_ERZ773371 | MGnify/ENA primary metagenome ERZ773371 (study PRJEB29103, sample SAMN06111975) | human gut metagenome | biome: human gut; feature: ankylosing spondylitis patient; material... | reverse complement strand
GGCGACTCGGAAGGGACTTGAACCCTCGACCTCCGGCGTGACAGGCCGGCGTTCTAACCAACTGAACTACCGAGCCAGGTAGTCATGGGATGGGGCCAATGTGGTGGGAACAACAGGGCTCGAACCTGTGACCCCATGCTTGTAAGGCATGTGCTCTACCAGCTGAGCTATGCTCCCGAGTTGTTTGCCTCACTTGCGACGGCTTCGCTAGTATACTAGATTTTGAGCTCATTGTCAACAGGTAAATCCAAATTTTTTAAAAGTTTTTTTCCGGGCCTCTTTTTATCCTAAAACTGGATAGACTATCTGTTTCTATTCTATGAAATAATGAAGGAAAGCACTGGGATTTTCTTGACACACAGCCGTATACAGTGACATAATTAAGATGATTGTAAGCGTCTTAATATCTACCGACTTTGATGCAACCAAATGATTAGCAGCAATGCTGAGAACATGTTGGCCACGACCAGACGAAGGAGGAGCTCCAGATGGAGAATAAGGTGAAGCGTATTGGTGTTCTGACCAGCGGCGGCGACGCTCCTGGCATGAACGCAGCAGTCCGCGCGGTGGTTCGTACCGCGGTCAGCCATGGGGTGCAGTGTGTGGGCATCCGCAGAGGCTGGAACGGTTTGATCAACAGTGATTTTGTCCAGCTCAATGGCTCCAGCGTCAGCCATATCATCAATAAGGGCGGCACCATGCTGTACACCGCCCGCAGCATGGAGTTCATGAATCCGGAGGGCCGCGCCAAGGCTCTGAATACCTGCAAGCTGCTGGGCCTGGACGGCATTGTGGCCATCGGCGGCGACGGTACCTTCCGCGGTGCACTGGCCCTCTCCCGCCAGGCCGCTGAGGCAGGCAGCCACATCAGCGTGGTTGGTATCCCCGCCACTATCGATAACGACATCGGCTGCTCCCACTACACCATCGGCTTTGACACCGCCTGCAACACCGCCATCGAGTGCATCGATAAACTGCGTGACACCATGCAGTCCCACGAGCGCTGCTCTGTGGTAGAGGTCATGGGCCGCCACGCCGGCTACCTGGCCCTGTATGTGGGTATCGCCGTGGGCGCTACCGCTGTGCTGATCCCTGAGCGTGAGGTAGACTTCCAGGAGGACGTGGTGGAGAAGATCCGCCGTGCCCGTCTGGCTGGCTCCACCCACTACATGGTGGTGGTAGCCGAGGGCGCAGGCAGCGCCTTTGACATCGGCAAGCGGATCCACGATGAGGTGGGTATTGATCCCCGCGTCACCGTGCTGGGCCACATCCAGCGCGGCGGCTCCCCCACCGCCCGTGACCGCGAGACCGCCAGCCGTATGGGCTATGAGGCCGTTCTCACTCTGATGAGCAATCGGGGCAACCGCATCATTGCCACCCGGGACGGCCGCATTGTGGATCTGGATATGGAGGAGGCCCTGGCCATGACCAAGCAGTTCCAGATGGACCGCTATCAGGTGCTGGAGGCCCTGACCAACAACGGCGGGCTGATGCTCTGATTTCATGTTTCTTTCCCTCAGCTTTAAGCGTCACATCCTAACAAGCAAAAAAACTCCGCGCTCGTAACGAGCGCGGAGTTTTTGTACGTTAAGAAGTAAATCAGTCGGGGCTGATGGTGTAGTTGGGCGCCTCTTTGGTAATGTAGATGTCGTGGGGGTGAGACTCCCGCAGACCGGCAGCGGTGATCTGGATAAACTGAGCCTTGGACTGCAGCTCATCAATGGTATGGCAGCCGCAGTAGCCCATACCGGCCTTCAGGCCGCCCATCAGCTGATAGATGGTGTCGCTGGTCAGTCCCTTATAGGGCACACGGCCCTCGACGCCTTCGGGAACCAGCTTCTTGTTGTTCTCCTGGAAATAGCGGTCCTTGGAGCCGTGGTTCATAGCGGCCAGGGAGCCCATGCCGCGGTAGGTCTTAAACTGACGGCCCTGATAGATCTCGGTGTCGCCGGGGGACTCCTCACAGCCCGCCAGCAGGGAGCCGATCATGACCACGCTGCCGCCGGCGGCAATGGCCTTGACGATGTCGCCGGAGAACTTCACGCCGCCGTCGGCGATGACGGGCACACCGTACTCGGCAGCCACGCGGGCAGCGTCATAGATGGCAGTGATCTGGGGCACGCCGATACCGGCCACCACACGGGTAGTACAAATGGAACCGGGGCCGATACCCACCTTCACACAGTCGGCACCGGCCTCGATGAGGGCCCGGGTGCCTTCGGCAGTGGCCACGTTGCCGGCGATGAGCTGTACATCGGGGTACAGAGCCTTGATGCGCTTGACGGTCTCCAGCACGTTCTGGGTGTGGCCGTGGGCGGAATCCAGGCCCAGCACGTCTACGCCGGCCTCCACCAGAGCAGCCACGCGGTCCAGCACGTCGTGGGTAGCGCCGATGGCGGCACCTACCAGCAGGCGGCCCTTCTCATCACGGGCGGAGTTGGGATACACCTCGGCCTTTTCGATATCCTTGATGGTGATGAGGCCCTTCAGGTGGAAGTCCTTGTCCACGATGGGCAGCTTCTCGATCTTGTGCTTGCGCAGGATCTCCTTGGCCTCGGCCAGGGTGGTGCCCTCGGGCGCGGTGACCAGGTTCTCCTTGGTCATCACGTTGTCGATGAGCTGGCTCATATCGGTCTCAAACTTCATATCACGGTTGGTGATGATACCGATGAGCTTGCCGTTGTCGCAGATGGGCACGCCGGAGATACGGTACTTGGCCATCAGCTCGTCGGCTTCCGCCAGAGTGTGGCCGGGGGCCAGCCAGAAGGGGTTGGTAATAACGCCGTTCTCAGAGCGCTTAACCATATCCACCTGCTCAGCCTGCTGGCTGATAGACATATTCTTATGGATGATGCCGATACCACCCTCACGGGCGATGGCAATGGCCATGCGGTACTCGGTAACGGTATCCATGGCGGCGCTGATGAGGGGAATATTCAGACGGATCTTTTTCGTCAGTTGGGTGTGAAGGTCCACGTCGGCGGGCAGCACATCACTGGCCGCAGGGATGAGCAGAACATCATCAAAGGTGAGGCCCTGCTTCAGGAACTTCTGCGCGGCATCCTGATTGACCATAAACAACACTCCTTTTCTTTTGGTTTGCCGAAAAAGCGGCAAATCTTCTCCAAAACACCTGTAATAGATTTATTGTACCTGTCCTTGTATCCCTTGTCAAGAAAGCACTTCACCAAAAATCAGCGAGGCCTCAAAGCGGGATTTGCCTGCCTCGTCCATTCCTCGGACATAGTACTGATCTTCCTGACAGGCCAGCTGCATCTCCAGCTCATCCCCAGGCCGGCACTCCGCCAGATAGCCGATCTGCAGTTCCGAAAGATATTTCCCCGGCGCCAGATCCTGCATCTCCAGGGCGTCACAGGCAAAGTCGGCGTAGCGGCAGTTGTTCACATGGCCGTTGATATCGGTGTCGCTGTACTGCATCCGGCGGCGGCTGGCCGGCTCCATTCCCTCAGGCAGGCGCAGCTTGGTGAGCTTCTTGGTCTTACACAGCTCTCCTCCGCCGGTATTTTGCAGCTCCTCCACGCTCTCCAGCCGCAGGATCTTCCGGTCACTGGCCCGCACCAGCACCCAGATGGACACACACTCTCCCACCGGTTTGCCATCCACCAACAGATCGTAGTCCCGGTACATGGTGGCCGCCCGGCCACCCCGGTGCCAGGTACGGATGGTCAGGTTCTCCCCCCAGTGCAGTGGCCGCTCCAGATGGTACCACACCCGGGTGAGCATCCAAAAGGCTCCGTAGCGCTCCATGATCACCTCCCGGGTAAATCCACCGTGTTCCGCAGCCTGAGTGGCCGCCTCCTGAAGGTGGCCCAGCAGCGGTCCGGCCTTACAGTATCCCTTTCCATCCACATCCCGGGAGTCGATGGGTAAGGTCATCTCATAAAACTGGCTCATTGATTCTCCTTTCCATGGATCAGCAGCCGCGTCTTGCAGCAGATATCGTCAATGTCGTCGGCGGTGGCGGCAGGAATTCGCATCTGAGCTCCGCACTCCTTGCAGATGAGGTCCACCGAGCTGTAATTGACCTGGAAGGTCCAGCTATGGCTGCCGCAGGAGCAGGAAATGCCGTCCCGGGCGGCGATGTCCCGGATCTCCGAGAGGACCTCCTCCATGACCATCTCGTCCAGGAAGACACCCCGCTCCCCGCCTTCGTCCTCCAGCTTGTCCAAAGCCTGCTCCAGGCGGGCGGTAGCGGCATAGACCGGTCCCTCCTCGCCCACGTAGCAGCAGTCCAGCCCCGACTGGGCGCAGGAGAAGGCCAGCGCCTTTTCCCGCAGGAAGGCATGGGAGGAACAGGACACCAGATGCTCCCGGCCGCAGTACAGGCAGGGCACCTTCAACCGCACCCGCTGGGGCAAAAATTCCACGTCCAACTCCGAATGGCCGCAGGGGCACTGGATACGGGTGGGTGAGGCGGCCAGCGCGAACACGTCCTTCTCCACGATCACCGACTGGCGGCAGCGGGGACAGATATAGGATAAAAAGCGGGTCTTTTCCTGACTCATACTGGAGTTCCTCCGTTTATCTTCAAATGGTTAATTATTGTATTATACTCCACCTTGTTTTCTTTTTCCAGGGGCAGAGCATAACTTTTCCCTTTCTGGAAATCCTAACGCCATCCTTGTTGTGAGGTGGTATCTATGAGCAAGAAAATGCTGGGACAGCAGACCGTCGCCCTCTCCCATCCCCCCTCCTTTCTGACCTGTGCCAACGTGGTTGGCCAACTGGAAGGCCAGGGTCCACTGGCACAGACCTTTGATCTCATCGACAGCGATGATACCTTTGGGGAGTCCACCTGGGAGAAGTCGGAGAGTGCCATGCAGAAAAAGGCCCTCACTCTGGCGCTTGACAAGCTGGGACAGGGGGCTTCCACCCTGGACTGGCTGTTTGCCGGGGACCTGCTCAACCAGTGTATCGGCTCCTCCTTTGCCGCCCGGGAACAGCATCTCCCCTTCTTCGGCCTGTACGGGGCCTGCTCCACTATGGGGGAGGGGCTGATTTTGGCCTCTATGGCCCTGGACGGGGACTTTGGCCGCCGGGCGGGAGTGCTGGCCTCCTCCCATTTCTGCACCGCGGAGCGGCAGTACCGCACCCCCTTGGAGTACGGCAGCCAGCGCACCCCCACCGCCCAGTGGACGGTGACCGGGGCGGGCGCGGTAATTTTGGACCGGCAGGGCCCCGGGCCCTATATTACCCACGTGACCCCGGGAAAAATCGTGGACAAAGGAGTCACCGACACCAACAACATGGGGGCCGCCATGACCCCCGCCGCCTACGACACCATCTCCGCCCACCTGCGGGACACCGGCCGCTCCCCTGACTTCTACGACCTCATCGTCACTGGCGACCTGGGAGAACTAGGCCGCACGCTGCTGCTGGAGCTCTTTCAGCGGGACGGAATAGACCTGTCCGACCGCCACACCGACTGCGGCCTGCTGATTTTTGACCGGGTGCGCCAGGACGTGCACGCCGGGGGCTCGGGCTGCGGCTGCTGCGCCAGCGTACTCACCGGCTATTTGGTCGAGGGGCTGCGCAGCGGCAAGTGGCAGAACATTCTCTTCTGCCCCACGGGGGCCCTTCACTCTCCCACCTCCTCCCTCCAGGGAGAGAGCGTGCCGGGAATCTGCCACGCCGTGGCCCTGTCCGCCCAGCGTCCAACTCTGAATTAAGAGGTGAATTTGATGGAATATTTCAATGCCTTTTTGTGCGGCGGACTGCTGTGCGCTCTGGGACAAATCCTGATCGACCGCACAAAACTGACTCCCGCCAAAATCCTGGTCTGCTACGTCACCGCCGGGGTGATTTTAGGTGGACTGGGAGTTTATCAGTACCTGGTGGACTGGGCAGGAGCGGGAGCCACTGTCCCCCTCACCGGGTTTGGCTATACTCTGGCAAAAGGGGCCCGGGAGGCGGTGCAGCAGCACGGCCTGCTGGGGGCTTTTATCGGGGGAGCCGCCGCCACGGCAGGCGGTGTGGCTGCTGCCATCTTTTTCGGCTTTCTGGCCGCTCTGCTCTTTAAGGCCCGGCCCAAACGATAAAAAACAGGTGGAGTGTTTAAAACTCCACCTGTTTTTCTGCTTATGCGCTTGCCAGCTTCTCCCCGGCCACAGCCATCTGCTCCGCCGTCAGGTCCCAGTCGGTTTCCAGCTGCACCAGCTTATCCTTCCAGCACAGAATATATGTCTGCTGAAATTCCCCGGCCAGATTAAGCTGGTAGGCTTTCTCAGCTCCCCAGGGGGTGGGGTCCACCGCCACATACTGGGCGTGGACAACGCTCCCATCCACATAGGTGGCCATCCGTTTCTCCAGCGGCCGGCACAGTTCCCGGAAGCAGGCGTTATAGAGGAAGGGCACATGGAGCTTCACCAAGGTGTAGTCCATCCCGGGCAGCGGCTCCTCCTGGTCAAAGCCCGTCCGGCACCACACTTCCTGCCGGTCCAGGAACGGGGTCATCTCCGTACTAACGGTGGTGGTATACTTCTCTTCCTCCACCCCGGTCAGATCACTGGCCAACAAGGAGGCTTTGATCTGCTTCTCTATGGAAAAGGCCCCGTTCTGCATTCCTTTCATCACCATAGCGTTTACCACACCTACCAGGATCACCGCCAGCAAAACATCCACACAGATTGTAATCGTTCTATTCAGAGTAGCTGGAGCCTTTTTCCGCTTCAGGACCTGTTTCGTTCCGTTTACTGCCAAGAACATCACCACATAGGCCAGCAGCAGCCCGCCCATCAAAAATCGCATTCCAGGCAGTCGCTCAGTAGTAAGCCAATAGATCAACCCCACAACGACTACGGCCACTAGTATACAGAGAAGTTTGTGGCACCCTCGTGTGGGCAGGAACTCCCCCCGCTGGGCAGCGGACAGAGCCCGCCTCCGCCAAACCAGGTAGGTGATGAGGTCAGCGGCAAAATAGAGGAAGAGCGCCAGCCAGCACAGACCCGTAAAGAAAGCACCGGACGTAGTCAGCAACTTGATGGGTGTGTGGACCAGGGAATAGCACCAGCCTCCTCCCACCAGGAACCCCAGCACGAAATATATCACATAGGCGGGCGCCATGCGCCGGGCCCGCTTACCCACCATGCGCACCTCCAGCTCCGGGTCGGTCTGGATGGGCAGTGGGTCCTCCTCCTCGTTGTAAAACACCTGCATCCACCCCGAGGCGGCCGCCAGCTTCCACCCAGAGTGCCGGCAGAACTCCTGGAACATGATCTGTTCCTCCGTAGGCTCCGGCTCAAAGTCGGAGGCCCGTGTGTCGAAGGAAACGGAAAAGTGGAGCTTCTGGGGTTGGATTGCCCGGTACTTCCACCCCCAGTTGGTCAGTTCCTCCAGCATCCACCCCTTTTGTGCCATCTTCTCCAGGTGCTTCTCCATTCCGGTGTGGTCGTAGAAGGAGAAGGGGATCAAATCTCTCCGGGTGGTTCTCATAGCGTTCCCTCCTCTCGGAACATGGCCTCATAGTCCTTCTGCTGCTGGCAGATCCGGCGGTACTCCTCGTCCAACCGCGCCCGCCCCTTTTCCGTTAAAATGTAACTGCGGCGGCGGCCCTCACAGCGGGTCTCCCGGATCATTTCCGCCTCCACAAACTGCTCCAGTAAGTTGTAGAGGGTGCCCGGCCCCACCCGCACCCGGCCGCCAGTCATGGCAGGGATCTGGTCCATCACGTCCATGCCGCAGTTCTCCCGGCTCAGACACAGGAGAATGTAGTACATCTGCTCGGTCAAGGTCTGAAATTTTGCCCGGGGCACCACCCCCACCCCCTTTATATCGAATATCGTTATTTTCATCTTCAGTATATGCTCGAATATCGATATTGTCAAGTGCGACGGCAAAGAAGGTGCAAGTTTTCCCCTTGTGTGGTATACTGGTGTCAAAACTCAACGGCGGCCCGGAAGGCCGCCGCCATGCTGCAAGGAGGAATCCCGCCATGCTGGCCTACACCTACATCAAAGAGGGCACCTTTGCCCTGACGGAAAAGCCCAAGCCCACCTTACAGGACGACCGAGACGCCATCGTCCGGGTCACCCTGTCCAGCATCTGCACCAGCGACCTGCACATCAAGCACGGCTCGGTGCCCCGGGCGGTGCCCGGTATCACCGTAGGCCATGAGATGGTAGGCGTGGTGGAGGAGGTGGGCTCCGCCGTCACCACGGTACGCCCCGGCGACCGGGTGACCGTCAATGTGGAGACCTTCTGCGGTGAGTGCTTCTTCTGCAAAAACGGTTGGGTGAACAACTGCACCGACCCCAACGGCGGCTGGGCTCTGGGCTGCCGCATCGATGGAGGCCAGGCGGAGTATGTCCGGGTCCCCTATGCCGACCAGGGGCTGGATAAAATTCCCGACGGAGTCACCGACCGGCAGGCCCTCTTTGTAGGGGACATCCTGGCCACCGGCTACTGGGCCGCCGACATCGCCCAGATCGGCCCGGAGGACACGGTGCTGGTCATCGGAGCCGGTCCCACCGGCCTGTGCACCCTCCAGTGCGTGCTGCTGAAGGATCCCAAGCAGGTCATTGTCTGCGAAAAGGACCCCCAGCGCCGCGCCTTTGTGGAGGAGCACTACCCTCAAGTTTTGACCGCAGCGCCGGAGCAGGCCGCCGACTTTGTCCGGTCCCACAGCGCCCACGGAGGCGCAGACCGGGTGCTGGAGGTGGCAGGCGCACCGGATACCTTTGCCCTGGCCTGGGCCTGTGCCCGGCCCAACGCCATTGTCACCGTGGTGGCCCTGTACGACGCGCCCCAGGTGCTCCCGCTGCCGGACATGTACGGCAAAAACCTCACCTTCCAGACCGGCGGTGTGGACGGCTGCCGCTGCGGGGAAATTCTCTCCCTCATCGCCCAGAGCAAGCTGGATACCACCCCTCTCATCACCCATACCTATCCCCTCAAAGACATTGCCGCGGCCTACGACCTGTTTGAGGGCCGCCGGGACAACGTCATCAAGGTGGCCATTGCCCCATAACTTTTTATTTCCCGGGAGGGCGCTGCCCTCCCGGTTTTCAGGAGAACCCCATGACCTTTGCTCAGTTTAAAACCCAATACCACTTAAATCTGGACCCCCAGCAGGAGGCGGCGGTCCAGGCACTCTCCGGTCCCGTGCTGCTGCTGGCGGTGCCTGGCAGCGGCAAGACCACGGTGCTGGTCTCCCGCATCGGCTATCTCATCGCCCAGGGTGTGCCGCCGGAGAACATTCTCACCATGACCTACACCGTCTCCGCCGCCCGAGACATGTCCCGGCGCTTTGCCGCCTTTTTTGGCCAGCCTCTGGCCGACCGGCTGGAGTTTCGCACCATCAACGGGGTGTGCAGCCGCATTATTCGAGCCTATGAGCGCACCCAGGGCCGCCAGGCCTTCCAGCTGCTGGAGGACACCGGCCGCCAGGCGGCCATCATTGGGGAAATCTGCCGGCGGCAGAGCGGAGAGTTTGCCTCCGAGAGCACCGTCAAGGCGGTGCAGACCGCCATCACCTATGTGAAAAACAGCATGATCTCCGGAGAGGAGCTCCAGGAGGTAGAGGTGGAGGGGGTGGAGTTTCCCCCCATCTACCAGGAGTACTGCCGCCTGCTGCGTACCCACCAGCTCATGGACTACGACGACCAGATGATCTACGCCCACCGGATTTTGCGCCAGTTTCCCCAGCTGCTGGAGCAGTTCCGCCGACGCTACCCCTACCTGTGCGTGGACGAGGCCCAGGACACCTCCAAGATTCAGCACGCCATTCTCCGCCTGCTGGCAGGGCAGAACGGCAACCTCTTTCTGGTGGGCGACGAGGACCAGAGCATCTACGGCTTTCGGGCTGCCTATCCCCAGGCCCTCACCCAGTTTGAATCCATCTACCCCGGGGCAAAAGTGCTCTATCTGGAGCAGAACTACCGCTCCACTCGGCCCATTGTGGCCGCCGCCCAGAAATTCATCGAGCAGAACAAAAACCGCCGCCCCAAGCACATGAAGGCAGTGCGGGGGGAGGGCCCCGCTTTGAAGGAGATCTGGGTCCAGGACCGCAGCGCTCAGTACCGCTACCTGGCCCAGGTGGCCCAGGACTGCAAGGAGGAGACGGCAGTTCTCTACCGGGACAACGACAGCGCCCTGCCCCTCATCGACCTGCTGGAGCGCCAGGGCATCCCTTACCACTGCCGCCAGGTGGACAGCGGTTTCTTTACCCACCGGGTGGTGCGGGATATTGTGGACATTCTCACCCTGGCCCAAGACCCCTGGGACGCAGACGCCTTCCTTCGGGTCTACTACAAGCTGGGAGCCGGAATCAGCCGGGCAGCGGCGGAACAGGCAGCGGACCAGTGCGGTCCCGATACCGCCCCCATTCTGGAGCTGGTGGCCTCCCTCCCGGGAACCTCCCCCTGGACCCGCCGCCAGTGCAAGGCCCTCCAGACCCACATGGTCAACCTGCTCACCCAGCGGGCCGACCGGGGCGTGTACCGGATCGTCCACTTTATGGGCTACGGGGACTATCTGGAGCAGCGGGGCATGGACCAGAGCAAAACACAGATTCTGGAGGCTCTGGGGGCCAGTGAGCCCACCCCCGGAGGCCTGCTGGCGCGGCTGGAGGTGCTGCGGGAGCTGGTGCGCTCCGGCTCCTCCCAGCCGGACTGTCCCTTTGTCCTCTCCACCATCCATTCCAGCAAGGGTCTGGAGTACAAACGGGTTATCTTAATGGATGTGGCCGACGGCCTGCTGCCCAAGACTCTCCCCGGTCCCGACGCCTCCGCCCAGGAACTGGACGCCTACGAGGAGGAGCGGCGGCTCTTTTACGTGGGCATGACCCGTGCCAAGGAGGAGCTGTGGGTGATGCGCTTTCGCCGCAGCGAGCTCACCAGCCGCTTTGCCTCTTCTCTCTTCCCCAAGCCCAAGGAGGAGGTCAAAAAGGCCGTTCCCCTCTCCCCCCGGGTCGTCCCCGACCTGGTGGTCCTGGAGCAGACCGCCCGGCGCTGTATCCCGGGTACCGCCCTGTGCCACCGCAGCTTTGGGCCGGGGAAGGTGGTCTCCCGCTCCGGTGATATCGTCTCGGTGTGCTTTGCCGACGGGGTAGAGCGGCGTTTCTCCCTGACCGCCGCCCTGCGGCTGGGGCAGTTTCAGCTTGCCGAGGAAGAATAAAAATTTTTTATTCCCTGTGAATGGATTTGCCCGGCTCACTCGTATTGCTTACGAAGGGCAACAAACGTCCAAACAAAATCAGGGAGGGTTTCCTTATGAAAAAAATGCTTTCCATCCTGCTGGTCAGCGCCCTGGCGCTGGGCCTGCTTGTCACTGGGACTCTGGCCGCCGGCCACTGGGGCGGCGGCTCCTGCCGGAACAACAGTCTGTGTTACCAGGATGCCAATGGTGATGGGGTCTGCGACAATCAGGGCGCCAATTGCAACTATGTGGATGGCAACGGCGATGGAGTCTGCGACAACCACGGCGCCAACTGCAACTATGTGGACGCCAATGGCGATGGTGTCTGCGACAACCAGGGCACCAATTGCAACTATGTGGACGCCAACGGCGACGGCATTTGCGACAACCACGGCGCCAACTGCAGCTATGTAGATGCCAACGGTGATGGCATTTGCGACAACCACGGTGCCAACTGCAACCATGTGGATGCCAACGGCGACGGCATTTGCGACAACCACGGCACGAACTGCAATTAT
>ENA-UPXC01004867-UPXC01004867.1-human-gut-metagenome-genome-assembly--contig:-NODE-4867-length-11676-cov-14.719372_pt1 | contig 11676 bp, 8 predicted proteins | sample MGYA00250047_ERZ773371 | MGnify/ENA primary metagenome ERZ773371 (study PRJEB29103, sample SAMN06111975) | human gut metagenome | biome: human gut; feature: ankylosing spondylitis patient; material... | reverse complement strand
GGCTGCGTCGCCGTCGGTGCCGGCGGTGCCCTCACTGGCGGCGGCAAGACGGCCGATGAAATCACGGCTACGGCCAAGAAATTCATCGCCGCCGTCCAGGCTGCCCGGAAGTAAAAATTTGATGTATGATGTTTGACGTTTGATGAAAGGCTCTCCTCATAGGAGAGCTGGCCGCCGAAGGCGGTCTGAGAGGTTGCTTTAAGAACGGGACTGGCGCATGAAGGCCTATGTCATCATGCACCAGTCCCGTTTCTTTATAATTTGTAGTGCGTAGTTTCATTAATGAAATAAATATGTTTTTTTAAGGTCAATACCTTTTAGAAAATTTACACGTTCACACAATATGTTTAAATGACGTGATGTTATAAAAGAAAAATACGGTAATTAAGCCGCTTAAAAGTGTGTAAATCAAAATAAATTAATTTATCAATGTCGGAAAGGGTTCTTTTTTTCTTCTGGAAATATACAATTTGTGCCCGTTTTGTGATAAGATGAAATTGAGAAAAGCAGGCATTGATTTTCAGAATGATGGAGTTGTTATGGAGAATTTGGAATTATTTGAAAAAGCGCCGAATGAAACGGTGCGGGAATACGCCTATCGCGTGTTGTATGAAAACATTATGTCTTTGAAGCTGCCGCCAGGTACGGCCATGTCTGAACAGGAACTGTCGGGAATCTTGCATGTCAGCCGGACACCGGTGCGGGAAGCCTTCATCCGCCTGTCGCAAAAGGGGCTGCTCGAAATTTTACCGCAGCGCGGGACCTTCGTATCTAAGATTCACACGGAACAGCTGGCAGAGTTCCGCTTTTTCCGGGTCACCTTGGAACGGGCTATCGTAGAATTGGCTTGCCAGGATTTTCCGGATCCGTGGCGGACGAAATTAGAATTCTGTATTTTCGAGCAGGGGAAATTCATTACCTCAAAAGATGCAGAAAAATTTTTCAAGAGTGATAATACCCTGCACTCTCTACTTTATGAAGGCTGTGGGAAACCGCATATCTGGCAGATTGTCCAAGAATCGAACCTGGATTATGCCCGGGCCCGTGTCCTCAACGTCAGCGATGCCGCGGAGCAGATGAATCTTCTCTACGAGCAGCACAAAAACATAGTCGGCGCCATCTTTGCCGGCAATACAGAACTGGCAAAGCACATCATGACCGAACACATTGACAAGGTCATGGGTGATGTAGAAGTGCTGAAAAAAGAATATCCAGAGTATTTCCGGTAAAGATAGTTTATAGTTCAGAGTTGGGAGTTTGCAGCGAAAACCTGTAAACTTTCAGCCATTCGCTAATCACTAACCCCTAGCCACTAACCACTCAAAAAGAGGCTGTCGCATGTGCGACAGCCTCTTTTTTCACCTTCTGAAACTTTCCCGTTCTACGAGGTCTGCACTGAATTCGGTGCGGATTGGGACGGAATCAGCTTCTTTTCCGGTCAGCTCGGTGACGATGTGGACGGCGGCATTGCACAGGCTGGTCAGTTTGTTGTCCAGGCTGGTAATGGTCGGCGTGGCACATTGAGCGAGGATGGAGTTATTGCAGCCGATGACGGGAATGTTTTTTCCGTGGCGCAAGGCGGCACGCTGGGCCGCAACGGCGAAGATGTCTTCTGACGTGACGATGGCGTCAAAGGGAATATCGTCTGCGACTAAACGGTCGATGAGTGCTTCCGTATCTTTCAAGGTCCGGGGAATCTGCTGGATGAGTTCTGGTTTCTCCGTCAATCTCCATTCCCGGATCCCCTGGCGGAAACCGTCGAGCTTATGGCGGCCGCTGTAGGTGAGGGAATCGTAAATGTAGAGGATGTCCTGACAGTTCTTGGCAGCCAAAGCGGCGATGACCATTTTCATGCCTTCTTTTTCATTGCAGACGACGCTGTACATATTGGGCTGATGGTAATCGCTGTTGATGGTGATGACCGGGATTTGCCGGGCCGTTTCACAGAGTTGGCGGACATCGGATTCGGAAGAAAATGGCGTGCCGATAGTGATGATTGCATCGACGTGCTTATCGGCCATAGCGGAAATATATTTGCCGTTATGCCCTGTATCGCTGCCGGTATTGGAGAGCATGACGTCGAAATGGTGCTTCCGCAGGCCATCTTCCAGCAGGGATACGGCATGGGCATAGAATATATCGGCCACGTCGGTACAGATGACGCCGACGATTTTCATGGAATCGAGACCTAAGCCCCGGGCGAAGGGATTGGGTTTATAGCCCATTTCTTTCATAACTTGAAGGACTTTCGCCCGTGTCTTTTCACTGACCCGTGTGCTGCCGTTGAGGACGCGGGAGACGGTGGCAATCGATACATTGCATTTCTGGGCGATGTCGTAAATGGTGATGTTCATGGCGATCGTTCCTCTTTATGTAAAAAATCTGGATTGCTTACATTATAGCATACTTTTTTCTGGAAAAAGGCGGGGATACGAAAATGTAAAATGTAAGCGCTTAACCAAACAGAATAGGAAAATAGGAAAATCTAGGCACAAAAAGAATAATAAAATGGATCGCCTATTCATAATTATGAGTTAAAAGCATGAAAAATGATTAATTTTTCAAAGTTAATACGGAAAAATCATATTACGTTGACACTTAGGTAATGACATGATATTCTTTCAGTGAAGATAAATGTAAGAGGTTACAATAAAATTTACCAATGACCGATGAAGTTAGCGGCCTTATATTGGGAGGAGACGGACAAAATGAAACAATTCATGGACAAAGACTTCTTATTGGATACGGCTACGGCCAAGCATTTATTCCACGATTATGCAGAGCATATGCCGATTATTGATTACCACTGCCATATTTCTCCGCAGGAAATCGCAGAAGATCACCATTTCCGCAGCATTACCGAAGTATGGCTCGGTGGTGACCACTATAAATGGCGCCTCATTCGTTCCAATGGGACACCGGAAGAAAAGGTTACCGGGACAGAATCGACAGATTTGGAAAAATTCGTCGAATATGCGAAAGCTCTTTCGCGAGCTATTGGCAATCCGCTGTATCATTGGAGTCATTTGGAACTGCAGCGCTATTTTGGCATTACCGAACCGCTGACGGAAAAGAATGCCGAAGACATCTTTAATCGCTGCAATGCCAAGTTGCAGGAAAAAGGCATGGGCGTCCAGGGCTTGATTGAACAGTCCAATGTCAAAGTCATCTGCACGACTGATGACCCGGCCGATGATTTGAAATGGCATCAGAAGCTGAAAGAAGAAAAGACGTGCAGTGCCAAGGTATATCCGGCTATGCGTCCGGACAAGCTGATGAACATCGACAAAGCCGGTTATGCCGATTATATGGCCCGCCTCGGTCAGGCTGCCGGCGTTGAAATCAAGACCTTTGCCGATATCCGCAAAGCCATGGACAAGCGCATCGCCTTCTTTGAAGAAATGGGCTGCCGCGCTACAGACCATGCACTGGAATATGTTTTCTGCCGCGAAGCCGATGAAGCGACTGTCGATGCTATCATTGCCAAAGCCTTGAAAGGCGAAAGCATCAGTAAAGAAAAAACGGAAGCCTATAAGACGGCTGTCCTCACCTATCTGGCTGGTGAATATTACAAACGCGGCTGGGTCATGCAGCTCCACTTCGCTACCCTGCGCGACCTCAATTCGGAAATGTACCGCAAGTTAGGGCCGGATACGGGCTTTGACAGTGTTGCCGAAGGGAATTGCTGCAAAGGCCTCATCGCCTTCCTGGATCATCTCAATGAACGTCATATTCTGCCGAAGACGATTCTCTATTCCGGGACGCCGAACGATAACGCCATGATCGGCACCATTATCGGCGCTTTCCAGGGTCCTGAAGCCCGCGGCAAGATTCAGCAGGGCGCTGCCTGGTGGTTCAATGATACGAAACAGGGCATGATCGACCAGATGACGAGTATTGCTAACTTGTCCGTCTTTGGCAACATCCTGGGGATGCTGACCGACTCCCGGTCCTTCTTATCCTATGCCCGTCATGAATATTATCGCCGAATCCTCTGCAACTGGATCGGCAATCTCGTCGAAAACGGCGAATATCCGAATGATGAAGACGCACTCCGTCAGCTCGTCGAAGATATCTGCTATAACAACGTAGCCAACTACTTCCAGTTCCAAATGTAAACGGAGGGTAAACGATGAAAAACGTCAGTGAACTTTATACAAAAGCCAAACATCCCGTCCGTATCTTACAGTTCGGAGAAGGCAATTTCCTGCGGGCCTTCGTCGATTACGCCGTCGATGTAGCTAATGAAGAAAATGGTTTTGATGGCAGCGTCGCTGTCATCATGCCCCGGTCGGGCAAGACGGACCGCTTTGCCAAACAGGACGATGTTTACACGGTCTGCCTGCGCGGCCAGCAGGATGGCAAAGTCTATAAAGAAAACCGGGTCATTACTTCCGTCCAGACCGTGCTCAGCGCCCGCGATGAATATGATGCGTTCATGGCCCTGGCTCACGAAGATTCGCTGGAATTCGTCGTATCGAATACGACGGAAGCCGGCATTACCTTTGATGAAAAAGATGCTTTTACAGATTGCCCGCCGTCGACTTTCCCGGCAAAATTGACTAAGTTCCTCTATGAACGCTATACCTTTTATAAAGGCGCTGCCGATAAAGGCCTGACCATGCTGCCGACAGAATTGAATGACAACAACGGTAAACTTCTTCGGGACTGCGTAAACCAATATGTATCCCTGTGGAAACTGGAAGCGTCTTTCCAGTCCTGGCTCGACCAGCACTGCCAGTTCACGGATACCTTGGTCGACCGCATCGTCGTCGGCTATCCGGCTGATTCCATCGCGGCTCTGCAGGACGAACTGGGCTATGAAGACAGCCTGCTCGACCAGGCCGAACCTTTCTCCTTATGGGTTATCGGCGACCCGGCGCTGGCTTCGCGGCTGCCGTTAAACTCAAGTAAATTCCATGTTGAATTCACGGACCATATCCAGGCCTTTAAAGAACAAAAAGTGCGCATCCTCAACGGGGCTCATACGTCTATGGTCCTCGGTGCTTATCTGGCCGGTCTCGATTATGTCGGCCAGTGCATGGAAGACCCGGTCATCCGCAAGTCCCTGGACCAGACCGTCTTCGATGAAATCGTTCCGACCGTCCATTTGCCGGAAGAAAAGGCCGTTGCCTTTGCCAAGGCCGTTTATGAACGCTTTGAAAATCCTTTTGTCAAACACGCATTGCTCTCGATTTCCCTGAATTCCATTTCCAAGTGGAAAGCCCGCATCCTGCCGACCTTTAAAGACAGTCTGGCAGCGACGGGGAAACTTCCGAAATGGCTGACCTATTCCTTTGCCGCTTTCCTGGCTTTCTATCGGACGACCCAGGCTGGTGAACATTGTCTTATCGGGTCACGGCCGGGCAATACTTATGAAATCCACGATGATGAAGATAAACTGGCCTTTGTCAAAGAACAGGCCGGTAAAACGACGGCTGATTACGTCAGGGCCATCATGGCACGCAGTGATTGGTGGGGCGAAGACCTGTCGGCTATCGACGGCTTTGCCGATGCTGTTACGGCTCATCTGGACCGCATGGCTGAAATCGGTGTTAAAGCCCACATTGCCGAATTGACAAAGGAGTGAACGATGAACGTATTCCAAATCAACTCTCATGATAATGTCGCCGTAGCTGTCGACGCCGTTGCCAAAGGCAGCGTCGTCACGGCTGGCGGCAAGACTTTCACGGTCTGTCAGGACATCCCGGCAGGGCATAAAGTGGCCCTGCAGCCGATTGCTAAAGGCGAAGACGTCATCAAATACGGCTTTCCCATCGGAACGGCTAAAGCTGATATCCCCGTCGGTGCCTGGGTCCATACACAGAACGTCCAAAGTAAACTCGGTGATTTACTTCACTATACCTATGAACCGGAAAAAGCCGATCGTTCTCTCTGGAAAAGTGAAAAAAAATACGAATTCCAGGGCTATAAACGGAGCGATGGCAGTGCCGGCATCCGCAATGAAGTCTGGATCATCCCGACCGTCGGCTGTGTCAACAATATTGCCAGAGCCATTGAAACGGCGTCCCAGGCTTATAAAACGGAGAACATCGACGGTATCTATGCCTATAGCCATCCCCACGGCTGCTCGCAGTTAGGCGATGACCAGGTCCATACACAAAAGATACTAAGTGGGCTGATTCACAATCCCAACGCCGGTGCCGTCCTGGTCCTGAGCCTGGGTTGTGAAAACAATCAGGTCAGCCTGATGAAAGAAGTCATCGGCGACTATGATCCGGACCGCGTCAAATTCCTGGTCTGCCAGGACGTGGAAGATGAAATTGAAGCCGGCACGGCTATCGTCAAAGACCTCTGCCATTACGCGGCTCAGTTCCATCGCCAGCCCTGCGATGCATCGCTGTTGACGATTGGCTTGAAATGCGGCGGCTCCGATGGATTTTCGGGCATTACGGCCAATCCCCTGGTCGGGGAGATTTCCAACCGCCTCATCGCAGCCGGCGGTACGTCGATTCTGACGGAAGTGCCGGAAATGTTCGGCGCCGAAACGCTGCTCATGAACCGGGCTCGCAATCGGGAAGTCTTCGACAAGACCGTCGACCTCATCAACCATTTCAAAGAGTATTTTATGAGTTATGGCGAAAAGATCAATGAAAATCCATCGCCAGGCAACAAGGCCGGCGGCATCACGACGCTGGAAGATAAGTCCCTGGGCTGTGTCCAGAAGGGCGGCCGGGCTCTCGTCGAAGATGTCCTGGCCTATGGAGACAGGGCGACGAAAAAAGGCCTAAACTTGTTGCAGGCTCCAGGCAATGATTTAGTGGCCTCCAATGCGCTGGCCGCTGCCGGAGCCCATATGGTACTGTTTACAACGGGCCGGGGGACGCCTTTTGCCTGCCCCGTACCGACGATTAAGATTTCCAGCAATAGTCACCTGGCCGGTTTCAAACGGAACTGGATCGATTTCAATGCCGGGACCATTGCCGAAGGGGAATCGCGGGAAGCCGCAGCAGACCGCCTTTTCCAGTATATTCTTGACGTAGCGTCAGGTCGTGTCCATGCGAAATCGGAAGCCTTGGACAAGCACGAACTGGCTATATTCAAAAACGGAGTTACTTTATAAGGAGGGAGTGCTATGAGCACACAAGCAGGGACGTTGCCGAACAAGACGGAGACCGTTACGCCGGCAGCTTCTAAGGAAGGCCATGTTAAATTATCGTGGCGTGAAAAAATCTGTTACGGTTTCGGTGACTTTGGGAACGGTTTCATGTTCGACTTAGGCCAGGCCTATTTGACGAAATACTGGATTGATGTCTGCACCATTCCGGCAGCTGCCGTTGCAGGTATCTTCGCCTTTACGAAAATCTTCGATGCTTTCATGGATCCTATCGCCGGTTCCGTCATCGACGGCCGCAAGAATATCGGCCCGCGCGGCAAGTTCCGCCCGGTTATGATGGCATCAGCTGTCCTCCTGGCTATTTTGACGGTCATTACTTTTACCATGCCCGATGTATCGCCGACGGGCAAGATACTCTTTGCCTATGGTGCTTACATGGCCTGGGGCCTTGTTTACTCGTTTACTAACATCCCTTATTCTTCCCTGGCCAGTGTCATGACCCGCGATGTCGAAGAGCGAAGTCAGATGGCGACGACCCGCCAGGTCGGTTCTATCGGGGCCCAGCTCATTACCGGCATGGCCTTCGTACCGGTCGTCCTCATGTTCGCTTCGCCCCATGAAGGCTTCTTTGCTGCGTCTATCGTCATGTCTATCATCGGCGTCGTCGGCTTTGCCATCTGCTATTTCAACTGCCATGAACACGTTCCGGTCAAGCGCAATACCCAGAATGAACAGAAAGCAAAATTCTCGGATTATATTAAACTCGTGTTTACTAACAAACCGCTTTTATGCATTATTTTGATGACTTTGTTTACCATCTCGGCTATGAACACGAATAACCAGATGATGATTTTCTTCTGCCAGTATAACTTAGGCCATATGGGCTTGCAGCCGATTGTAAACGGCATCATGATGGGCTGCTCCGTCGTAGGTATCCTGCTCATCCCGAAACTGGTCAAGATGTTCGGCAAGAAAAAGACGGCCATCGGCGGCTTGCTCATCGGCTGTGCAGCTGACCTCTTGAACTTCGTCATCCCGACTAATATTTACACCTTTATCGTATTGGTCACCATCGGCTACGTAGCCCTGGCTATTCCGAACGGCGTTACCTGGGCTTTCGTTTCCGACGTCATCGACTACAGCGAATGGCACAACGGCATCCGCAAAGAAGGGATTACCTATGCGGCTTTCAACTTCTCCCGTAAAATCGCCCAGGCCCTGGCTGCTGTCGTAAGTTCGGGCATCCTGGTACTGACAGGTTACGTCGCCAATGCCGTTCAGAGTGAAATGACATTGATGGGGATTAAAGCAGCTATGACCTTGTATCCGGGCGTTGCCCTCGGCATTGCTGCTATCATCCTCTACTTCTTCTATGGCTTGACAGACGACAAATTCAAGAAGATTGCCGATGATCTGAACCATGGTAAATGGGAACACGGCACGATTGAATAAGGAGGCTTTGTCATGAAAGATAAGAACTGCGGTTACTGCGTAAAAGGCGAACCGCTTGCTAAATTCGGCATTTACATCTGCGACTTATCGGTCAGTATGCTGGTCCTCTTCAAAGAACAGAGTCATCCCGGCCGCTGTATCGTCGCCTATAAAGACCATGTCAGTGAAATGACGGACTTGAGTGACGAAGAACGCAATGCCTTTTTTGCCGACGTTGCCAAGGCGGCGAAAGCCATCCATCAGGCATTCCATCCGGATAAGGTAAACTATGGCGCATACGGTGATACCGGACATCATTTACATTTCCACATCGTTCCTAAATACAAAGGCGGCGAAGAATGGGGCAGCACATTTGAGATGAACAGCGGTAGGACTATTCTTACAGATGCAGAGTATGAAGAGATGGCAGAGGCTATCCGCCAGGCATTAAAGGAAGTTTAAAAGATAGTTAGTAAGAAGTTTATAAAATTATAAAAAGTCAGAAATAAGGCTGTTTTCAGTGCGAAAATACTGGAGACAGTTTTTTTATTGCCATAAATCAGAGTTTTCTTCATATTTTATAAAGAAGAAAAGACGCGGTGCAGCTGTAAAAGAGGAATGTATGGCAAAGAATTGGAAAAAGAGAAAACTTTGCAGGTGGATGGGGCTATGCCTGACAGTATGTATTCTGGTAATAAGCAGCCTGTATACAGTCTGTGGTGCAGAACCTGTAATACCGGTATCAGTGCCTGTAAACACAAATATCCAGGCGGTTTGTGTTCATGCACCGTCCGCTATTTTAATGGAAGCATCTACAGGTAAGATATTATTTGAAAAAGAGGCAGATGAAAAACGCAGTCCGGCCAGTGTGACCAAGATAATGACCCTTCTTCTGATCTTTGATGCCCTAAAAGATGGAAAGATAAAAATGACAGATCAGGTGACTACAAGTGCCTATGCAAAATCCATGGGAGGTTCCCAGGTGTTTTTGGAAGAAGGAGAAGTACAGACAGTAGAAACACTGATCAAATGTATTGTGATCGCCTCTGGAAATGATGCTTCGGTGGCTATGGCAGAGTATATTTCAGGGACAGAAGAGGCCTTTGTGGATGCTATGAATAAGAGGGCAGAAGGCCTGGGGATGATGAACACCCATTTTACAGACTGCTGCGGGCTGACAGAGGATCCGGATCATCTGACTACGGCAAGGGATATTGCCATTATGAGCCGGGAGCTGATCAACTGTTACCCGGAAATACATAATTATTCTACTATCTGGATGGAAAATATCACGCATGTGACCCGCCAGGGAACCAAGGAATTCGGTCTTGCAAATACCAATAAATTATTGAAAATGGCAGTAGATTTTCAGGTTACAGGCTTAAAAACCGGTTCTACTTCCAGGGCAAAATACTGTCTTTCTGCCACAGCGCAAAAAGACGGAGTCCGCCTTATCGCAGTGATCATGGCAGCACCGGACTACAAGGCACGTTTTTCTGACGCTAGAAATCTTTTAAGCTTCGGCTATGCCACCTGCAGGCTCTATGAGGATAAAGAAAAACTGCCTCTTCCACAAATGTCTGTTGCAGGAGGAGTAAAGGATCTGGTGCCACTGCAGGCAGAAGGAACATTTTCCTGGCTTAGCACAGAAGGAGAAGACCTGGGAAAGATCGAAAAAAAGCTGGAGCTGGCAGAAAAGCTGGAAGCCCCGGTAGCACCGGGAACCCGCGCCGGTGTGATCGCCTATTATTTTAACGGGGAAAAGCTGGGAGAGCTTCCTGTTACGGCTGCAGAAGCAGTAGAACGGGCGGGATATAAGGATCATTTGCAGAAGGTTTTTAAAAGCTGGATCAGTATTCGCCGGACAGCTGCATAAAGATACTGTTAAAATGCAGAAAATACCAGGGAATTGATTTGACGGAATGTTTTCTTCACAGATATAATACCTTTCATAATGTATTAGTATTTCGAAAACGATGTACTAGTACATCCGGGAGAAAGGGGAAAGCTATGAACCAGATTTTACTGCTTACAGGAATTGTGATCGTGATCTGCATCCTGTCAGGCCGCCTGATCGACAAAATGGGAGTCCCATCCCTGCTTGCATTTATTCTTTTGGGAATGTGTTTTGGTGTAGATGGGATTTTTAAGATTTCTTTTGATGATTACCAGTTCAGCGAGCTGATCTGTTCTGTCAGCCTGATCTTTATTATGTTTTATGGTGGTTTTGGAACTAATATCAAAGAGGCAAAGCCAGTTGTATCAAGAGCGGTACTGCTTTCCAGTGCAGGAGTTCTTCTAACAGCCGGGATCACGGGAATTTTTATCCATCTGGTGTTAAAACTTCCTCTGCTTGAAAGTTTTCTGGTGGCATCAGTAATCGGCTCTACAGATGCGGCATCTGTATTTAACATCCTTCGTTCCAAAAACCTGAACCTGAAGGAAAATACAGCCTCCTTGCTGGAAATGGAGTCTGGTTCCAATGACCCGGTCTCTTATATGCTGACAGTGATCCTCACAGCAGTTCTTACGGGACAGTCTGTAAATATAGGATCCATGCTGTTTTTTCAGGTGTTTTTCGGTATTGGCTGCGGTGTGCTGTTTGGAAAATCCACAGCAGTTGTTTTAAACCAGGTGGATTTTGACATTGCCCAGGGAAAGACCATACTGGTATTTGCAGCAGCCATACTGGCCTATACGGTGCCTTCCATGATCGGTGGCAACGGATATTTAAGTGTGTATCTGTGCGGTATTATCCTGGGAAATTCCTATCTCCCCCATAAACGGGATATGGTGCTGTTTTTTGATGTACTCACAGGTGTGGCCCAGATGATGATCTTTTTCCTGCTGGGACTTCTGGTAACTCCCAGTGAGCTGCCTCAGGTGATACTTCCCTCTCTGGTGATCATGATCTTCCTTACTTTTGTAGGCCGTCCGGTGTCTGTGGCAGCGCTTTTAGCTGGTTTCAGATCCTCAAAAGGCCAGATCGGTCTGGTATCATGGGCCGGGCTGCGTGGCGTTGCCTCCATTGTATTTGCTATCTATGTAGTCCTGCGCCAGGTCCATCTTGGATATAATCTTTTTAATCTGGTATTTTGTATTGTATTGTTGTCTATTTCCATTCAGGGAACGCTGCTTCCATGGATATCGGCAAAATTTCAGATGAT
>ENA-UPXC01004864-UPXC01004864.1-human-gut-metagenome-genome-assembly--contig:-NODE-4864-length-11697-cov-3.776678_pt1 | contig 11697 bp, 3 predicted proteins | sample MGYA00250047_ERZ773371 | MGnify/ENA primary metagenome ERZ773371 (study PRJEB29103, sample SAMN06111975) | human gut metagenome | biome: human gut; feature: ankylosing spondylitis patient; material... | reverse complement strand
AGTGACGCTTTCTCCCTCCTCACTCGTTCGGCGGCCCCGCCGTGCCCTCCGTTCTTCTCTTTTTTAATGATACGGCGACCACCGAGATCTACACTCTTTCCCTACACGACGCTCTTCCGATCTGCTGCGGGCTGACCCAGGAGAAGATGGCAGAGGTACTGGATATTAATATAAAGAAATACAGGGAGATAGAAAAATGCAACCGGACTGCAGATGCTATGATTTTATTAAATCTGTATAACAGGCTGCATTATCATCCAACCCTGTTGTTTGAGCAATATGAGAGTTATATGCAGATATTTAATCATATCTGGATTGAGCTGCCGCAGGACTGCTGCAACAGAATGGTCAGAATGATAAAAACGGGATTGGGATATCTCAATCGTACAGACAAGGATAATGTGAAAGAAAAAACAGGATATTAGAATGTGGAATTTAGAAGAATGTGCGGGAAAAACTGCCATAATCACGGGAAACGGCAGATATATTACATATGAAAAACTGGATTTCATGCGGAAAGAATTTGCCGGACTGATGGATGAAAGAGGTTCGGTGTTCATGATTGCCACAGATACAGTGTCAATGGCTGCGGCATATACCGGTTGTGTGGAGCAGGAGCGGCAGCTGCTGGTATCGGATGAGAATATTTCAGAAGAAAAATTCAAGAATTTTGTCATGCAATACCAGCCACGATATATTTACCTGCCGGTTAGGAGCAGTGTGGCAGAACTGGCAGCATGGATTGGAAAGGAAAACAGCCTGATGATTTATGCAGGAGATGAATATGTGTTGTTTCAGATGAACAGTAATTATGGGGTGCTTCAGCCTGGGGACGGGATTTGGGAAGTTTCACCGGATGCGGGCAGACTCCGATTCCGGCAGATGACGAAAGCAGAAAACAGAGAACATATTATTTTTTCAACATCTGTCTGTACCGAAATAAGGATGGAAATTATGAAATATTGTGTTTCAAATGGAAAAACAATGATACTGGCAGAGAGTGAGCCGGATTCAGAAATCTTCTGGAAAATAGCAGAATGGTACGGTGCAGATGCCATTCTGCTGGAGCAGATACCGGAAGGAAAAAGGATAAGGGAAAGGGTGGAACAAAACAGGAAAAATATCATATTGTTGAAGGAAAATCCATTGCTTTCAAAACTTCATAAATTTGTCGGTGGAAAATAAACCGGCAGGCATAATAAAGGTACTGAGGAATAAATAGTTCTGAAGTACCTTTTTTGCCGTTCGTGCATAAAAACTGCGTCTCGTGCAGGAGCCATTGACAGAGGCGGATGAATATGAGATAAAATAGGTAATCGGATAAAAAAATAAGTGTAAGGAGGAAATGATTTGAAGAAAAAGACAATAAAACGAGGCGTAAGTCTTCTGACAACAGCGGCACTTATCACCGGTCTGTTTTCCGGACTGGGGCAGGGGCTGTTTGTAAAGAAGGCGGAGGCAGCAGCACCGGTAAGTTACCAGAAGGCGGAGGCAGGAGTAAACCTGATTCCGGCAAAGCTGCAGAAGGTAAATCAGTTTATGAGTACCTATGTTTACCAAGAGAACGGCTACAACATTACATCAAAGTACAAGGCATATGATTACAAGAATATCAAATATGGAATGAGTAACGGGAATTCCCTTTCCACGAACAAGGATTACTGGCATAGTAAAAATGATGACTGGTATGCATACTTTGAGTATGATTTTAATAACAATGCCGTTTTAAAACAGCTGGTAGATAAGAATGACATTGACCAGGGATTCCGGGTGTATCTGCGTTCGGATCATCACAGACATGTAGGAAAGCCGGGAAGCCATAAAAAGAAATGGGATGTTGCAGAACTGATGGTGAACCGGGATGTGACCTATTACAGCGAGGAGAAAAATGATGAGCAGGGACAGCTGATCGAAGGTGTCAGGGATGTTGCGTATGGAAAAACCCATTTATTATGGGAATTGTCCCATAGAGGATGCAACTGTGGAAGTTCCGGGGCAACCGGTTCTGTGGCATACTTAATTGATACCCAGGGTCCTAAAGTAACCGGAATTTATGCTGCGACAGATGCAGCCGGAAAGAACAGAGTAGCTGATGGCAGTGGTTTCAAAGCCGGAGAAACCGGATATCTGGTCATGGAATTTGATGAGAATATCCGGTTTGCAAATAATCAGGCAGAGGAACTGGGTCTGAATCTGGATTTGTTCGGGATATTAAATGATCAGAAAGTGGATGGGGATAAGATTAAGGCATCTCTGATCTCTTTAAATGGAACAAAGCTTGTTTTCAAATTCCAGGTACCGGAAAAATTAAACGGAAGCAGCACAAATGTATATATCAAATCTGTATCGGCAGTACAGGACTGGGCAGGCAAATCGGATTCGGCATTTTCCTATGTACTGCTTGATGAAAAAGGAAAAGAACTGTCCGTGAGTGATAATATAAAGAAAATTATGACATGCTCCAGTAAAATCACTGATCTTGCAGGCAATCCGGTACAATGGAATGCAAGTGAAAAAAATGTCAGCGGAAAAGTATATCTGGATAATGTAGCACCGCAGCTGGGTAAAATTACAGCATCCGGAAGCATGATTACAGACAAGAGTGTACTGGAACCGGATAAATGGGCGGATGATATGGACCGCAGCTGTGTATTTGCAGGCATTGGTGATACCATGACATTCAGCTGCTATTTTACCGAAGCATTAAAAATTGTGGATAATGCAAAGGTAAAAGCAGTTCTGAATGTTCTGGATAAAAACGGGAATCCCGTAAAATTGAGTCTGGCAGAACATAAGGCAGAGAGTGGAAAGGCTTCTTCCGGAGTCGATGCGGCATCGGACAAAACCTCAACCCTGATATTTGAACCCCTGACGGTTGTGGACGGCATGAGCATGAAAAACTGGGATGGCAGCAGTATTCAGATTACAGGACTGGAAGGTCTGGATAATGCGACAGATTACCGTGGAAACAGACTTGCAGATATGACCACGGTAACAAAGAAAGCGGCACAGCAGGAATACCTGGATGTGATTGCACCAGTGGCAAAAACGACTATTCTGGCGGGCGAGGACGGTACTTACACACCGATCGCAGAAGATGGCTGGAATTTTACTTTTCCGGTTACCGTATACGAGGACGCTACCCTCGGGGACGGTGCATATGCCAGCGGTATTCTGGAAAAGAATGGAACATTTTCCCTCATCATGCCGGGAGAATCCCATCCGTATGACTGGTATGTGAGCACCGACAGCACGATTGACAAAAATGCACAGTGGAAAGCAGGATGGACGGGAGCAGACAGGGAAAGTGCTTCAAAAAATACATTTCCGCAGCTTGACGGAAGTAATGTAGCGTATCTTCATGTGAAATTAAGCAGTACCGAAGAATATGCCTATGAGAAAAATTATTTTCGTGCGGATCTGCTGGTGGAGACAGAGGATTATGCGGGAAATAAAGGAGAGAATACATTTCCGCTGCAGCATAATGCAGATACGGAAAAGCCGGTAATCGAGGTACTGGACTATTCCACTTCCATAACAGGCACACAGGCTGAAATTCAGGCAAAAGTCCGTGTGACAGACCGTTTTGGAATCGGTAAGACACTTCTCTATGAGTGGGATGGACAGACTGGCAGCAGCAATACGGCAGAAAATGTAACCGAATATGAATATCAGGTGGTATGCAGATTTGAAAAACCACAGGATCAGGATCGCGGTTTAAAAACCGTTACATTTACCATTGATGATATTGCCGGCAATAAAAATATATACCGTTACGATTTTCCGTATTGTTTTGAGAAATTAAAATCAGATTATACCATTCAGCGCGGAACAAAGGAAAATCCGCGGACCAGTCTTGATATAGAGATTAACCAGCCGGCTTCCGTAGAACTTGGAAACGGAAGTGAAAAAACAAGAACCATGATGCTGATTCCAATGGGAACAGAAAACATCAATGGAGTGGAAGAACAGACCTGGCTTGCATTCATGCAGGGAGCGGAAGGAGATCTGGTAAGAAGCGGAAATATATTTGCAAATATGCCATCCACACCGGATGCAACCTGGGAGCTGATCCAGTTTTATGCAAAGGGTTACTGGTATAAGATAGCCGGTACATTCAATAAGGAAGATAACAGCGGAATATTTACAAAGCAGGAAGAATATTCTACGAGTACTTTGTATAAAGTGGGTGAGTTTATAAAGAGTCTGTATGGGGAAACGGAGATTTTCTTCATCACCTCAACAGAACTTGCCGCAAACAAAGATGATGAAAGCAAATGCTTTAATTTCAGCAGCGATTCGGCGAGAAATCTGGTAACAACAGAGAAGGTAAACATCGCTTCCGTATTTGAGTATCAGGCGGAATTTACCGGGGTACAGGATACGGATGGCAATCCGGTGAAAGACAGGCTCTGTGTCGATGCAGAAAATCCGGTTGTTCCGGATCAGACCATCTCATCCCTGAGAAACATTGTGCAGGGACTGAAACTGGAAAACAGCAGGGAAAAGGAAGGCGTCGTGTATGGATTTGCAGGAATTCAGACAGAGAACAGTTATTATGCCCTGATAAAGACGGAAAATAATAAGGAAATCTACAGAGGAAAGATAGAACCGGTGGCACAGCAGAATCTGACTTTCCCAGTGGACATTGCAGAAAGCGGCGTTTATCAGGTAAAAGTGCATATTGCAGCAATGGATGGAAGTAGCTATGATTTTTCACCGGAACAGGCATATTTTGTCGATAAAGCGACAGCCACATTGCAATTAAGCCATTATAAAAAGGCATATGTGGATCTGGATGTGACGGATAAAAATGGAGAATCCGTAGCCAGAGTGTTTAAGGACGAGGATATCACAGCGGATATGTCCGTGGTAAAAGTAGGATTGGCAGAAATGCCGTCCGATCGTCTGACCGTGGATTCCGATGTAAATGAAAAGGCGGAACACAGCCTGACCTTTCAAATGAAGGCATCGCAGGAAACTTCCGATGCCTATCAGGTACAACGTGTCTGGAGAATCAAAGCATGGTCCGCAGCCGATGAAAGAGGAGAGCAGCATGCACCGTGGGTAGAAATCAATGGAAATGAAATCGCTTATGAACCGGTTCTTGCAGGGGAGTTCTCCGAACAGATTTATTACAAATCAGAGGGAGACAGCGTGGAACAGCCGGTACTCCCATTAAAGTCCGGGGATAATGAAGTTACTTATGCCGTTATGGGAATGAATGGTGAAATCAGCAGAGGCCAGATCAGTCTTCAGGTAAGTGATGAACTTCCGGAATTTACATTAACGGAAGATAAGACACCGACCTTATCTTCTGTAAGCATCAATCTGCCGGCACAGTTAAAGGCGGACGGCGGTATGGTCATGAGTCTGACAGACGGATGGGCATCCTACTATGAAAGCAAAAGGGATTTCAGTGAACTTGTGCCGTATGAAAGCACTGCACCGTTAAACTGGATGTTCTGCGTTGCCGACCGTTATGGAAACATGAATCGGCAACAGTATGAGGTTACGGATGTGGACGGAGATGGACCTTATTCTGTGGGGGCAACGACAGGAACAGACTACAGCGATACGGGAATTATGGATGGTGGATTTCATTTTACATTCTACGCAAATGATCACCAGTCTATTTCACCGGATAATGCCTATATGACCTTTGATACGGATTACTCGGCAGTGCTTCTGGGACTGACCGGGGACGAACGGAAGGAAAATACAAAACAGGTAACGGTGAGAATACCGGTAAACCTGGAGGGTGATATGGTATGGGAATCCTATGATGACAGATATTATGGCATTTACCGTACAAAAGTAAAGGATATTACGGATGATGAATACGGACAGAGCTACAGTATCGAGATCTGGGGCGAATTTAAGTATGATTCTGAAAGGGAAGAAAGCAGGAATTATGAGCTGACCATGTATGCGTATGATGACAGGGGAAACCGGTCAGAAGATTACAAAAGAGTTTATGAGCAGTATTCCAATGCAGCTCCGTATCTGAGTCCGTCGGAACTTCTGGGAGAGGACGGAATGTTAAAAATATCGTCTTACAGGCAGCTGCGTTCCATCAATGGATATGGTGCGGGAACATTGCAACGAAACCTGGATGATTCCCAGTGGGCATATAACTGTGAGACAACATTGCCAATGATTTCTACGGATGGAGAGTATACCCTGGAATACATGGATTTATTCGGTACAGAGTATACACAGACAATAACTGTCGGTGCATTTGGAAATGACGATATAAAAATCCGGTATTCCGAAACGGAATTGACCAATAATAATGTAATCGTCACGGTTCAGACCGTGAATCCGGGAGATTATGTGGAAGAAATCAGTGCAGTCTGCCAGGATGGTACGGAGCTTGCCGGTGAGATTAATAAAATCTCTGCAGATACGGCAAGCATTGAGATGGAGCAGAATGGAAGCATTACCGTAAAGACTGCTGCCGGAAAGACACATACGATCCGGGTGGCAAATATCGATAAAGAATTAAAACCTGCACAGATCGTATTCTCTTATGACGGAACACCGGAACCGGTTATGGATGAAAATTCAGAAGATACCATTCTAACCCAGGCAACGGCAATCCTAGTCTGCGAAGAAGAGATCGAAGGTCTGAACGGAAAATTAAGCTATACCTTCCCTTATGGAAGCAAAAAAGGAAGCAGCTATACCATAGAATATAAGGATATGGCAGGAAATGAAGGCAGTATCACGGCAGTTCTTCCTTATCATATCACGGCACAAACAATCGAAGAGCCGGAGGAAGACCATACAGCACCGGAATATCAGGCAGCCCTGTTAGGCATGAGAAATGATAAATACCTGTATCTGTCCGATTTCTATACCGGAGATGCCGGAAAAGACATATCGGATGCGGCAGGAGAATACCCGGCACAGAGCTATGCCATCGATTTTACGGTTACGGATGAGAGCCGGACAAAGCTGATACTGAAAAAAGCCGGAAGTCAGGCAGTGCAGTCCTTTGCAGAAGAAAGTGATGAGATAGAAGGTGTGGAAGTTTCCGGAAATCTGGTTACGATTTGTGAAAATGTGGAATTTGATTTATATATTGTGGATGCATATGACAATGTAACCGGAATAACGGGATTTGCCATAAACCAGATCGATCATACAGCACCTCATGTAAGTGCAGTATACGAACCGGTCACTACGACGGATGGATATCAGGGTGTCAGGGTCTGGTTTGATGCAGAAAACGGAGAAGAAATCTATGCATTGGATACAGGCATGATGGCAGTAAGTAAGTAACTGGAAAACGGAAACAGCATATGACGATATTATAAAGATTATGACAAAAATACGACAGACGTATTTAACTATAAGGATATCTATGGAAACCGTGGTTCTGTACAGGTAGAAATCCTGGCACTGGATACGGAAAATCCGGTTGTAACCAGCATCAGCTGGTATGGCATTGGTGCAGCAGGCACACCGGAAGATGTAAAAGATCCGGTTGGAAATGATATTATCACAGTAATTAAGAGCAATAAGGCAGTCAGCCAGGTAAAACTGTACTGGTATGATGAGCAGGCTGCAGACAAAAAAGGAGCGGAGATTACGGAGAACGATTTGGTAAAGGCAGAATTTACCGGGGATAATGTAACCATAACGTATAAAAACAATACGGATAAGCAGATCGTTGCAGAGATTACGGCATCCGGTAACGGAAGAAATGTAAAGACGGTATTGCAGAAGATTCAGTGTATGGACAGACAAAAGCCGCAGATAACAGTGGAAAGAGAAGAACTTACCGCAGACCATCTGGGAAAAGCCTATGTCTTTACCGCAGATGAACCGGTTCTGTTTTCTGAGGATACACAGACTCCGGAGTACAGTCAGGGGTATGAGTGGACAGCATTGGAAAATGGCGAAAAGACATTGAAATTTACGGATCGGGCAGGAAATATTACAGAATATACGGTAAACGTAACGGGGATTGATGATGCACCTCTGACACTGAAATTCAGCAAAGTACAGGACGGAAGCAATGCCGTGGATTCCGCAGCGGATTTGAATCTTCAGGAAGGTGAGAGCGTCTATGTGCAGAGCAATAAAGATGCGTCTGTGTCCATTAACGAATCCGAGGTTTCAATCGGGGCTGGCGAATGGAAAGAGTTCCGGCTGGATATGGAGAATGGCATTTATATTCTGAAGGCAGTGGATCGCGTTACCGGAAAAGAAGTATATGAAAAGCTGATGATTCAGTTAAAAGACAGCATGGCACCGGTTATTAAATTCGACCATACTGCGGTATATCTGACCGAAGAGGTTTCGGCAGAAGAAATGAAGGAGGCCGTTCTGGCAGGAGTAACCGTAACGGACAACAGGGATGGCATTATTTCTGATTACAGTGTGGACGGAATACCGCAGGAGGTCATTCCGGGATATTATACCATACGGTTTGAAGCGGCGGACCGTGCAGGAAACAGAAGTATTGCAGAACGTACTTTGTATATTGCATACAAAAATGAACCTGCCGTACTGATAAACGGAGAAAAGACACTGCCATATGGAGTGACGGCTGTGCATACAAATCAGATTACAGCAGAAATTGAAGGGGTAATGCAGCAGGGACTTGTGATGAAATGGAAGGCAGGAATCAAGACAACCGGACAGATGAAGTATAATGCGTCTGTGATAGAAGAAAACCAGACAATTCAGGTGACACAGCCGGGATTCTACACACTCTATATCAGAACAAGGGACAGAAAAGAATATGTAACCTATATTTATGCTGATTACAGCCTGACACAGCAGGGAGGAATAGAATGAGAAAGAGAATAAAAATTAAGGCAAAGCGGATAGCGGCAGGGGCATTGGCATTCATGATGGCAGCAGGAAGTATTCCTGCCGCCGGATTGCAAGCCTTTGCAAAAGAGGAAGAAGATTATAACCTGGATAACGGATACCTGCGGGTAGAAGTTTCAGAGGAAAACGGCGGATTTTACATATCCACGGTAAAAGGAGATAAAATAAACAAAGATGATAATAATAAAAATCTTCTGTTTCATGACAATGGCGATGACACCTCGTTTACTTCTTTTCAGGTAACGAGGGGAGAAAACACAGAGGAATATATTTTCGGTGCGGATTATGAGGGAAGTTCAGAGGTAAAGCTTTCCAAAGAAAATGGAGAGATCCGGGCAGTATGGTCCGTGGATGATATTGAATTCACACAGACCATCAGTCTGGTGAAATCCGGCTCATCGGAACACGGAATGGCATATATTAGTTATACTGCCAAAAATAAGGGCGAAGAAGCACAGATCCGGGCAAGAATCCTTATGGACACTGCACTTGGATATCAGGATTATGCCTACTACAATATCGGCAGTAATTCCCTCATTGAACAGGAAACAACACTGGGTGAGGATGGATATAACAAATCCTTTTATGGATATAATGATCCGTTTTCCCCAACCATTACTTCCTATATTGTAAATGCGTCCGTAGATAACAGGGAATGTAAACCATATCAGACCATTTTTGCACACTGGAATAATGTGGCATCCACGGTGTTTGATTATAAAACCGATGACGGCATGACATTTACCAATCCAAATAATAAGAAATATCTGACCGCCGACAGTGCGGTTGCGCTGTATTATGATCTGGGAACTGTTACAAAGGATTCTTCCGCTGCGGCAGCTGTGAATTATGGCGTATTTTCCAATGAAAAAGTGCAAAGCAGCGATGCAGCGGCAGTCAATATCATTGCACCGGATGTCATGGAACTGACAGCGGACAGGACAGCCTATCAGAATGACGGGTTATTTACCGTAAAGACCGACATAGAAAATATCGGACCACAGAATTATGACAGGGTAAGAGTTGCCGTGTATACAACATCCGGAATCACGGCACTGAACCAGAAAGGTGAAGATATCGGGGCAACCTACGATAACCCTTATACCATGGATTACTCTGATTTTACGGAAGGCCAGAGGCAGAGTACGGAGTGGAAGTTCAAGGCTGCACCGTCAGAAGAAGGCAGATATGCCGTGATTCATTACAAGGTTTATAATGTAAGTGATGATAAGACCTTGCAGACGGGGGAACTGCTGGCAGAAAATCTGATTGGGGAAGGCAGTACCTACATTTTATGTCCGGGTTCTGTAAATGCAATTCCTCAGATTCAGTTTACCTCATCCTCTCCGGAGATTCTGTACCATCAGGGAACAAGAAATCTGTATATTACGGGAAATAATTTCAGTATGCTTGCAGATCAGAGTACTTACCAGATATGGCTGGAAAGAGTGGACGGACAGAAAATCAATGGAGTAGCTGCATTTGAAATTCCGTCGCAGAATATAAAGATTGATACGGCAAAAAATACCATGACCGTGGTAATGACGGATGAAGTACCGGGAACAATTCCGGAAGGAATGTATCAGCTGAGGATTCATTATACACAGGCGGGAAAAGAAGATATCACGGCACCGGCACTTCGGTTCCAGGTAAAGGAAGATGCAAAATACAAGAATGATACCTATGGACTTCTGGTTGCGGAAAAATCAGATGACCTGAGCTATCATATCAGAAGCTATGAAAGCGAAGAAAGCTATCAGGCAGCATTAAAATCAGGTGTGGCAGACAGGGAAAAATCCCTGCTGGAATTCCGCGGAGTCTTTACCAGAAAACAGGAACAGGGTCAAAAGACAGTATATACCGGAATTTCACTGGGAAGTGAAGATAATGTCATGACCTTAAATAACTGTCTGGATATCAAAGACGGAACAGTCACCATTACAGAGGATGGAAATGGGGTAACGGTTGATTTCGATGCAAAGCTGTATACCACTGGTGCCGGAACCGGAGTCTGGCAGGGTGTCTGCGGACTGACCGCGTTAGAGAACGGTAAGGATTTCGGATTGATTCCGTATGAAGAAAATGGAGAACGGCGGAATTTTAATTATGAAACCATCACCCTGCTGTGGCCGAGTGTCGGTCAGGCAGCACAGAATCTGTTAGGAATGTTAATGGATTTGAAGTACGGGGAACTTGGTAAAATTGAACACGGCAATGGAGATGAAACAAGGGTAGTTGCCTTCGGGGCGGCACTCAGCCTCAATTTCCTTGCCAAAAACATCGAGAGCGGAACGGATAATAAATCCGTACTTGGGGATGCCTACAATGCGGCAATCCATCAGGGCGATGTCAGTGCCACGGAATTAAGGGCAATCAATAAGAGAATTCCATATGATACCGATACCGTGGATACGGACGGGGAAGATGATGATATGCTCGAATTTTCCGGCAGCATTCAGATCGATGATGTATTATTCGGTGGAAAATATCTCGGTGTATGCTTTACCGTAGAGCTTGGAATCCCGGCTTTTGTGGAAGGTATGCCTGAGGTGGAGGGAGAATTAACGGTAAAAACCGTAGGAAACTGGGAAATCGGTGTAAGCGGATCATGTGATTTCGATATGTTCTGTCTGGAAGCCGAGATTTACATAAAAAGCAATGGAAATATTATTGTTCCGGATAAATTCCGCATCTTTCTGGGAAATATCAAACCGGGAATCAATGTGGACGGAATGGGAATCCTATGGCTGCAGGGCGCGGGCGGAGGAATCGATAATCTGTATGATACCATATTCCTTACGGAAGCAGTGCCGCCGCTCCAGCTGCGGAGCGTAGCACAGGCTTCCCGTA
>ENA-UPXC01004861-UPXC01004861.1-human-gut-metagenome-genome-assembly--contig:-NODE-4861-length-11698-cov-4.735995_pt1 | contig 11698 bp, 7 predicted proteins | sample MGYA00250047_ERZ773371 | MGnify/ENA primary metagenome ERZ773371 (study PRJEB29103, sample SAMN06111975) | human gut metagenome | biome: human gut; feature: ankylosing spondylitis patient; material... | reverse complement strand
CCGGGGAACGGAGCCTCTGTCGGGATAAATGCCGCAAAAGAGAACGGCGCGACCGAAGCCGTGCCGCTCTCTGAAAACGAAAGGTTCTTATCGCTTTTTAATTATCCGGCGTTGTGATTATCTGGCTGCATTGTGCCCGGCCTTATTGATCCTCGGCCCGGCGCTTATAGGACTCGTACTTGGCCTTGGCGGCGTCCTCCGCCTCGGCGAACAGGACCTTGGCGTTCTCCGGGAAGCTCAGCTCCAGGGAGGAGTAGCGCACCTCGCCCTTCATGAAGTCGTACAGGGCCATGCTGGGCTCCTTGCTGTCCAGGGTGAACTTGTGGGTCTCGGGGCTGTAGCGGTACAGGTTCCAGTAGCCGGAGGCCACGGCGTCCTTCATCTCCTGCTGGACGCAGCCCATGCCCTTCTTGATGCCGTGGTTGATGCAGGGCGCATAGCAGATGACGATGGAGGGACCCTTGTGGGCCTCGGCCTCCCGGATGGCCTTGATGAGCTGGGCCGGGTCGGCGCCCATGGAGCACTGGGCCACATAGACGTTGTCGTAGGTCATCATCAGCATGCCCAGGTCCTTCTTCTTGGTCTTCTTGCCGCTGGCCTGGAACTGGGCCACGGCGCCCACGGGAGTGGCCTTGGAGGACTGTCCGCCGGTGTTGGAATACACCTCGGTGTCCACCAGCAGGACGTTGACATCCTCGCCCATGGCGAACACATGGTCCAGACCGCCGTAGCCGATGTCGTAGGCCCAGCCGTCGCCGCCGTACATCCACATGGTCTTTTTGGACATATCCTTGCGGCGCTTGAGGATCTCGTCCACCACGGCCTGCTCCTGAGCGGAGAAGGTCTCGCTCTCCAGCAGGTGCAGCAGCTCCTGGGTGGCGGGGGTGGAGGCATCCAGATCGTCATAGGTCTCCAGCCACTTGGCGATGGCGGCCTTGACGGCGGCGTTTTCGGTCATGTCGTCCAGCTGATGGACGTAGTCCGTGACGGCGGCGCGCAGCTGCTTCACCGCCAGGCACATACCATAGGAGAACTCGGCGTTGTTTTCAAACAGGGAGTTGGACCAGGCGGGACCCTTGCCCTCCTTATTCTTGCAGTAGGGCACGCAGGGCATGGCCGCGCCCCAGGCCTGGGTGCAGCCGGTGGCGTTGGCCAGGAACATCTTGTCGCCGAACAGCTGGGTCAGCAGCTTCACATACGGGGTCTCGCCGCAGCCGGCGCAGGCGCCGTTGAACTCCACCAGGGGCTGGCGGAACTGGCTGCCCTTCAGGGTGAACTTGTCGAAGCGGTCGTTCTTCTCGGGGATGGTTTGCAGGTAGTTCCAGTTGGTCTGGTCCAGGGATACCTCGTGGGCCGGGACCATGCGCAGGGCCTTGCCGCTCTTGGGGCAGGAGGCCACGCAGCTGCCGCAGCTGGTGCAGTCCAGGGTGGACACGCCCATGGTGTACCGCAGGCCGGCCAGCTGGGGACCCTTGGCATCGGTGAGCTCCAGACCGGCGGGGGCGTTCTTCACCTCGTCCTCGTTCAGCAGATACGGACGGATCACCGCGTGGGGACACACGAAGGAGCAGCGGTTGCACTGGATGCACTCGTCCTTGTCCCACACCGGCAGATGGGTGGCGATGCCGCGCTTTTCATACTGGGAGGTGCCCAGAGGCATGGTGCCGTCCTCCATGCCCCGGAAGGCGGAAACCGGCAGATCGTCGCCCTTCTGGGCGTTGATGGGCACCAGGATATTCTTGATGACGTCGGGCACATCGGCGCGGGGCGGCTGGATGGCGGCGCCGGACAGGTTCTTCCACTCGGGCTTCACCTGCACCTGCACCAGGGCGTTGATGCCGGCGTCCACGGCGGCGATGTTCATGTTGACCACCTTTTCGCCCTTGAGACCGTAGGTCTTTTTCACGGCGGCCTTCATGTGCTCCACGGCGTCCTCCACGGGGATGACATTAGCCAGCTTGAAGAACGCCGCCTGCAGCACCATGTTGGACCGGTTGCCCAGACCCAGGGCCTGGGATTCCTTATTGGCGTCGATGATGTAGAAATGAATGTCGTTTTCCGCGATATAGCGCAGGATGTCGCCGGGGATGTGCTGCTCCAGCTGGTCCTCGGTCCACTCGCAGTTCAGCAGGAAGCTGCCGTGGGGCTTCAGCTCGGAGATGATGTCGTACTTGGTCAGATAGGTCTGGTTGTGGCAGGCCACAAAGTCGGCCCGGCTGACATAGTAGGTGGAGCTGATGGGGTGCTTGCCGAAGCGCAGATGGCTCTTGGTGATGCCGAAGGACTTCTTGGTGTCGTACTCAAAGTACGCCTGACAGTACATATCCGTGGTTTCGCCGATGATCTTGATGGAGTTCTTGTTGGCACCCACGGTGCCGTCGGAGCCCAGGCCCCAGAACTTGCAGCTGATGGTGCCCTCGGGCTCGGTGAGCAGGGGAGCGCCCACGGGCAGGGACAGGTGGGTCACGTCATCCTCGATGCCGATGGTGAAGTGATTCTTGGGCTCCTCCAGCAGCAGATTGTCGAACACGGCCTTCAGCTGGGCGGGGGTGGTGTCCTTGCTGGACAGGCCATAGCGTCCGGCGAAGATCAGGGGGCGGTCCGCCTCGTTGATATAGGCGGCGCAGATGTCCTCATACAGGGGCTCGCCGATGGAACCGGCTTCCTTCACACGGTCCAGCACGGCGATGCGCTTCACGGTCTTGGGCATGGCGGCCATCAGGTGCTTGCGGGAGAAGGGGCGGAACAGGTGCACCTGCAGGAAGCCCACCTTCTCACCCTTGGCGTTCAGATAGTTGACGACCTCCTGGGCACAGCCGGACACGCTGCCCATGGCCACGATGACGCGCTCTGCGTCAGGCGCGCCGAAATAGTTGAACAGGTGATATTCCCGGCCCGTCAGGCGGCTGATCTGGGCCATGTAGTCCTCCACCACGTCGGGGAGGTTGGCATAGTCGGTGTTGTTGGATTCACGCAGCTGGAAGTAGATATCGGGGTTATCCACCAGGGAGCGCATCCGGGGATCCTCGGGGTTCAGGGCGTTGGCGCGGAATCTGGCCAGGGCCTCGTAATCCACCAGCTTGGCGTATTCGTCGTAGCTCAGCACGTCGATCTTCTGGATCTCGTGGCTGGTGCGGAAGCCGTCGAAGAAGTGCAGGAAGGGGATCCGGGCCCGGATGGCGGACAGATGGGCCACGGCGGCCAGGTCTGCGGCCTGCTGGACGCTGCCGCTGGACAGCATGGCAAAGCCCGTCTGGCGGCAGTTCATCACGTCGCTGTGGTCGCCGAAGATGGAGAAGGCGTGGGTGCCCACGGTGCGGGACGCCACATGCAGCACGCCGGGCAGACGCTCACCGGAGATGCGGTGCATGGTGGGGATCATCAGCATCAGGCCCTGGGAGGCGGTGAAGCTGGTGGCCAGAGCACCGGCCTCCAGTGCGCCGTGACACGCGCCGCAGGCGCCGGCCTCGGACTGCATCTCCACCAGGCGGACGGTCTGGCCGAAGATGTTCTTTCTTCCGTTGGCGGCCCATTCGTCGGTTTTCTCCGCCATGGGGGACGACGGGGTGATGGGATAGATGCCCGCTACCTCGGAAAAGGCATAGGCAACATAGGCGGCGGCTTCGTTGCCGTCACAGATTTTCAGGAGCTTGCTCATATAGGTTCCTCCTCACACATTTTTGCGGCGGCCCCACACAGACCGCCGTCCGACCTATACATACATTTTTTATTTTAGCACTTTGAATTGAGATGTCAATGATTTAACAAATGATTTCATTGAATTTTTCCGTAAAATCTAATCGGGAGTCGTGGAAAGAAACAAAAAGCCATGGAGCCGGTAACTGGCTCCATGACTTTTACATAAAAAATATTATATTGGTGAGAATTATTTATTTCAGCAGCTTCAGGAACTCGTCCTCCGTCAGGACGGGGATGTTCAGCTCCTGGGCGCGGCGCAGCTTGGACCCCGCGCCGGGCCCGGCCACCACATAGCTGGTCTTTTTGGACACCGAGGAGGCGGACTTTCCGCCCCGCTGCTCGATCATCTGACCGGCCTCCTCCCGGGTGAAGCGCTCCAGGCTTCCGGTGAGGACGAAAGTCATTCCGGCAAAACGATTGTCAACCAATTCCTCTTTACAGCTCATATTGACCCCGGCGTCCTCCAGACGCCGCAGCAGGTCCCGGGATTGGGGGCTTTCCATCCACTGGCGGATATAGGCGGCGGTGATGGGGCCCACATCGTCGATGGAGGTCAGTTCCTCCTCCGTGGCCTGGGACAGGGCCTGCATGGTGCCGAAACGGCGGGCCAGGACCTTGGCGGCCTTTTCACCCACCTGCCGGATGCCCAGGGCGAAAATCAGACGCCACAGGTCGTTGTCCCGGCTTTTATAGATGGCGGCCACGGCGTTGGCGGCGGACTTCTCGCCCATGCGCTCCAGGGGGGCGATGTCGGCGGCGGTCAGGTCGTACAGGTCGGCGGCGGTTTTTACCAGACCGCTTTCGATGAGCTGATTCAGCACCGCCGGGCCCAGGCCGTCAATATCCATGGCGTTCCGGCTGGCGAAATGGGTCAGGTTCCGCAGGCGCTGGGCCGGGCATTCCGCGCCGGTGCAGCGCAGGGCCGCGCCGTCCGGGTCCCGCTCCACCGGTGCGCCGCACACGGGACAGGTCTGAGGGAGGTAATAGGGGACCGCCCCGGCGGGGCGGTGCTCCGGCGCCACCTCCACGATCTCGGGAATGATCTCTCCCGCCTTCTGCACCACCACGGTGTCGCCGATGCGGATATCCTTCTGGGTGATATAGTCCTGGTTGTGGAGGGTGGCGAAGGTGACGGTGGTCCCGGCCAGGCGCACCGGCTCCAGCTGGGCCTTGGGCGTCAGCACCCCGGTGCGGCCCACCTGGACCACGATGTCCAGAATGCGGGAGGTCTTGCGCTCCGGGGGATATTTATAGGCGATGGCCCAGCGGGGGAACTTGGCGGTGCTGCCCAGAGTCTCCCGGTCTGCCAGGTCGTTGAGCTTCACCACCGCGCCGTCCATGTCGAAGGGACGCTCCATCCGGGTGTCGTTGAGGTGGTCGATTTCCGCCATGATATCGGCATGAGTACGCAACAGGCGATAGGGGATGACCTTGAAGTGCTGGGAGCGGAGATAGTCCAGGGTTTCCGTGTGGGTGGTGAAGCTGCGGCCTTGGGCCAGCTGGAGGTTGAACACGGCGATATCCAGCTGCCGCTGGGCGGCGATCTTGGGGTCCAGCTGCCGCAGAGAGCCTGCCGCCGCGTTGCGGGGATTGGCCATCAGGGGCTTGCCCTCGATCTCCCGGCGGGCGTTGAGCTTTTCAAACACACTGCGGGACATATACACCTCACCCCGGACGATGAGACGGGGCAGCTTCTCCGGCAGGGTCATGGGGATGGAGCGGATGGTGCGCAGATTTTCCGTCACGTCCTCGCCCACCTGGCCGTCGCCCCGGGTGGCCCCCCGGACGAACACGCCGTCCCGGTATTCCAGGGCCACGGACAGGCCGTCCACCTTGGGCTCCACGCTGTATTCCGCCTGGGGCATGGTCTCCGCCACCCGCAGCAGGAAATCCCGGACCTCCTCGCCGTCAAAGACGTCCTGAAGGCTCTCCAGGGGCACGTCGTGGCGGACCTGTTCAAACTGGGACAGGGCCGGGCCGCCCACCCGCTGGGTGGGGGAGTCCGGGGTCACCTCCTCCGGGTGCTCCCGCTCCAGGTCCTCCAGGCGGCGGAGCATATGGTCGTACTCATAGTCGCTGATGGTGGGGGCGTCCAGCACATAATAGCGGTAGCCGTGGGCGTTGAGGGTGTCCCGCAGCTCCTTCATCTCGGTTTTATAGTCCATGTTTCACTTATCCTTTGTTCATGATGTTGTCCCGGGCGGTATCCTCCAGCTCATCGGGCGTGGTGCTGAAATAGGTGTACGTCTCCGGCACGGAGCCGACGATGACGGTCTCTGCCACGGCGATCTCGTTGCTGACCTTGGTGGAGGCGGTGAAGCCCGGCAGGAGAATGCTGGTGTACACGTCCACGCTCAGCAGGATCTGATGCCGGGTCTGGTTGATACCGGCGGCGGAAAAGGCGTTGCGGAGGCTGGCGTCCGTGGAGCCCACCGCCTGCATCCGCACCCGGATGCAGGGTCCCCGGCCCGCCAGCAGGGTGGAGCCGGTGAGGGTTCCCACGGGGATGGACAGCTCGCTGGTGGATACCTCCGACAGCCGCCGGAGAATTTCGTCGGCGATCTGGGACCGCAGACGGTTAAAGGCCGCCATGTTGCTCTCCAGAGCCGCCACCCGGCCGGTTTCGTCCTTTTCCAGGTGGATCAGCACGTTATAGTCCACCTGGCCGCTGTCGATGGCGTCCCGGACGGCGTCCACCACGATGCGGTTGACGGCGTTGGACACCCGCGCGGTGGCCAGGCTGACGATGATGGGCCGCATATGCAGCACCGCCGCGCAGCCCAGGCCCGCCGTCAGCAGGACCGCCAGCACCAGCCAGGTCAGCCGCCGCTGCCGTCCGGTGAGACGCAGATAACGCATTCTTCTCACGGCACATACCCCCTATGGGTCAATATATGCCGCAGGGGGAGCGGCCGTTACTCCTGCCAGGAGTTGACGATGGCCTTGAAGGTCTTGCCCCGCTCCATGAAATTCTTGAACTGGTCAAAAGCGGCGCAGGCAGGGGAGAGGGTCACCACGTCCCCGGGGACGGCCCGGTCCCGGGCGGTCTCCACGGCCTTCTGGAACGGCGTCACATCCAGTATTTCCGGATGGCCCGGCCGGTAACCGGGGGCCTGCTCCACGGCGGCCCGGATTTTATCTGCCGTGGCGCCGCACAGAATCAGCAGCTTCACGTGCTCCACCACCTCGGGACCCAGCACATCGAAGGGAATGTGCTTGTCATAGCCCCCGGCGATGAGGATTACCTTCTCCTTGAAGGAGCGCAGGCCCGCGATGGTGCGGGAGGGGCTGGAGGCGATGGAGTCGTTGTAGAACCGGACGCCGCGCCAGGTGCGCACCAGCTCGATGCGGTGCTCCACGCCGTTGAAGGCCCGGGCAAAGGTGCGGATCACGTCGTCGGGCACCAGGCCGTCTACCGCCGCAATGGCGGCCATGTAGTTTTCCACGTTGTGGACGCCGGGCAGGCGGATGTCCTCCGTGGTCATGATCTGGCGTTCATGACCGTCCCGGCGGGAGATCACGGCGTCACCCCGCAGGAACACGCCGTTTTCCGGCTCTGCCTGGCGGCTGAAATACAGGGCGCGGCCCGGGGCATGGGCGGACAGCTCCCGGGTGATGGCGTTGTCCAGGTTGAAGATGGCGGTGTCCCCGGGCTGCTGGTGGCGGAAGATGTTCTCCTTGGCCCAGACATATTCCTCCATGCTCTTGTGGACGTCCAGGTGGTTGGGAGCCAGGTTGGTCAGCACCGCGATGTGGGGGCTGTGGGTCATGGTCATCAGCTGGAAGCTGGACAGCTCCAGCACCGCCCAGTCGGTGGGCCGGATGGACCCGGCCTCGGCCAGCAGCGGGTGGCCGATGTTGCCGCCCACATGGACGGTGTGTCCCGCCGCCCGCAGAAGCTCGGCAATAATGGTGGTGGTAGTGGTCTTGCCGTCGGAGCCGGTGACGGCGATGATGGGGCAGGGGCAGACCTGGAAAAAGGCCTCCATCTCGGAGGTGATGACGCTGCCCCTGGCCCGGGCGGCCTCCAGCTCCGGCACGTCGGGCCGCAAGCCCGGGGTGCGGAAGATCACGTCCTGGTCCAGACCCTGAAGATACCCGTCGCCCAGCCGCAGCACGGCTCCGGCGGCCTCCAGCTCCTCCGCCAGAGCGCCCAGCTTCGCCCGGTCGCTGCGGTCGCAGGCGGTGACGGCGATGCCCTCCCGCAGCAGCAGACGCAGCAGCGGCGTGTTGCTGACGCCGATGCCGATAACGGCCACGGTCCTGCCCCGCAGAGAGGCGATATATTCCTGCAAAGTCATAGGATGAACCTCCTTATCGTATCTGACCCGGTTATTATACCGCATTCCGGGGCGGGGTTCAATCAATTTCCGCAAAAATCGGTTGACTTTCCGAAGTGGGTCGGGTACAATATTTGTGCGAGTAAGCCAGACAGTCGCGGGGACAAGGCGAAAGCCTGTTCATGAGGAAAGTCCGGGCTCCACAGGGCAAGGATAACGGGTAACGCCCGCCGAAGGCGACTTCAGGAAAAGTGCAACAGAGATATACCGCCTCCGTTGGAGGTAAGGGTGGAAAGGCGAGGTAAGAGCTCACCCATCGGCTCGAGAGTGTCCGATGCTGTAAACTCTATCCGGAGCAACACCGGTATGGGAGCAATAGGGCGGCCCGTCCGCTCCCGAGGTGGCTGAAGCGCACCGGCAACGGCGCGCTTAGATAGATGACTGTCAAATACAGAACCCGGCTTACAGACTTGCTCGCGCACACCATATGGGCCCGCCGGCGGAGATCGCCTGGCGGGCCCCTTTTTATGCCCGCAGCGAGGCGGAAGCCGACTTTTTTCGGGAATCTCTGTTAATCTATTGACAAACTATGGAAAAGGTGATTTAATTAACAATATCAAAACAGAGAAAGAGGCGGACAGGCTATGGCGATACCGTTTGACTATACGTCGGAATACAAACGCAAGCTGCGCACTCCGGAGGAGGCTGCGCGGGTGGTCAAAAGCGGCGACTGGCTGGATATCTCCATGGGCGGGGCGTTCCCGTCCCTGATGGACGAGGCCATTGCCAAGCGGAAGGACGAGCTGCGGGGCGTGAAGATCCGGGGCTATCTGATCCAGCAGCCCATTCAGATGGTGGAGTGCGATCCCACCCGGGAGCACTTTATCTATAACAGCTGGCACATGTCCGGCTATGAGCGCAAGCTCTGCGACCGGGGCCTGTGCAACTTCAACCCTATGGTGTTCCGGAATCTGGGGGCCTACTATGACCATTTCCTCACGGTAAACGTGGCTATCACCTGCGTGACCCCCATGAACGAGCACGGGTATTTCAACTTCTCCGTGTCCAACGCCTCCGCCCGGGCGGTGCTGGACAAGGCCGACGTGGTGATCCTGGAGGTCAACGAGAATCTGCCCTGGGTCTATGGCGGGCTGGACGAGTGCATCCACATCGACGACGTGGACATGATCGTGGAGGGCCCCCACGGCCCCCTGCCGGGCATTAAGACTCCCGCCGCCAGCGAGACGGAGATGAAGATCGCCGAGTATGTGGTGCAGAATATGGTGGACGGCTCCACCCTGCAGCTGGGCATCGGCTCCCTGCCCAACGCCGTGGGCCAGATGATCGCCCGCTCCGATCTGCGGGACCTGGGCATCCACACGGAGATGCTGTGTGACTCGTACCTGGATATGTACAAGGCCGGAAAGATCAACAACAAGAGAAAGACCCTGGACCGCTATAAGAGCGTGTTCGGCTTTGCCATTGGTTCGCCGGACCTGTACGACTGGATCCGGGAGAACCCCGGTGTGGTGACCTATCCCATCAGCTACTGCAACGATCCCTCTATCGTGGGGAAGATCGACAACTTCGTGTCCATCAACAACTGCATCTCCGTGGACCTGTACGGCCAGATATGCGCCGAAAGCGCCGGCACCCGGCAGATCAGCGGCACCGGCGGCCAGCTGGACTTCCTGGAGAGCGCCGCCGTGTCCAAGGGCGGTAAGGCGTTCATCTGTCTCACATCCTCCTTTACCAACAAGGAGGGGGAGATGGTGTCCCGCATCAACCCGCTGCTGACTCCCGGCGATATCGTCACCGATCCCCGGAGTCTGGCCTACTACATCGTCACCGAATACGGCGGCGTGAACCTGGTGGGCTGCAGCACCTGGGAGCGGGCGGAGAAGCTCATCTCCATCGCCCACCCCAAGTTCCGGGACGAGCTGATCGCCAACGCCGAAAAGCAGGGCATCTGGCTGCGGTCCAACAAGCGGTAAAGGGAATACATACATAAGAACACCCGCTGCGGCGTAATGCCGCAGCGGGTGCTTGAATATAGCCGGTTACTGGATAGGCTCCAGAACGCCCAGGACCACATAGCGGACGTTCTTGAACTCATAGGTGCAGGTGGACAGGGTGACGATATGACTGTCCGCCGAGGGGACGCCGATGGTGGAGCGGAAGGTGGAGTGGTTTACCATCTGCTGCAGGAACTCCTGGGTCAGCTGGAACTGATAGACGCTGCAGTCGGAATAGGCCACCTGGCCATTGCCGTCGAGGATATAGCCCGAGGCGTCCACAATGACCCCGGCAAACAGGTGCAGCTTGTAGCTCTGCTGGGGGGTCAGCATATAGAGGTAGGGATGCTGGTCATAGTAGGCCTGCTGCTTGTACTTCACCAGGTTGGAGAACATGGCCCCGGACGTCATATTGTGGCCGTAGATCAGGCTGTTCTGGTCGGAGAAGTCGGCGCTGTTGGCGCAGTCCATGAAGATGCTGCCGTTGTCGTTCCAGGTGCCGTCCAGCAGGTGGCGCAGGTAGTAGTCGTTGTCGCTGCCCTGGACCACCGGGTAATTGATATGGGTATTGGCCCCGTAGATCCAGGCGATGACGTCGCCGTTGGTTTTCAGCAGCTCGTCAAACTGCACCGTGGGGCACTCCGGGTCGCCGCTGGGGTCCTGGGTCGGGTCGTTGTTATCGCTGTCGCCGGGAAGGGTCACAAAGCGGTTGGCCTCGGAAATGACCTTATCGCTGCGGTATTTTTCCAGATAGTAGCTGCCCACCTTGTAGGCGGCAAACAGGAACACGCCCACAAGCAGGGCGAGGATCACATAGTATACGGGCTTTTTCATGGCGGCGTCTCCTTTTGTGGGATGGCTCTATTTTATCAGCTTTTCCCCGGTATTGCAAGGACTTTGCATTTTTGGTATAATAACGCAAAAAGCCAAGGGGAGGCACAGCGATGCTGATTTTTGACATGGACGGCACCCTCATTGATTCCAACGGGATCTGGCGGCAGGTGGACGAGGCGTTCCTGGCCAAGCGGGGGTATCCGTATACCCGGGAGTATTACGAGGGCGTGGCCCACACCATTTTTCCCATGGCCGCGAAATTCACCAAAGCCTATTGCCATCTGGAGGAGTCCGAGGAAGAGATCATGGCCGAGTGGATGCAGATGGCCGGGGACGCCTACGCCGTGCGGGTGCCCATCAAGCCCGGGGTCCGGGCATATCTGGACCGGTGCCGGGCGGCAGGGGAGAGGATGATCGTGCTGACCTCCAGCGTGCCGGAGCACTGCCGGGCCGCCCTGAGACGATTGGGGCTGACGGAGTATTTCGAGCGCATCCTCTTTGCCCACGACCTGGGCATGGACAAGAAGGACCCGGAGACCTTCCGCCACGCGGCGGCGCTGATGGGCGTGACGCCGGAGGACTGCACCATGTATGACGACTCCGTGGCCGCCTGCCGGGCGGCCCGGGAGGCCGGAATGCAGGTGGTGGGGGTGTATGACGCCTTTTTCCACGTTTCCTGGCCGGAGATGCAGCAGGTGTGTCACCGGGTCATCCGCAGCTTTGAGGAGCTGTTATAACAAAAGGACCTCCGCCAGCGGCGGAGGTCCTTTTGAGACTGTCCAAAAAGGCGCTGCCTTTTTGGACAAAAGGCTTGCAGTCTGCCGCGCGCATAATTTGTTCGCTGAAAGCGAACAAATTCCACACTTGCAG
>ENA-UPXC01004859-UPXC01004859.1-human-gut-metagenome-genome-assembly--contig:-NODE-4859-length-11702-cov-4.055828_pt1 | contig 11702 bp, 10 predicted proteins | sample MGYA00250047_ERZ773371 | MGnify/ENA primary metagenome ERZ773371 (study PRJEB29103, sample SAMN06111975) | human gut metagenome | biome: human gut; feature: ankylosing spondylitis patient; material... | reverse complement strand
CTATGCCTTCCACATGGATGAGCAGGCTGACCGGATTGAGGCCGCGATCCGCAAGGTGCTTTCTGACGGTATCCGCACCGGTGACATCTGGAGCGAAGGATGCGAGAAGGTTTCCTGCTCCGGGATGGGGGATGCGATCCGCGCCGCGCTTCGCTGATATCCGCATTACTTCTCGCTAACCCGACTCCCCCTGCAAGGACAGCCCTTCAGGGGGTAAGCTGTATAAGCGAGCCTGATTTTCTTTAATCGGAATCTCAGGCTTTTCAAATAATTCAAAGTGTCCCGGAGCCTGGCCTGCCCCCTTGCGGGCGGCTCCGCAGGGCGGAATTTGGGAGAAACAACATGATCCTAGGTATGGTGGGCTGGCGCGGCATGGTCGGTTCCGTGCTGACGAACCGAATGCGTGAGGAAAACGATTTCGCGTTCGCGGACAAGGTGATTTTCTATTCGACCTCGAACCCCGGCGGCGCGGCCCCTGCGCTTCCGAATGGGGAGCCGGTGCTGCTCGACGCGAATAAGATCGATGATCTCGCACGCTGCGACGTGATCCTCACGTGCCAGGGCGGTGACTATACGAAGGCGATCCATCCGCAGCTGCGCGCTGCCGGCTGGAAGGGCTACTGGATTGACGCCGCGAGCGCCCTCCGTATGGAGCCTAACGCCGTGATCGTTCTCGATCCGGTGAATGACGCGGTGATCCGCGAGTCCCTGAAGAACGGCGGTGTCGACTTTATCGGCGGCAACTGCACCGTCTCCCTCATGCTGATGGCGATGGACGGTCTGATCTGCGAGGATCTCGTTGAGTGGGTGAGCAGCATGACTTACCAGGCAGCCTCCGGCGCCGGCGCGAAGAACATGCGTGAGCTTCTCCTTCAGATGGGAAGCCTCTACGGCTCCGTGAAGGATCTGCTTGCTGACCCGAAGAGCTCCATCCTTGAGATCGACCGCCGCGTTTCCGAGCAGTTCCGCTCTCCTGAATTCCCGACCGCCGCATTCGGCGCTCCGCTTGCCGGCTCTGTCCTCTCCTGGATCGATAAGGATCTCGGAAACGGCATGTCCCGCGAAGAATGGAAGGGCGGCGCTGAAGCGAATAAAATTCTCGGCCGTCCGGCCCAGCCGCAGCCCGGCTCCCTCATTGTTGAAGGTCTCTGTGTCCGTATCAGCTCGATGCGCTGCCACAGCCAGGCTCTCACCGTGAAGCTGAAGAAGGACCTGTCGGTTGAAGAGATCGAAGCGAAGCTCGCCGCCGCGAATCCCTGGGTGAAGGTGATCCCGAACGAACGCGAGGTCTCGATCCGCGAACTCGCGCCGTCCACCGTCGCCGGTACGCTTTCCGTGCCGATCGGCCGTATCAGAAAGCTCGCGATGGGGCCGGAATATATTTCCGCCTTTACGGTGGGTGATCAGCTCCTCTGGGGCGCCGCTGAACCGCTTCGCCGTATGTTCCGCATTCTGGTTGACTTCAAGAAGGCGGCCTGAGCTGTTAAAGGCATCCGGAGCGCCCCCCCCCGCTTCCGGATGTCTCTGAAGTTCAGAAAAGAGCTCCTGGAGCGTCACTCCCGGAGCTCTTCGCTTATCCGGAGAAAATCTGTTCGGACACCGCGGATTTCATACTGCTATACGTCCGGGGGCCGGTTTCTTTAGAATTAGGCGGGACAGATGCCTGCGGAGCACGGTCAGCAGACCGCGGTTTGTCAGGCGAAGAAATAAAGGATTTTTGATCAAATGCCGGTTCTGAAACGATTATTCGCTTCGGCCTTGGCCGCAGCGATCGCTGCAGCTTCGCTTCCCGCTCTGGGCGACACGCCCGGACCGTCAGCGTCGGCCCCGATGCCGTCGATTACAGCGCCGGAAAGCGCTGAGCAGAGCGCGACTCCCGCTCCGGCCTCTGACGTGACTCAGGAAATTCCCGCAGTGCCCCATGTTCCGGTCCCGGCCGATCAGGAAGAGGACTCGTCCTGGGCCTCATACGCAGCCCTCGGAGCGGCCATTCTGATGCTCGCGCTCCTTTGGTTTATGAGACGCGGCCGCCGCAATAAGAAGCTTGAGGAAATCCGGAACGCTCAGGAAGAACTCTGGAACCCGGTGACGGTGGTGCCTTTCGGAACCCGGGACTCGGCGGTGAAGACGGAAGAGGCCGGGCTGAAAGCCGTGACAGATACGGTGGACGCCGTGATGGCAGCTGAAAAGGAAGCGTCGACCGGCAGCTCAGGGATTCATGAAGCGGCGGATAACGCGGCGAAAAGCATTGCCGCGATCCGAGGAGGACTTCGGTCGGCTGACGAATCCCTGCCGCCCGCAAGGCCGGAACTTCCGAAGCCTGAGAAGAAAGAGGATCCCCTGGATCCCAAGACCGCCTATCGCGAGATGCTGGCTTCGCAGCTGAAGCTCGCGCGGGACTTCCTGTCCCGCGGCGCGGTTGATGAGGCGCGGGAACTCGCGACCGATGTGGCGAAAGGCGGCGTCGCGGAACTCAGCACTGAAGCGAAAAAGTTCCTCGATGAGCTGCCGCCCGCGGTGAAGAAAGAGCGCGGAGTCTGAACGGATGAAGATCGCGCTTGGAATTCAGTACGATGGGACCCCTTTCAGCGGCTGGCAGGTGCAGCCTGACCGGCCGACCGTGCAGCAGACGCTTGAAGAGGCGCTTGGAGCCTTCGCGGGTATCGGGCAGCCGGTTCCTACAATCTGCGCGGGGCGCACTGACACCGGGGTTCACGCGACAGGGCAGGTGGTGCATATCGAAGCCCCGGTTGAACGCCCGATGAACGCCTGGGTGAGGGGAACAAACAGTTTCCTTCCACCCGCTGTCGCTGTGCGCTGGGCAAAGCCCGTGCCGGAGGATTTTTCAGCCCGTTTTTCCGCGATCGGGCGGACCTATGAGTACTGGATCGTGAATGAGCCGGTCCGGGTGCCGCTTCTTGCCGGACGGGCCGGATGGTGCTTCAGGCCGTGCGATGTGGAGAAGATGGAAGAGGCCGCGGCGGTCCTTCTGGGAGAGCACGATTTCACGAGCTTCCGGGCGGCTGAGTGCCAGGCGAAATCTCCGGTCCGCCGGATTGACTCTATCCGGTTCACGGTCCGCGGGAACATGATCGGCATCCGTTTTGAAGCCAATGCCTTCCTGCAGCACATGGTGCGGAATCTTGTCGGGAGCCTGGTTTATGTCGGCATCGGCAAGAAACCGGTCGGGTGGCTCGCCGATGTCCTCGAAGCCCGCAACCGGGCGCTCGCCGCTCCAACCTACGCGCCTGACGGGCTTTATCTCGTCGGCGTGAATTACGGAGAGGCCGGAGACGCGGCCGGACTCCCCCGCTATTCCCCCACATTCATGGGACCTTTCTGATCATATCCTGCCGCTTTTGATAAACTTTTTTTCACATTGCTTTCTTTTGCGAGGAAAGTTTTTCGGATGCAGGGCCGGTTTTTACTCCGGAGCAGCGGCTCCGGACCGCACGCGGTGCAGGTCAAGGTGTGCGGATTCACGGATGAAAAAAATATCAGCAGTGTCGCGTCGCTCCCAATCGACGCGGCCGGGTTCGTGCTGTTCCGTAAAAGTTCCCGCTACGTGCCGTCCGACCGGCTCGACTCCCTGATCCGGACGCTCCCGGACCGCGTGACCCCTGTTCTTCTCTTCGTGAATCCGGATCCGGACGAGGTTTTCGCGGTAACGCGCCGGCATCCCGAAGTGCTTCTGCAGTTTCATGGTGATGAGACACCGGAGTTCTGCCGCGCGTTCGGGCTTCCTTACATGAAAGCAGTACACTTTGAAAAACCGGGGGATTTGCTGCGGGCTGAAGCCCGCTACCCGGATGCGGCGGCTATTCTTGCCGACTGCCCTGCGCCAGATTCCGGCGCAGCGCCTGGCGGCAACGGCACCGCCTTTGATTGGGAGCTGGCCCGGTCTGAAGCCGCGTCTCTCACGCTGCCTCTTGTACTCGCCGGAGGGCTGAATGCGGAAAACGCCGCAGCAGCCTATTCGCTCCTTCACCCCGCGGCGCTGGATGTCAGTTCCGGCGTCGAGGATTCCCCAGGAATCAAGTCCAGACAGAAAATCCATGATTTTTTAGGAGCGCTTCGCTGAGTGCTTGCAGCAGAGGCGTCTCCGGCCGGAAGAGATTTCCTCTCCGGCTTCTTTGTCGATAAAGGAATCGCACATGTACAACATGCCTGACAAAAAAGGACACTTTGGTCCTTATGGCGGCGTTTTCGCGTCGGAAACGCTGATCTATGCGCTTACGGAGCTGAAGAATGCCTATGAGCATTACCGTAATGATCCTGAATTCGACAAGGAGTGGCGCGACGAGCTCAAGCACTATGTCGGCCGTCCTTCCCCGATTTACTGGTGCAGACGGCTATCGGAGGTGACAGGAGGCGCTCAGATCTATCTGAAGCGTGAGGACCTGAATCACACCGGTGCCCATAAAATCAACAACACCATGGGGCAGGCGCTGCTTGCCCGCCGCATGGGAAAGAAGCGTGTGATCGCGGAAACGGGCGCGGGGCAGCATGGCGTCGCGACCGCGACGGTGGCTGCCCGTTACGGCATGAAGTGCTGTGTCTACATGGGCGCGGAAGATATCGAACGCCAGGCCCCGAATGTCACCCGCATGAAGCTCCTTGGGGCTGAGGTGCGTCCGGTGACGACGGGCAGCGGCACACTGAAGGACGCGCTGAATGAGGCGATGCGCGACTGGGTGACGAATGTGGACGACACGTTCTACATCATCGGCACGGTCGCGGGTCCTGCGCCGTACCCTGAGATGGTGCGTAACTTCAACGCGATTGTGTCTGAAGAGTGCCTTACGCAGTTCCCTGAACTGACGGGCGGGGATCCGGACTATATCGTCGCCGCGGTGGGCGGCGGCTCAAACGCGATCGGCGCTTTCTATCACTACATTGACCGTCCGAACGTGAAGCTGATCGGCGTTGAGGCGGCGGGGCTAGGACTCCTTTCCGGGAAGCACTGCGCGTCAATCGAATGCGGGAAGCCGGGCGTTCTGCACGGGAACCGCACGTATCTGCTTCAGGATAAGGATGGGCAGATCACGCCGGCCTACTCAATCTCCGCGGGGCTTGATTACCCGGGAGTCGGTCCTGAGCACAGCTATCTCGCGGATATCGGCCGCGCCGAGTACGTGGGCATCACGGATGACGAAGCGATGGACGCCTTCCAGAAGCTTTGCCACATTGAAGGGATCATCCCGGCGCTTGAGTCGAGCCACGCGCTAGCCTACGCGCTGAAACTTGCCCCGACGCTTCCGAAGGATAAGAAGATCCTCGTGAACCTCTCGGGCCGAGGTGACAAGGACCTGGGAATCGTGACGAAGTACCTTAAGGCGCATGAAGGAGAAGAGAAATGAGCCGTCTTGAAAAGCGTTTTGCGTCCCTTCAGGCTGCCGGGAAAAAGGCCCTGATTCCGTATATCTGCGCGGGTGACCCGTCGCTTGGATCCACGGTGCCGCTGTTGCATGAACTCGTCCGGTCCGGGGCGAGCGCGATTGAGCTCGGCATGCCGTTTTCTGACCCGATGGCGGACGGTCCGGTGATTCAGCGGGCGTCTGAGCGGGCGATCAGCCGCGGCTCGAATCTCGACTTCGTGTTCAATTGCGTGAAGGAATTCCGGAAGACGGACAGTGACACGCCGATCGTTCTCATGGGATACGCGAATCCGGTGGAGTGCCGCGGTCAGGAAGCGTTTATCCGCGACGCGGCAGAGGCGGGGGTTGATGGTGTCCTGATTGTCGACTACCCGTTTGATGAGGTGCCGGAATTTTATGAGGCGGTGAAGAAGGCCGGGATGGATCCGATTTTCCTTCTCGCGCCGACCTCTTCAGATGAACGCGTTGAACAGGTATGCCGTCTCGCGACAGGGTACCTCTACTACGTGTCGCTGAAGGGAACCACGGGGGCCGGAAACCGGCTCGATATCGCTTCGGTGAGACAAAACGTCGCGAGAATCGAGCGTTACGCGAAGTGCCCGGTGGCTGTGGGGTTCGGTATCAGTAACGGCGAGACGGCGCGCGAGATCGCTTCCGTCTGCTCAGGCGTCATCATTGGTTCCGCCCTGATCCGTGAGATGGATAAGACCCCGGATGATGCTGTGGGTGCTGCCGGCCGGTGGCTCGCCGGAATCCGCGCGGCGCTTGACGCCGCATAGCGGGATTTAAGACACATCGGAGCGGTCCGGATACCGCCGGACTGTTTCGGATTACCATCCGTGCGGGTACCCCCGCACGGTTTTTTTGTTGTACCCTAGTGTGACTTAAGCAAAAGGGAGCTTTCGATGAGCTGGATTGACCGCCTTCGACCGAAAATCAAGAAAGAAACCAACGCGACGCAGAGCCGCGTTCCTGAAGGCCTCTGGAATAAATGCCCGAAATGTGATCAGGTAATCTACAGTCACGAACTGGAAGCCTCTCTCATGGTGTGCCCGAAGTGCGGCTATCACATGAGAATGGGTGCCCGCGCGCGTCTTGAGGCGTTCCTCGACTACGATAGCCCGAAAGAGGAAATCGGAGCCGAAATCCTCGCGAAAGACCCTCTCAAGTTTGTTGACTCGAAGCCCTACCCGAAGCGTATCGCCGAAGCCCGCGCGAAAACCACGGAAACTGACGCGCTGGTCGTGATGGCTGGTGAGCTGAAGCATTACCCGGTGGTCGCCGCCGCATTTGAATTCGGTTTCATGGGCGGATCGATGGGGTCTGTGGTCGGAGAGCGTTTTGTCCGCGGTGTCGGCTATTCGATCGACCACAACTGCCCCTTTATCTGCTTCGCGTCTTCTGGCGGTGCCCGCATGCAGGAGGGTCTCGAATCCCTTATGCAGATGGCGAAGACATCTGCCGCTGTGGCGGAGCTCTCAAAGGCCGGTCTTCCCTTCATTTCGGTCCTCACTGATCCGACGATGGGCGGTGTTTCCGCGTCGTTCGCCTTTGTGGGCGATATCGTGATCGCGGAGCCGGGTGCCCTGATCGGCTTTGCTGGTCCGCGCGTGATTGAGCAGACCGTCCGCGAGAAGCTTCCTGAAGGCTTCCAGCGCGCCGAGTTCCTTCTTAAGATGGGCGCGATCGATATGATTGTCGACCGCCGGGAGATGCGCTCCACGATCGGCCGCGTCCTCGCGATGCTCGCGAAACGGCCGCCCCGGGCGCATGACCTGCCTGCGGCAGTCTAAAATCAAGCCTGGCTCTCAGTTAAGCCTCCGGAGAAAACCGCTCCGGAGGCTTTCTGCATTAGAGCCCGGAATTTTCTTATAGGTCTCAGGAAAAATGGAAAGCAGGAAGACGCTCGGTGAGTGGCTCGACTATATCGAAGCAATGCATGGCGGAGCCGAGGTGATTGATCTTGGGCTCGGCCGGATGACGGAAATGATCTCCCGGATGGGCATTCACTTTGACTGCCCGGTTTTCACCGTGGCCGGCACAAACGGGAAGGGGAGCACCTGCGCGATGCTCGAATCTATTTTCCGGTCTGCCGGTCTCCGGGTCGGAATGCATACGTCGCCTCATATGCTGCGGTTTAATGAGCGGGCCTGGCTTCTCGGGCGTGAGGCAACAGATGAAGAACTCTGCCGCGTGTTTGAGGAGGTGGAAGAGAAGCGGGGTGACCTGATTCTCTCTTACTTCGAATTCACGGCGCTGGGCATTCTGAAGCTCTTTATGGACGCGAAGCTTGACGCGGTGGTGCTTGAGATCGGGCTTGGAGGAAGGCTTGACGCCATCAATTCGATTGATCCCACGGTTTCCATTGTGACCACGGTCGGAATTGACCACACAGCGTTCCTCGGACCTGACCGTGAATCGATCGGTCGCGAAAAGTCTTTTGTCTATCGGGCAGCCCCTTGCCACGCCGCGGTCTGCGCGGATCCTGAGCCTCCGAAGTCACTTCTGCAGCATGCCGAAGAGATCGGCGCTGATCTCCGGTGCGTCAACCGTGACTTCCGCACGGTGGAGCACGGGGACGGCACGTTTGACTACGAGGGACGCACCTGGTCACTCAAGGCGCTCCCCCGCCCGGCGCTTGCCGGAGAAATGCAGATCGCGAACGCGGCCGGCGCTCTCGCGATGCTGGAGGCCGCGGACGAACTGAAAGCCATCCATGTGGGGCGCGAAGCAATTGAAACGGGACTCCGCCGCGTGGTGATCTCGGGGCGCTTCCAGCGTGTTGCCGAGTCTCCCGCGATTATTCTGGACGCGGGTCACAATCCTCACGCCGCTCATGAACTCGCGCGGAATCTCGCCTCACTGCTCTATAAAACGCCCGGAAAGACGATCGCGGTGGTCGGCATGCTGAAGGATAAGGACCGGTTCCATGTCGCCGGCATCGTGAAAGATGAGATCGATGAGTGGCGGATCGCATCGCTCACCGGTCCCCGAGCGAGCACCGCGGATGACCTCGAAAAGGAATTTCTCCGCGCCGGTGTACCGGCCGAACATGTAAGAAAATTTGAAAATATTCCCTCCGCGCTTGAATTTGCGAGGGGAGAAGCCTCTCACGCTGATAGAATTATCGTATTCGGGTCTTTCGTGACGGTTTCTGCCGCGATTGAAGCTCTCCGGAAAGACGGCTTCCAGGTGGATATCGTCCCCTAGACGAAAATAAAACAGACAGAGTAGGCATTTCTCTGGCGCGGATCTTTCCTTTGAGGAAGGATCCCGGCCGGAGCGGTTGTGGAGAAGCGGGTAATGGGGATCAGTTTCTGGCATAAAAAGAAAGAGGAGCCGCAGGCTCCGAAAGCGGTTCCGGAAAACGGAGTCAATGCCGTGAAGCGGTCCGATACAGAGAGCGATGCTCCGGGCGGTGTTCGGCTTCGCCGGATTGCGGTCGGGGCCGCTGTCATTCTTTCCGCGATCGTGATTGCCGGACCGTTTGTGGTGAGTGAACGGGCGGTGAAAGCGGAGTCTCCCGCGAAGACCGAGATCCCGTCACCTCCCGCGGTTTCCCAGGCGGCACAGGCGCAGCCGGCGTCCGCAGCGGTCGCGACCGCGGCAATGCCTCAGCTCACTTCTTCTCCCGCTGCCGCGTCGCCGGCCGCTTCAGCCACCGTCCCCGCTGCTCCTGGCGCTGCCCAGCCGATGGCTCAGGCCGCGCCGAGCACTCAGCAGGCTCCTGCCGCCGCGGTTCCCCAGTCTCAGACTCAGGCTGATATTGCCAAGGCGAAACTCGCCGCGGATAACGCCGCCAAAGCCCGGATGAAGGCTGCTCAGGAAGAGAACGCCCGCCAGAAGGCTGAAATCGAAAAGAAAGCGAAGGCCGCGAAAGCTGCCCGTGATGATCAGCTGCAGGCTGCCATCGCGCAGCAGCAGAAGAAAGAAGCCGCAGCGAAGAAAGCCTCGGCTGACGCCTCCCAGCAGCGCTGGGTGATCCCGGTCGGGGCGTTCTCGGATCCCGCGGCCGCGAAGAAGGTTGTGGCAAACGGCCGCGCGAACGGCGTGTCGCTCAGCACTTCAAGCGTGAAGTCCGGCAGCACGACACTCACCCGTGTGACCGCGGGTCCTTTCAAGACGCGTGATCAGGCGGAAGCCGCGGAAGCGAAACTCGCTATGGCCGGTATCCGCACAGGCGGCGTACATCAGGCAAAATAGCGCCTTTCAATTTTCTGCCTCTCTGAGGCTCGGATTTTCCATATGGACAGCGGAACACTGAATCAGCTCGACTGGGTGATACTCGCGGTACTCGCGGCGTCCTCCATTCTCGGTGTCTGGCGCGGCGTTGTGAAGGAAGTGTTTTCGGTCGCGGGCTGGATCGCGGGCTTTATCTTCGCGTTCCGTCACGCGGCGGATGTGGGGCAGGTGCTTCCGATCACGTCTTTTGGACCGGTAGGGCGGACCGCGGCCGGCGCTGTGATCGTGATTCTCGTGACGCTTGCCGCGTTCGCGGTTTTCGGTTCGCTTCTCAGACTGGTGATCAAGGCGGTTTCAGGCGGCGTCGGCGACGGGGCTCTTGGATTTATCTTCGGCTTCATCCGGGGAGCGGTGATCGTGATGGCAGGCGTATTTGTCGCCTCTTTCACATCATCCCCTGAATCCCGGATGTGGCAGCAGAGCGAACTGATTCCGTACGCTGAAAAAGGGCTCGTGATGTGCCTCCCGCTGATGCCGGACACGCTCGTGCAGATCGCGGACATCGCGAAAAAGCAGCAGGACTCCGCCAAGGCCCTTTGGAACGCGAAGTACCGGCTGGAAGATCATGCGGGATCGCTTAAATAGAGGAAGCTTTTTCGCTTTTTCATCAGTGTGCTTTCTTTTCTTTCAAGTAAAATAAGCAGTTTCTCTCCTTCCATCATTCTCGAGGAAATAAAAGAGCTATGTGCGGCATTGTAGGGATGGTCTCTGACAGCCCCGTAAATCAGCGCCTTTATGACGCGCTTCTTCTCCTTCAGCACCGCGGTCAGGATGCTGCCGGCATCGCAACGCTGGACGGTCTGACCTTCCATCAGCATAAAGCGATGGGTCTCGTGCGCGAAGTCTTCCGTACCCGCAACATGAGAAACCTCCTCGGGAATGCCGGCATTGCGCATACCCGCTATCCCACTGCAGGCTGCTCCACGTCGTCTGACGAGGCGCAGCCTTTTTACGTGAATGCCCCGTACGGCATCATGTTTGCGCATAACGGGAACCTCACGAACGCTTCCCGCCTGAAGCAGGAGCTCTATGAGCTCGATCACCGTCACATCAATACGTCGAGTGACAGTGAGGCGCTGCTGAACGTCCTCGCGGATGAAATCAGCCACCTCGTGGTCGGCACCACGCTCACCGCTGAAAAGGCTTTCCAGGCGGTGCGCGGCGTTCATAAGCGTATCCGCGGCGGCTATTCCTGCGTCGCGCTGATTGCCGGAAAAGGTCTTCTCGCGTTCCGTGATCCGAATGGCATCCGTCCGCTCTGCTACGGCTCCTATACGAATGAACGCGGTTTCACCGAGTACATGGTGGCCTCTGAATCCGTCGCGCTTACCGGCACGGGCTTCAATTTCGAGGACGATATGAAGCCCGGCGAGGCGATCTGGATCGATCTGAACGGCAACATCGAGCGCTGCCAGTGCGCTGAGAATCCGAAGCTCACCCCCTGCGCGTTCGAGCTCGTCTACTTTGCCCGTCCGGACAGCGTGCTTGACGGCATCAGCGTTTACGGTGCCCGCCTGCGTCTCGGTGAGTATCTCGCTGACACGGTGGCGCACGAGATTGAGCTGAAGGACATCGATGTTGTGATGCCGGTTCCGGACTCTGCCCGCCCGTGCGCGCAGCAGCTCGCTTCCCGCCTGAACCTTCCGTACCGCGAGGGTCTTATCAAGAACCGCTACGTCGGCCGTACGTTCATCATGCCGGGCCAGACGGTCCGAAAGAAGAGCGTCCGCCAGAAGCTGAACCCGATGCCGGTCGAATTCAAGGATAAGAACGTGTTGCTCGTGGATGACTCGATCGTCCGCGGCACCACGATGGGCGAAATCGTAGCCATGGCCCGCAGCGCCGGCGCGAAGAAGGTGTATGTCGCGTCCTCCGCTCCCCGTGTCTGCTTCCCGAATGTCTACGGCATTGATATGCCGACCCGCTCGGAACTCCTCTGCGGCGATGGCAAGGGTGCGGATGAGGTGGCCCGTATCATTGGCGCTGATAAGGTCGTCTATCAGACGATCGACGGTCTGAAGGGCGCGCTTTCCGACATGAACCCGGCAATCTCCGATTTCGATTGCTCGTGCTTCGATGGCC
>ENA-UPXC01004853-UPXC01004853.1-human-gut-metagenome-genome-assembly--contig:-NODE-4853-length-11721-cov-71.465132_pt1 | contig 11721 bp, 7 predicted proteins | sample MGYA00250047_ERZ773371 | MGnify/ENA primary metagenome ERZ773371 (study PRJEB29103, sample SAMN06111975) | human gut metagenome | biome: human gut; feature: ankylosing spondylitis patient; material... | reverse complement strand
TGATAAACACCTTTGGATGTAGCTTTGCTGATTGTGGAAACAGCATCCTTTAATGCTACTTCTGCAGCTGCCTTATCTTTATTTGCTACTGCTGCTTCAACTTTCTTCATAGAAGTTTTAACTGCAGATTTGATTGCTTTGTTTCTTGCTGCTTTAGTTCTGTTTACTAAAATTCTTTTCTTAGCAGATTTAATGTTAGCCAATTCGTACACCTCCAATTTAATTCGATAAAATATTATTATACTCCTGTCATAGAAACAGACACGGGCGCTCCTATGAACATGCTTATATATATTATCTCAAATAATCTTCCTTGTCAATACATATTTCCATAAAAAAAGCTAAAAATAGATATAAAAGATTGTTATAAGAACGGAGCAAACAGTAACAAATATTGAATGAAGTATGGAGGGAAAAGAGATGTTGGATAATTACGGAATAAGAACAGACCTGGCGCTGGAGGCAACCGAACGGTTTACAGAGGAAAACGTAGAAGTCCGGGGAGTGGAGATCCACGAAGATTATAATGAAGAGAAAGATATCCGTACCACTGTGGTAAAGATTACCACAGAAAACGGTGCCCGGACAATGGGACGGCCCCAGGGAAGCTATATTACGATAGAAGCTCCGGGGCTTTCTGTACATGATGAGGATTATCACAGAGAAATTTCCCTGGAAATCGCCCGTCATTTACAGAATGTGATCAATCTGGAGCGTGAGCTGTCCATTCTGGTAGTAGGTCTGGGAAATTCAGCGATCACAGCCGATTCCCTGGGGCCTCATGTGGTAGAAAATCTTCATATAACGAGACATATGATAAGAGAGTATGGCCTGCAGAGTCTTGGAAAAGAAAAAATGCACCGTATCAGCGGAATTATCCCGGGAGTAATGGCGCAGACAGGGATGGAGACATCTGAGATCATACAGGGAATCGTGGCAGAGACAAAGCCGGACATAGTGATTGCCATTGATGCGCTGGCAGCAAGAAGCACCAGACGCCTGAACCGTACAATTCAGATCACAGACACAGGAATCAACCCGGGTTCCGGTGTAGGCAATCACAGAGTGGGGCTTACAGAAGAAAATCTGCAGGTAAAAGTGATTGGGATCGGAGTACCCACCGTAGTAGATGCGGCAACTATCGTCCATGATTCCATGGCACACCTTCTGGAAGCTCTGGAAGAGGCAGAACAGAAAGAATTTCTGGAAGAAATGATATCTCCTCATCTTCACACCATGTTTGTAACTCCCAAAGATGTGGATGAGACAGTAAAATACCTGAGCTTCACAATCTCAGAAGGACTGAACATGGCGTTTGAGGAAATAGGCGGCTGACCGGAAAATTGTTCCGTCAGTGTGAACAGGGTATAAATGGGAAAACATGGACATAGGATAAGTCAAGAGGTGATCCATGTGACAAACGTTCAGAAAGCGTTCTGCATTCTGCTTAGCATGTGCTTTTTTGCCATTCTGGCAGTATTGCCGGGGACATTTTTTACAGGAGAAAATGTGTACAGGCATCTGCCCCTGTACCGCTTTCTGGAAAAAAGAGCTCATATGAGTTCCTATGAAGATATTGAAACTTATAAAAAAATAGCAGGAGAAAACGGAAAATATCTGGGAGAGCGTGCACGGTCCGAACAATTGCTGGCAGAAAAAGGTGAATCTGAAGAATTACAGACACCAGAATCTACACCGGTACCGGAAAAAACAGCAATCCCCTCAAAAACAGTAAAATCAGCGAAAATATCAGAATCAGAACAAGCTTCAGAAAAAACAGAGAAGACACATAAGCCGGAAAAGACAACTGTGTCACCGGAAAATCCTGAACCGGACAAATCACAGAAGCCGCCAAAGTCAGCAGCGCAGAATGTCCGGAATATTCAGGACAGTACAGAAACCATTGCTGCTGCAGTTCCTCATCCAATGATCGACCTGTCCCCCGAAAAACTGGCAGATTATAATTATCTTCTGGGACAATTCTATATCGTAGATTCCAACACAGAAGCAGATGCCGTACAGATCAATGCCGAAGATTTTCTGAAACAGGACTTAAAAATCACCAAAGAAACCGATACTCCTCAGATTCTGATCTATCACAGCCATTCTCAGGAAACCTTCGCAGATTCCAGAGAAGGAGAAGAATCCGACACGATTGTAGGAGTGGGAGATTATCTGACACAGCTTCTCACAGAAAACTACGGTTATCAGGTAGTCCATCTCAAAGAGCAGTTCGACATGGCAGGAGGTGAACTGGACCGCAGCGCCGCTTACGATTATGCCCGCGATTATCTGGAACCTTATCTTCAGGAAAACCCGGATATCCAGGTGATCATAGACCTGCACCGGGACGGCATCCCCGAAGACCGCCATCTTGTAACAGAAATCAATGGAAAACCCACAGCCCAGATCCTTTTTTACAATGGACTGAGTTATACGACATCCAAAGGTTCCCTGGACTATCTGCCAAATCCCTACATACAGCAAAACCTGGCATTTTCCTTCCAGCTGGAATATCAGGCAGCCCAATACTATCCTCAATTTTACCGGGGAATTTACCTTGCAGGTTACCGCTACAATCTCCACCTCCGTCCTCGCTCCCTTCTTCTGGAAGCCGGAGCCCAGACCAACACTGTCCAGGAAGTAAAAAATGCCATGGAACCATTTGCTGACATCTTAGACAAGGTACTGCAGGGCTGAATTCCAATTACTAGTACAGCGTTTCGTAAATAACTATACCAATCGCGTAGGATGCGGATTCGAGTGTGCTGGTATAAAAACGCAGGCGTAGCGGGCTACGCTGAGGCTTTTAGACCTGTGCAATCGGATTCGCAGACAAGTGAGTGGTATAGTTATTTCGAAAACGATGTACTAGGATGTTTCTGGTTACTGTTTCTGTGCGTCCATGTAGATAAATAGATGACAAACCCTTCCCCCATATGTTATAATACAAAATTAGCAAACCCATCAATTATAGTATATAAGAAAGAACTCAGGAGGGAATTCCTTAATGATAGACCAGAGCAAAATCAGAAATTTCTGTATTATTGCACACATAGACCACGGCAAATCCACTCTTGCCGACCGAATCATCGAAATGACCGGCACTCTGACAGAACGTGAAATGCAGTCACAGGTACTGGACAACATGGAACTTGAAAGAGAACGTGGAATCACCATTAAATCTCAGGCAGTACGAATCGTATACAAAGCCAAAGACGGCGAAGAATACATCTTCAACCTGATCGACACCCCCGGCCATGTAGACTTCAATTACGAAGTATCCCGAAGCCTTGCAGCCTGCGACGGTGCAATCCTGGTAGTAGATGCAGCTCAGGGAATCGAAGCCCAGACACTGGCAAATGTATATCTTGCCCTTGACCATGACCTGGATGTCCTTCCGGTCATCAACAAAATCGACCTGCCAAGCGCAGAACCGGATCGTGTGGTAAATGAAATCGAAGATGTCATCGGCCTTGAAGCCCATGACGCACCAAGGATTTCTGCCAAAACAGGACTTAATGTAGAAGAAGTCCTGGAACAGATCGTAACAAAGATCCCGGCACCTCATGGCGATGTAGATGCACCATTAAAAGCCCTGATTTTTGACTCCATTTATGATGCATACAAAGGCGTTATCGTATTCTGCCGTGTCATGGATGGCCGTGTGAAAAGAGGCACCCAGATTCATATGATGGCAACTGGCTTCACCACAGAAGTTGTGGAAGTCGGATACTTTGGTGCAGGACAGTTTATTCCATGCGAGGAACTGACAGCAGGCATGGTAGGATACATCACTGCGAGTATTAAAAACCTTGGTGACACTCGTGTAGGTGATACAGTTACAGATAAGGAAAGACCATGTGCAGAAGCACTTCCGGGCTATAAGAAAGTAAACCCTATGGTATACTGCGGATTATACCCGGCAGATGGTGCCAAATACGGTGATCTGAGAGATGCTCTTGAGAAGCTTCAGCTCAATGACGCCTCTCTGTTCTATGAACCGGAGACATCCGTAGCTCTTGGCTTTGGTTTCCGATGCGGTTTTCTGGGATTGCTCCATCTTGAAATCATTCAGGAGCGTCTGGAAAGAGAATACAACCTTGATCTTGTGACTACAGCTCCCGGTGTTATTTACAAAGTACACAAAACTAACGGTGAAGTTATCAATCTGACAAACCCCAGCAATCTGCCGGACCCGTCAGAGATTGAATACATGGAAGAACCAATGGTAAATGCCGAGATCATGGTAACAACTGAATTTATCGGTGCCATTATGGATCTTTGCCAGGAACGAAGAGGGCAGTATCTGGGAATGGATTATATGGAAGAAACACGTGCGCTTCTGAAATATAAGCTGCCGTTAAATGAGATTATCTATGATTTCTTTGATGCCCTCAAATCCCGCTCCAGAGGCTATGCTTCTCTGGATTACGAACTCTGCGGATATGAGCGCAGCGAGCTTGTGAAACTGGATATTCTGGTAAACAAAGAAGAAGTGGATGCTCTTTCTTTTATCGTACATGCAGATACAGCATATGAGAGAGGCCGTAAGATGTGCGAGAAATTAAAAGACGAGATTCCCCGCCAGCTTTTTGAGATTCCGATCCAGGCAGCTGTCGGAAGCAAGATTATTGCCAGAGAGACAGTCAGAGCCATGCGTAAGGATGTACTTGCCAAATGTTACGGCGGTGATATTTCCCGTAAGAAGAAACTTCTGGAGAAACAGAAGGAAGGTAAGAAACGTATGCGTCAGGTAGGCAATGTGGAGATTCCGCAGAAAGCATTTATGAGTGTATTGAAACTGGATGATAAATAAAGTATGAATGGTAACTATTCGGCAGCCTGCTGTCCACATAACTGTGAAGGTACTGAACAGTTATCTGTGAATAGTGCTCATCTCAACAGAAGGTTAAAATATTGAAGAAAATGATTAAGCGAAAAACAGTTATACTATGTATGTTATTGCTTGGAATTTCTGTCTCCGGATGTGGGAAAACCAGGGAGGTAGATGAAGCGTCCTCCAAAGTGATCCAGATCAGTGTTGCGCCGGAAGAGACAAGTCCCACTCCGGCACCGGATCAGGTAGCTTCCGCAGCAGTTACCACCAATGGTAATCTGACAATGGTAAATACGTATCTGGCAGAGCAGGATGCAGCAGGTATCTCATCTGCGGAAAGTTCAGACAGCCAAAGTGATGCCGACAGTACAGATAACAGTGTCGACTCAGCAGATAACAATGAGCAAGACAGCAGTACATCAGATACTGAGGAATAGAAAACAGGTCATAACAGGAGCAGATTACAATGGAGAGAAGGAATATCACAGATTCTCCCATGGAAATCTATGTCCACATTCCATTTTGCATAAAAAAATGTGATTACTGTGATTTCCTTTCCGGCCCGTCAGGTCCAAAGGAGCAGGCTGATTATGTAGATGCTCTGCTTGAAGAAATCAATGCAGCAGAAGAAGGAAAAGGAAGGAGTGTATCCTCTGTATTTATTGGAGGGGGCACTCCTTCTGTTTTGGATGAGAGATTCATAGGAGAAATTTTAAATCATATAAGACGAAAATTTCAGATTGCGGATTATGCTGAGATCACCATAGAAGTAAACCCGGGGACTGCAGACAGAAACAAACTGCAGGCATACAGAACATATGGAATCAACCGCCTGAGCATAGGTTTACAGTCGCCGGATGACAGAGAACTGAAGATCCTTGGAAGAATCCACAATTATGAGCAGTTTCTGGAGACTTACAGAAGTGCAAGAGAGGCAGGGTTCGACAATATCAATATTGATCTGATGAGTGCGATCCCGGATCAGACTTATGAAGGATGGATCCACAATCTTCGCACTGTTGCAGGACTGGATCCGGAACATATTTCCGCATACAGCCTGATCATTGAGGAGGGCACACCTTTTGCATTGCGGACGCTGAATTTGCCGGATGAAGATGCGGAGTACAATATGTATGAGGCAACAGCACAGATTCTGAGAGAATATGGCTTTGAGCAGTATGAGATTTCCAATTACGCAAAGAAAGGCAGAGAATGCAGGCATAACGTGGGCTATTGGATCCGACAGGATTATCTGGGATTTGGCCTGGGAGCTTCCTCTCTTTATGGAAAGGAACGTTTTGCCAATACACAGGATATGAAAAAATATCTGGAAAACAGCAGAACTCCGGAAAAAATAAGAGAAAAAGAGCCGCCCCTCACCAGAGAGGATGAGATGGCGGAGTTCATGTTTCTGGGACTTCGTATGATCAGAGGAATCTCAAAAGCTGAGTTTGAGCGGCAGTTTGGCAGTGAAATAGATGCAATATACGGGGATGTTTTGAGAAAATATAAGTCAATGGGACTGCTTTTGGAAGAAAACGGAAGGATTTTTCTGAGCAGAGAGGGAATTCATGTAAGCAATTCCGTTATGGCGGATTTTTTGCCGTAAACGCCTTGACGAACAAATGTTCCTGTATTATACTGATGCCATGAGGATTGCGGGGCAGCGAAACTGCGCACAATCCATGAATATCATAACATACGAAAAAGGTGTAACTGTCAAGGTAAGAAACAGTTATTATTTATAAATGAGAAACAGGAGGCCCACAATGGCAGCAGATACAACGAAGAAGCACTTTATCAGGATCAGAGGTGCCAATGTTAATAATCTTAAGAATTTAAGTGTGGATATTCCCAGAGATAAGTTTGTGGTATTTACAGGACTGAGCGGCTCCGGTAAATCTTCACTGGCTTTTGATACCATCTATGCAGAGGGACAGCGCCGTTATATGGAATCTCTCTCTTCCTATGCAAGACAGTTCCTGGGACAGATGGAGAAGCCGGATGTGGAGAGCATCGAAGGTCTGCCGCCGGCCATTTCCATTGATCAGAAATCTACCAACCGCAATCCCCGTTCCACAGTAGGAACAGTGACAGAAATCTATGATTATTTCCGACTTCTGTATGCCAGAGTGGGAATCCCTCATTGTCCGAAGTGCGGAAGAGAGATTAAGAAGCAGACAGTTGACCAGATGGTAGACAGTATCATGTCTTTTCCGGAGAGAACGAAGATCCAGCTTCTGGCGCCTGTTGTGCGGGGGCGCAAGGGAACTCATGCAAAGCTTCTGGAGCAGGCAAAGAGAAGCGGATATGTACGTGTGCAGATTGACGGAAACCTGTATGAGCTTTCCGAGGAGATCAGTCTGGACAAGAATATCAAGCATAATATAGAGATTGTGGTAGACCGTCTGATCGTGAAGCCCGGGATTGAGAAAAGACTCTCAGATTCCATTGAGACAGTGCTGGATCTGGCAGAGGGCCTTCTGATGGTAGATACTATGGATGGAAATATTCACAATTTCAGCCAGAGTTTCTCCTGTCCTGACTGTGGTATCAGTGTAGATGAGATCGAACCGAGAAGCTTTTCTTTCAATAATCCTTTTGGCGCCTGTCCGGACTGTCTGGGACTTGGGTATAAAATGGAATTTGATATTGATCTGATGATCCCGGATAGATCTCTGAGTATCCTGGATGGTGCCATTGTGGTCACAGGATGGCAGTCCTGCACAAACGAGGGAAGCTTTTCCAGGGCAATCCTGGATGCTCTTGCCAGAGAATATGATTTCAGCCTGGCAACACCTTTTGAGGAGTATCCGGAGAAGATACAGGACATTCTGATCAACGGAACTAATGGACATTCTGTAAAGGTTTACTATAAAGGGCAGCGCGGAGAGGGCGTTTACGATGTGGCGTTTCCGGGGCTGATCCGAAATGTGGAGCAGCGTTACAGAGAGACAGGCTCTGATGCCATGAAGCAGGAGTATGAATCTTTCATGCGCATTACTCCATGTAAAACCTGTAAAGGTCAGAGACTGAAGAAGGAATCACTGGCTGTGACTGTGGCGGATAAGAATATTTATGAGGTCACCAATCTTTCCATAGAGAAGCTGAAAGCCTTTCTGGCGGATATGCAGCTCTCCGAGCAGCAGCAGCTTATCGGCAGACAGATTCTGAAGGAAATCAGGGCAAGGGTAAGTTTCCTGTCAGATGTAGGACTGGATTATCTTTCATTGGGACGTGCGACAGGAACTCTTTCCGGCGGCGAGGCGCAGAGAATCCGTCTGGCTACCCAGATTGGTTCCGGGCTGGTAGGAGTTGCCTATATTCTGGATGAACCGAGTATCGGACTTCACCAGAGGGATAATGACAGACTTCTTGGTTCTCTGATGAAACTGCGTGATCTTGGAAACAGCCTGATCGTTGTGGAGCATGATGAAGATACCATGCGTGCCGCAGACTGTATTGTAGATATAGGTCCCGGTGCAGGAGAGCATGGCGGACAACTGGTTGCCATGGGAACTGCAGAGGATTTGATGAAGAACGAGGATTCCATCACAGGAGCTTATCTGAGCGGAAAATTAAAAATCCCGGTACCTTTGGAGAGACGGAAGCCAACCGGTTTTCTTACTGTCAAGGGGGCGGCAGAGAATAATCTCAAGAATATCGATGTGAAGATACCTCTTGGGATCATGACCTGTATCACAGGAGTTTCGGGCTCAGGTAAGAGCTCTCTGATCAATGAGATTCTTTATAAACGCCTGGCAAGAGATCTGAACCGGGCAAGAGTGATTCCGGGAAAACATAAGGATATTCTGGGAACAAACCAACTGGATAAGGTTATCAATATTGACCAGTCACCTATTGGCCGTACTCCACGTTCCAATCCTGCGACTTATACCGGGGTATTTGACCAGATCAGAGATCTTTTTGCAGCAACAGCAGATGCCAAGGCAAAAGGATATAAGAAAGGACGATTCAGTTTTAATGTAAAGGGCGGAAGATGTGAGGCATGCAGCGGTGACGGTATTATCAAAATTGAGATGCATTTCCTTCCGGACGTATATGTACCATGCGAGGTCTGCAAAGGTAAGAGATATAACAGAGAAACCCTGGAAGTAAAGTATAAGGATAAGAATATTTACGATGTGCTGAATATGACGGTGGAGGAAGCACTGACTTTTTTTGAGAATGTTCCTTCTATTAAAAGAAAGATACAGACTCTTTATGATGTAGGACTTTCCTATATCCGGCTGGGACAGCCGTCTACAGAGCTTTCCGGAGGAGAGGCACAGAGGATCAAGCTTGCCACAGAGCTGAGCAAGCGCAGCACAGGTAAGACTATCTACATTCTGGATGAGCCTACCACAGGTCTGCATTTTGCGGATGTGCATAAGTTGGTGGAGATTCTGAAACGATTATCGGAGGGCGGTAATACAGTAGTTGTGATCGAGCATAATCTGGATGTGATTAAGACCGCAGATTATATCATTGATATCGGACCGGAGGGTGGAGACAAAGGAGGTACCGTAGTTGCTCAGGGAACTCCTGAGGAGGTGGCACAGTCACCGGTTTCCTATACCGGAAAATATGTAAAGAAATATCTGAAATAATCTTGAAATCATATTGCAGGACTTTCTTTTTAAATGGAAGTTGTATATAATAGAAGAGATTATTTATAGCAATTCTCGTAAATAATATATTTTGATCCGGCTTATCAGGATGTGAAGCCCTGTTGGACTGTTTTGATCGCATTATTTTATGGAGTTGTTATAACTAAACCGGATAAGTCCCCGGTAGAGACTGTAAAAAGTAATGATCAGTTGAAGGGGATGAGGAGAACGTAAGAACAGAAAGGGGACTTCCATGCCGACAAGTGATATTGGAATTGACCTGGGAACCAGGAACAGTCTGGCTTATTCTACAGGAAAGGGGCTTGTGCTAAATGAGCCTTCGATTGTAGTTTATGATAAAAATACAGAGAAGATACGTGCGATCGGTGAAGAAGCCCGTCTGATGGAAGGGCGCATTACTTCAGATATGGAGATCATCCGTCCCATCAGACAGGGCGTGATCGTTGATTATACAGTTACAGAGAAGATGTTGAAATACTTTATATCCAGAGCAATAGGAAGAAGAGCTTTCCGCAAGCCCAGGATCAGTATCTGTGTTCCCAGTGGAATTACAGAGATTGAGAAAAAGGCAGTGGAGGAAGCAACCTATCAGGCTGGTGCCAGAGATGTCTATATGGTGGAGGAACCTATAGCTGCGGCAATCGGAGCCGGGGTGGATGTGACCAAGCCCTTTGGAAATCTGGTCGTAGACATTGGAGCCGGAACTTCGGATGTTGCGGTTATCTCTCTTGCGGGGGTTGTGGTTTCCGCTTCTGTGAAAGTTGCAGGGGACACTTTTAATCAGGCTATACTGAACTATGTGAGAAAGAATCATGGACTTTTTATCGGAGAAGATATGGCAGAGAAGATCAAAATTCAGATTGGTACGGCTATAGAGGAATCAAATCCGAGAACAATGGAAGTAAAGGGGAGAAATGTGATCACCGGTCTGCCGAAGACAGTGACACTTACCTCAGAAGAAATACGTGTGGCGTTAAAGGATGCTACAAGCCAGATTGTGGAGACTGTTCATGGAATTCTGGAAAAGACACCGCCGGAACTGGCTGCGGATATTGTAGACAGAGGAATCGTACTTACAGGCGGCGGTGCCCTTCTTCATGGGATGGATACACTGATCGAGCAGAGAACCGGAGTAAGTACACTGACTGTGCAGGATGCAATGAGCGTGGTCGCAGTGGGAACCGGTAAGTATGCAGAGGTAATGGCACGTTTTGACGGATAAAGCAGGAGGTACTGCACAGTGCAGTGCCTTTTTGCGTTGTCAGAGGATCAAAGAAGCAGGAGGTGTGGAGAAAAGCACATGAGTGAAACTGTCACAGGATACATAGATCATGTTATTTTCAGAAATGAAGATAACGGATATACAGTTATGGTACTGAAAGGTACAAAAAAAGAGGAAGAGCTGACCTGCGTGGGAAGTTTCCCTGCGATCACACAGGGGGCATCTATTGAAGCAACCGGAGTATATATCCATCATCCGGTATATGGCAAACAGTTTCAGATCAGTTCTTTTACAGAGAAGATGCCGGAGGATACATATGGAATAGAACGTTATCTGGGTTCGGGCGCCATCAGGGGAATCGGTGCTGCACTGGCTGCCAGGATCGTGCGGAAGTTTGGAGATGACACACTCCGTATCGTAGAAGAAGAGCCGGAGCGGCTTGCAGAGGTAAAGGGGATCAGTGAGAAAAAAGCCCGGGAGATCGCTGCGCAGGTAAGTGAGAAGGCAGAGATGCGAAAAGTAATGATCTTTCTGCAGAAATATGGGATTTCCCTGAACCTGGGCGCAAAGATTTATCAGAAATATAAGGAATCTGTCTATACGATCCTTCAGGAGAATCCTTACAGACTTGCGGAAGATATTTCCGGTGTGGGATTTAAGATTGCTGATGAGATTGCTGCCAGAGTCGGTATTCACGCAGACTCAGATTACAGAATCCGCAGCGGAATGCTGTATACTCTTCTGCAGGCTTCGGGAGAAGGACATACTTATCTTCCGAGGGAACAGTTATTTACAAGATGTGCCAGACTTCTGGGAGTAGATGAATCCTATATGGAGAAACATCTTATGGATATGGTTATTGACAGGAAGCTGGTGCTGAAAGAAAAAAGCGGAGAAACTATCGTTTATCCGGCACAGTATTATTATCTGGAACTGAACACTGCCAGGATGCTTAATGAACTGAATATTGTGTGTCCTGAGGATAAAGAGCTTGTCAGGCACAGAATTGAGCTGATCGAGAAAGAGAC
>ENA-UPXC01004849-UPXC01004849.1-human-gut-metagenome-genome-assembly--contig:-NODE-4849-length-11732-cov-4.702274_pt1 | contig 11732 bp, 8 predicted proteins | sample MGYA00250047_ERZ773371 | MGnify/ENA primary metagenome ERZ773371 (study PRJEB29103, sample SAMN06111975) | human gut metagenome | biome: human gut; feature: ankylosing spondylitis patient; material... | reverse complement strand
CCCGGGGAAAGGGGGCAGGGGGATAGGGGTAGTGAGTTAGAAGTTTGTTTCAAAAACATACTTTTTCTACAAACTGAAAGCCACAGCTTTTGCTGTGGCTTCAGTTATATACCACGAAATTCAAAACCGATAATGCAGAATAAAACAAAAGCCCCTCCGCCATAAGCGGAGGGGCTGTATGCTCTTTAATTAAAGCATTTCATCACTTAAAAGCGATTACTTGCTTCTCTTCTTAAGAACGATACCTGTTGTAGCAACTGCTGCTGCTGCGAGAGCTGCAGGGATAACTGCTACTGCCGCACCTGTAGGAGGGTTAACGGGCTCGCCTGAGCAATCGCCGGGGTTAACAGGATCTGATTTGCCGGGCTCAGTAGGCTCAGTTGTTTCGCCGGGCACTACTGTGATTTCTTCGTTGATCTTAACCTGATCGATAGCGATTGTGGGGATAGCGTCGCCTTCAGCAGCCTTGAGGTCTGTGCAAACTGCGATGAATTCCATACCGTCGATAACCTTATCAAGGTCGATTGTTACAACATAAGTACCATTGCCTGTTACTTCAACGGGAGTGCACTTAGCGTTTGCATTGCCTGTGTTACCTTCGCCCCAGAACTGGCATTCCCACTTGGAGTCAGCCATTGAGATCCAAGCCTTGAAGGGAGTTGTGAAGTCAGTTACTGTGAACTTAACAGAAATCTTGTTAGCACCGGCAAAAGCAGCCTTATCAGCGATTACGGTTGCGTCGTCGCCGGTCCATGCATTGATGATGTTTGTACGAACAAGACCTGAATCGATAACTGTCTTACCTGAGTTAGCAATTGTAACGTCAGCGGGAGCTGCAGGCTCAGCGGGAGCTTCTGTCTCACCGGGCTCAACAGGATCAGCGGGTTCTGTACTCTTAAGGTTAACCTTCCAGTTGATTGTGTAATCAACGCCGTCGCCCTTGCTTAACATTACGCTGAAAGCGGGGTTAACTGTGTTGCCTTCGATTTCCTGCGGAGCGAGAACTGCATCCGAAACTGTATAAGTGTCAGCAGCAGTCGCATCCTGCTTCCATGTGCTACCTGTCTTTTCATCAGTTACTTTTGTTGAGTTGTAACCGAGGAAGAAAGTAGTGTCGCTTGTGAATGTGATTGATTCGACATCTTCGGGCTTGTTGCCTTCCAGAATATCTTCAATCTTTAAGTCCTTCTGTGTCCACCATGCTGTATCACTGAATGTGATAGAACCGGCAAAAGCACTTACTGCAAGTGAAGAAACTGCGATTGCAGCAGCTGCAATACTTGCTAAAGTTTTTGTAAACTTCATTGGTTTTGTCCTCCATAAAATATTTTTTAGCTTTTAAGCTATTTTTAATCATACTATATCGCAGTTTTTTTTACAAGTGGCATTTTGCACAAAAAAACTTTTTCGTTTTGGTGAAACAATATAAACATTAATGTGATTTTGTGCCTTTACAGCATTAAATCTGAAAATATGCCAACTTATATGATAAAAACCCCTCCGCCATAAGCGGAGGGGTCGTATGCTCTTTAATTCAAAGCGTTAAACCTTTTAAAAGCAATTACTTGCTTCTCTTCTTAAGAACGATACCTGTTGTAGCAACTGCTGCTGCTGCGAGAACTGCTGGGATAACTGCTACTGCAACACCTGTAGGAGGGTTAACGGGCTCGCCTGAGCAATCGCCGGGGTTAACATCGTCTGAGTTACCGGGCTCAGCGGGATCCTCTGTTTCACCGGGCTCAACGGGAGCATTTGATTCGCCGGGGTTAACGTCAGCTACAGGATATGTAGCGAGTAAATCGCCATTCTTGTTGTAGAAGTCAACCTTGTCAACTGTTAATGTAGCAGCTGAACCGTCGTCCTGAGCGTTCATCCACCATACTTCAACCTTGAAGTAGCCGGTTTCTTTACCGTCTTCATCAAGACCTGACTTGAGACCGCCGATGCCGTCCCAAACCCATTCATTTGTGCCTGCTGCTGAGTTTTCAACCTGTGCAGATGCTGCCCAACCGTCAGCTGCAACTGTGTTTGCACCAAGAGCGCCGTTAGCGTAAGCCTGGCTAGTGATTGTAGCTACTGCCTTATCAACGTCGCCTGCCCATGTGTAAACACTCTCGTCGAAGGGGAGCTCCCATAAATTAACCTGACCGGCATCACTAGGCTTACCGCTTTCTGCAACAGTCATAGATACTAATGCGTCTGCTGCGAAAGCACTTACTGCAAGTGCAGAAACCGCAACTGTAGCTGCAGCAACGCTTGCTAAAACCTTAGAAAATTTCATGAATTTATCCTCCATATAATTTTTAGCTTATCTAAGCTAAAATAAATAATACTACATATTCTTTTACTTTACAATTAGCAAAATAGACAAAATTTTATGATGATTTTGTCTATTTCTCTATATTTTGCTATTGTCGCTTTTTGCCGCAGAAGCACAGCTTGTTAAAAACGATACGCAAAACCTATGATTTATGTATCCGTAGCGAGCTGCCAATGAACAGCATATCTCTCTATAAATATGTTCCCCTTGACTAATCGCCCCGTTTAATGTACAATATAATAGAGCTAATATGCCGACAGCACGCACTTCGTGCTATATATTCTGCTTTCCGGCAGTCAAAAATCAATATATGGTTATACTGCACAAAAATCATTCGTATTTTTTTACTTATCCGATACACAGAATTTTCATTTCGAGTGAAACTTTTTCTGAAATTCAGCCTACTACAAAGTAGGTGACAAAGTGAGGTGAGCCGATGGGCGCAGAGATTCACGGAGGTCACGAGAATATCGAAGAATATTTCAACCGTGTCTACAACGAAACCTGCAGATCCGTTTCCCGTTTTGTAGTCAGCAAATGCGGAAATATGGAAGATGCGGAAGATATTATTCAGAACGTCTATACACGTTTCTTCAAGCGCATAAGCGAAAAAGGACACGAGGACATCGAAAGCCCCGAGGCTTTCCTTATAAATATAGCAAAGTTTGAATGCCGCACCTATTTTTCGGGTAGGAAGAAGGACGAAAAGGTTTCCTCCTTTTCCGACTATACCGAAGAAGAAATGGTCGCTATCGAGCGGGAGATGTCCAAGCCTCAGCAACGGCTTGAGGACGTTATCAGCAACAAGATCGTTGCGAAACAGATTTTCGATGACATAATGAAGACCGATGAACTGACAGGTCAGATATTCTATCTTCATTTTGCGTGTGATATGAAGCTGGAGGACGTAGCGAAGGCGCTTGATGTCAAGCTGTCTACCGTTAAAAACAAACTCTATCGCACAATAGAAAAACAAAAGAAAAAATTCAAATTATAACGACTTACGGAAGGGGGCTTTCAGATGAATACAAACGATTTTTACAAAGAACTGATGAGCGAGTATTCGTTTGATTACGAGAAGATAAGAAAAGCCGCTATGGGTAAGTCTGTACAGGCTAAAAAGAGCAGGCTGAAAACGGTTTGGCTTTCTGTGGCAGGTGCCGCAGCCGCCGTAGCTATCACATTTTCAAGCGTCGCCCTGCTGAATTCCGGCAGTCCTGTTGTTGTTTCACCGACAACCTCGATAAGTGCGGAAGACCGTTTCAGAATGGCTATGGAGGCATACAGCAAGGCGGAAGAGAACACCGAAGATGTTTTCCTTTACGTTACCTTCAGAAATACAGTAACGCCCGAAGAAATGCAGAGCATTTTAGCTAAGGCAGACAGCAAGGGCAACATCCGTGTTACAGAGGTTTATCTTTCCGATAACACAAAGGTAAAGGGCAGCGAGGCTATCGCCGCATTGTTCGAGGAGAACGCTAAGGATATTACGGCAGTAAAGGTATATTGCCCCGGCAACTTCCTGATAAAGCTGACAGCGCTTGACGGCGTTTACCTTGTCGAAACAGAAGATTCCTTCTCAAAAGATGATTTTTCTGCGATAGATACAAGCAGCGAGTACGATTACTACCCCGACTACAGCACAACCGAGCCGGTCACACCGCCCGACGCTGTTCCCGGAGATACGACTAACGTAGCCGAGTAAAAACTTTTCCCTATATATTATAATAGTATACCGCCTGTAAGACTTAACGGTTTTACAGGCGGTTTTTTGCATTTTGCAAACGCCGTGTAATCGTTTTAACAAAATTTGCGGATAAGCCTGTTTGGCTATTGACTTTTTCCGTGAAAACCATTACAATATGATTGACACAATAAAAAAAGGCTGTCCGCATATCAAAAAAACGGGCAGTCAGAAAAGAAAGGTACCTATGAAGAAAAGAATGCTCGCCGCAATTTTAAGCGGCATAATGGTGATAACGGGAATTTCCGCTTGCTCGGGAAATGCCGCAACATCATCTGAAAACAGCTCGGCTTCAACAACAGCTACTACAACAACTAACACAACGAAAGCCGAAACAACAGCGGCAACCACCACAACAAAGGCAGAAACAACGACCGTGACCACAACCACCGCAACCACAACGACTACAACAAAGAAGCCGGAAACCACCACCGCAAAACCGGCAACAACCACAACAAAGAAAACCGAACCTGCACCTGCCGAAACAAAAGGTGACTCTGTTCAGTTCTCGCAGAACTTAATGCCCGGCTGGAACCTCGGTAATCAGCTTGAGTCAAACTCCGACGGAACACCGAGCGAAACAGCGTGGGGCAACCCCGTAATTACCGAAAATCTCATCAAGCAGGTAAAAGCACAGGGCTTCAAGTCTATCCGTATCCCCGTATCATATCTTTCGAAGATAGGCGCAGGTCCTAATTACACTATCGACTCAAAGTGGCTCGACAGAGTGCAGGAAGTAGTCGATATGTGCATTAATAACGGACTTTATGCTATAATCAACATTCACGGCGACGGCTACTACAGCGTAAAAGGCGGCTGGCTTCTCTGCGGCGAACCCGCTTCCGAGCAGAAGACTATAAAAGCAAAGTACGAAAAGGTCTGGGAGCAGATTGCAAAACGCTTCAAGAACTATGACGATCACCTCGTGTTCGAGTCAATGAACGAAGAGTACGACGGAACATACAACAACCCCAATCCCGAATACTACAACAACATCAACGCATACAACCAGATTTTCGTTGATACGGTAAGAAAAGCAGGCGGCAAGAACAACAACCGTTATCTGCTTATCCCCGGCTGGAACACAGATATAAACTTCACAACAGGCGACTGTGATACATATACGATGGAAGCAAAGTTCGTTATCCCGAATGACAGCAGGATAATGATTTCCGTCCACTACTACACCCCGTGGGAATTCTGCGGAGAAGAAGGCTATGATACCTTCTATAAATGGGGCGACTCGGTCAAGAAATTTGTAAAGCGCAGACAGAGTGAAACGCTCGTAAACAGACAGTTTGATAAGCTCTACAATGCGTTTATCAAGAATGGTTACGGCGTTGTAATAGGCGAGTACGGCTCAATTGACAGAACGCACAAGGATAAGAGCAATACTACATACCGTGCTTATTTCGCAGAGTATGTGAATTATGCCGCTCATCAGAGAAATATAGTTACTGTTTACTGGGACAACGGTTATAACGGTAAACACGGCTTCGGCTTATTCGACCGCATAAAGTGTACAGTAACCCAGCCCGAAATAATCAAGGGTATAATAAACGGCGCAAAGGCGACAAAAGCACCCGCCGCACCTACAGAATAAATTTAGCCGTAGGCTGAAAAAATTTGTATAATTTTCCGCTTGCTTTTTCGGAAGAAATGTAGTATAGTAGTCTTTACAAAAAGAAGAAAGGAATGATACTTATTATGAAGAAATTAACCTCTGCGGTTACAGCCGCAGCAATGTCGATATTACTGGGTATTACCTGCTTTGCCGAAGAGATCGGCGCAAGCACAGTAGTCGGAGCAAGCAGCGGCAACACAAACACAGGCGTTCAGTTTGACCCTACAATATATATTGTTTGCGGTGTTGCACTTGCAGTTGTTATCGCCGTAGGCATTATAACAGCCGTACTCAGTAAGAAAAAAAAGAATAAGTAATTTCTTTGCGAGCCTCCCACACAGGAGGCTCGCTCCAGTCTGTCGAAAAACTTCTATCGTTGATAAAAATGGGGTGTCGAGCGTTGCTTGCTTTGTTGGTTTTGCATCGTGCAAAACTTTTGGCAAGCAACCAAAGCGTCCTTGCTTTGGGGCGAAGCCCCCGACAGGGACTAGGGGCGGTAGCCCCAGTAATATAGCCCCTTTCCGGGGGAAAGGGGTTTGGGGATAGGGATTGAGGACAAGCACTTTTTTGAAAAAACATACTTTTCCCACAATCTGCGAGCCCCCCACACAGGAGCCTCGTTCTTCTTTTCACAATATCACCATAAACTTTCAGCAAAGCTACACCATATCCCCCTGTTTATCAGCATAAAATGGAAAATATTCGCTTGACTTTTTGTGCTTTTTGGGATATACTATATTGTGTACAAAGAAACAACAGTACATCTCAGACGACAGCAGTACAGCGTTACTCTACTGTCGCACGGAGGGTAAAAATGAAAAGATACGCAGTCACTTTGTTTATTGCGGCGCTTGCTTTAGCTTTGGTGCCGGCTTTAAGCGGATGCGGCTCGGATAACACATCATCGGACAATTCAACACCAGACATAACATCAACAACACCGCAGAGTACCGACTCAGAACCTTCGTCACAGCAGACAACGGTATCGGATATAATATCGCACCCCGAAAGCTCTGATAACAGCAGTACAATAAATGACCTTCGCACTCAGATAGTGTCAACCGCCGAGGCTCTTGTCGGAATTGATTATGTCAGCGGTATGGCAACGCCTGAGCAGGGCTTCGATAATTCGGGACTTATATATTATGTCCTTCGTGAAAACGGCTTTATCAATTGTCCGAGAGGAACAGCCGCACAGAAAGAAATGGGTACAACCGTACCGCTCAGCGAGATTGAGCCGGGCGACATCCTTTTCTTTACCGATAAAGATTCAGAAACAGGCGAGATGATTGACTTCGCCGGAATATATACAGGCAACGACCAGCTTATTTACAGCCCTTATCCCGGTGAAAAAGTAAAGTTTGCCGACCTTAACAGCTCTTATTGGCAAAACTGCTTCAGCTGCGCCGTAAGAGTTGCTTAAAACCGATTATGACATTGTCCTTCATATAAAACTACAGGAATGCCGTCTGCTTTGCAGATGGTGTTTTTGTATATTTTGGAAAACAATCACGAAGAGAATCGATTTTGTTACCCTTTTGTAACCGTTGTAACCGTTTTGTAACCATTTGTAACCAAATTGTTACCATATTGTAACCGAATTTTAATTGAATTTCGGATTTTTTGTGATATACTTAAATCAAGGCGTGAATATCATAACCGCCGCCGCATAAACGGTAAATTTACCGACATTACGGCGGACGATTGAAATTGACGCTTGATTTAAAGTTTCCCTCATTCCCAAACAGATTTGAAGCATCCCATAAAAACACATCAGCATCTGAAAAAGTCACACTATCGCTTCCTTTTATATCATGAAATATAAGTTGAACGTTTTCCCATCGTTATAAAATCACTTCCGCAGTTTTTCAGAATTTTTTCCAACCTTTATATTGCTGCTTGACAGCAAAATTCTCCTCACATATAGACTTTACCCCGTCGCTTTCCGATGGGGTAAAATCTTTTTTATTTAATTGCTTTTTGGCTTGATTTTCACTGTTCAAACTGTTACAATAAGACTAACGATTCATATTCAGCTCAGAAGCCGAAAGGAAACACAGATATGAAAAAACGCAGAATTTTATTCAACGATAACTGGAGATTCACCCTCACAGAACCGGACAGTGACGGAAAGACGCTCGAAAACGCACATTGGTATAATGTTGAGATACCACACGACTGGCTTATCGGCGATACGGCAAACCTCTACAAGTCCGGCTGTGGCTGGTACGAGAAGTATTTCACCGTAGACGCTCTCGGAGAGGACGATTGCTATATCCTGATTTTTGACGGCGTATATATGGATACTACCGTCTATGTAAACGATAAGGAAGTCGGCAAATGGAAGTACGGCTATACAACCTTCAGCTTTGATATAACCGATGCTCTGAAAAACGGCGAAAACCGCATTTTAGTCAGAGTAAACCATAAATCCCCGAATACCCGCTGGTACAGCGGAGCCGGAATATACAGAAATGTGTGGCTCAGAAAGACCTCACGCCGTCACATCGTTGAAAACGGCGTCTATATCAGCGCAAAGTGCAGTGATACAGACCGCAGAGAACACGGCAAATGGAAGACTACTGTACAGATAAGCCTTTCCGACACGGTCTGCGGCTTGATTTCATATACATTAAGAGATCCTGAAAACAGAGAGGTTTACGTTTGCGAACGCAGACTTTGCGGCAAGAACGATAAGCTGGTGTTCTATATGGATGCTCCTAAATTATGGGATATAATCACACCCAATTTATATACCCTGTCCGTGATACTTTATGATGATAACGGAAACAGGCTTGATGATACCGTTGAAAAATTCGGCTTCAGAACCACAAAATTCAGCACAAACGAGGGCTTTTTGTTAAACGGTATGCACCTTAAGCTGAACGGTGTTTGTATGCACCACGATTTAGGCGCACTCGGCGCTGCGGTAAATTACGATGCTACCCGCCGACAGCTTGAAAAGCTGAAGAATATGGGCGTAAATGCTATCCGCACCAGCCATAACCCTCCGTCAAGAGAGCTTATGGAGCTTTGCGATAAAATGGGCTTCCTCGTTGACAGCGAAATATTCGATATGTGGGAGCTTGCCAAGAACGAGAACGATTATCACCGTTTCTTCCCCGACTGGTATAAGAAGGATGTTGAAGCGTGGATAAAACGTGACCGTAATCACCCGTCGGTTATAATGTGGAGCATAGGCAACGAAATATACGATACGCATAAAAGCCCCAGAGGACTTGAGGTTGCGAAGATGCTTTGCGAGGAGGTCGAAAAGAACGACCCTATGCACAATGCCCCGCCCACGATAGCCTCAAACTATATGCAGTGGGAAAATGCACAGAATGTAGCTGATTATCTGAAGCTTGCAGGCTATAACTATACGGAAAAGCTGTATGACGAGCATCACGAAAAGCATCCAGACTGGGTCATTTACGGCAGTGAAACCGCCTCGACGGTACGCTCAAGAGGCATATACCACTTCCCCTACGATACAGGCTTACTGGTATATGACGATCTGCAATGTTCCGATCTCGGAAACAGCGTTGTAAACTGGGGAGCATCTCCGCTAAGATCCTTTGCTATGGATGCCGCCGCAGAATATTCAATGGGACAGTTCGTATGGACAGGATTTGACTATATCGGCGAGCCTACCCCCTACAATACCAAGAATTCGTACTTCGGCATCATAGATACCGCAGGCTTTGAAAAAGACTCGTTCTGGTTCTATAAATCGGTATGGGATATAGCCGAGGAAGAATCCTTCATTCACGTTTCCCCTTGCTGCTGGGATTTCAACGAGGGTCAGCTTATAGACGTGCTTGTTTATTCCGACCTTCCGTTTATCAGACTTCATTACTGCGGAGAGATGTATGACGGCAAGGTGATAGATCACCTCACGGAAGACAAGCTTTGCGCCCGCTTCAAAGTGCCGTTCCATAAGAACAAGCCGCTTGCGGTAAGAGGCTATCTCAGCCCCGACTGCGATGCCGACGATTACGAAAAGGAAACGGTTCTTTTCACCTCTCTTGATCCTCACAGCGTGAATATGACTCCCGATGTGAGTGAAATAGCGGCTGACGGAAGATCGCTTGCGTTTATTACCGTAACCGTTGACGATATAATGGGACAGGAAGTTCAGAATGCGGTAAACAGAATAAAGTTCACAGTAAAAGGCGCAGGCAGACTTGTAGGACTTGATAACGGCGACAGCACCGACTATGACAGCTATAAGGGCAATCACAGAAAGCTGTTCTCCGGAAAGCTTCTTGCGATAATCAGTTCCACCTTTGAAACAGGCGACATAGTTATAACCGCCGAAAGCGAGGGTTTGAAGCCTAAAACGATAACTATAAAAGCGGTAGCCCCCGAAACAGAGCCGCAGGGAGTAAGCGTTGTCACTCAAAACGCATTCCCCGCAGTAATCACCCCCTACACAAATGAAATTCCCGTAAGGAAAATCGACCTTTTCGACAGTGAGCCTCGTACACTGACAAAGGAACGTGATACTGCCGAAATTTCGGTAAAGATATTCCCCGAAAACGCAACCTTCCGTGACATAGAGTTCAAATGCTGTACCGATAACGGAGTTGAGATAAGCTTTGCAAAGGTGGTTTCGTTTGACGGAAATACGGCAACACTGAAAGCCTTCGGCGACGGCAAATTCCGCCTTAGAGCATATTCAAAGAACGGTACCGACATTCCGAAGATTATCTCCGAGCTTGAATATACGGCAGAAGGACTCGGAAAAGCAGAAAAAGATCCTTATATCTTTATTGCCGCCTGCCTTTGCGATTTCTCGAATGTTCCCGTTATCACGATAGACAGAGGTTCGCTCGGCGGCTTTAACGGAAGAACTACCGTCGGCTTCAGCACCGTTGATTTCGGCGGCGGCACAAAGAAGATTACGATAAGTGTCGGAAACAGCGGCGGCGGTGAAGATTATCCCGTAGAGCTGTATCTCGGCGATGCCGACAACGGCGGCAGATATATCGGCACATTTGCAATAAAGAATAACGGTGGCTGGGACAGAGCATACCCCCAGACCTTCGACTTGCCGTGCAGAATAAGCGGAACGCACGACATCAGCTTTGTTATCAATAATTCCTGCATATTCGGCGGCTTTGAGTTTGAAAAGTACGACCGTACCTATGCGGAAAACTCTGCGGCAGACAACGATAATCTGTACGGCGATGATTACAAGGTAAACGGCTCGTGCGTTGAGGAAATAGGCAACAACGTTGTTATCGAATTCAACGACCTCGATTTCGAAGGCGGTACGGATAAGATAACCGTTACAGGCAGAACGCCGCTTGATAACTGCACGATTCAGCTCAGAGTAAATGATGAGAACGGCAGCCAGACCACCCGCCTGCTCGAATTCCCCCACGCAGACGAGTACACACCGGTAACGTTTGACATCGAGCATATCGCAGGCAAGAACAACATTGCATTCGTATTTCTGCCCGGCACACAGTTCGATATGAAATCGTTCAGATTCACAAAAACCGAAGAATAAACCGATTCTTATTAAATCGCCACGGTGATACTATCGTTTGTGCCAAGCACCATCACCCTTGCCTCCCCTCGAAAAAGGGGAGGTGGCACGGCTGTAGAGTTTTTTCGGCTTGCTGTACAGTATTCAGATAGTCCTACCTTTATGATTCTGAAACAATTCCAAGCCGTGACGGTGGGGATTGAAATTGATAGAAGCACTACCTTAAAAAATTCTAAGCTTTAACAATCCCCACCATAATTGCTTAGCAGTTGTTTCCCTAAACGCTTTGGTTCTCTCCCTCTTTCATATTGACAAGTGTACCCATTTGAATAGCGAACCCGAGAAGTGCTGTCCGACAAAAAGAACTATCGGTAGCTTGTTACCAAAGATAAATACTAAAAAGCCACGGCATCCGCCGTGGCTTCAGTCTGTCGAAAAACCTCCTGCTTATCTAAAAATGGGTGTCGCTTATTGCTTGCTCTGTTGGTTTTGCATCGTGCAAAACTTTTGGCAAGATCGGAAGAGCACAAGTCTGAACTCCAGTCAC
>ENA-UPXC01004847-UPXC01004847.1-human-gut-metagenome-genome-assembly--contig:-NODE-4847-length-11734-cov-10.315261_pt1 | contig 11734 bp, 9 predicted proteins | sample MGYA00250047_ERZ773371 | MGnify/ENA primary metagenome ERZ773371 (study PRJEB29103, sample SAMN06111975) | human gut metagenome | biome: human gut; feature: ankylosing spondylitis patient; material... | reverse complement strand
GAAGGCAAAAATCCCATCAGCGAAGCTGATCTGGAATGGATTTTTGCACGTAACTATGAAGGTACTGAATAGTTACCATAAAACTATATTTATTGTAACTGTTCGGTACCGTTACTGTTTACGCCCTCAATGTTAGAAATTCGGTACCTTCACAGTTACTAATTTTTACTTTGATTTTACATTCACCGTATTGTATAATAAATCTAATAAGAATCAGAGCAACACACCGAAAAATATTTTAAAGATGCCAAAAGCAGACATACAGGAGTGATGAGAATGCCGGAAAACGAAAAGACGAGACTTCAGAAATTTATGGGTGGAGGAAAACAAGGATACCAGATCGCATTCCAGATGGCTTGGCCTGCGGTGATGGAGTCCTTTTTTATTGCCCTGGCGGGCATGGTGGACTCGCTGATGGTGAGCTCCATCGGCGCATACGCGGTGGCGGCAGTAGGTCTGACAACGCAGCCGAAATTCATCGGCTTGTGTATCTTTATCGCCATGAATGTATCCGTATCTGCCCTGGTGGCGAGACGTCGCGGTGAGAAAGACCGGATTGGCGCGAACCAGGTTCTCCTGATGGCGCTGATCTTCACAGTCGTTGTCGGAATTTTGATCAGCATAGCGGCGGTGGTTTTTGCGGAGCCGATCATCCGCTTCTGCGGTGCCAACGAGGACACTCAGGAGAGCGCGGTCCTGTATTTCCGGATCATCATGGGCGGCATGATCTTCAATATCATCTCCATGGCGATCAATGCCTCCCAGCGCGGTGCCGGAAACACGAAGATCGCCATGCGAACCAACGTGACTTCTAACGTGGTCAATATGATCGGAAATTATCTCCTGATTCAGGGTCATCTTGGCTTTCCGGCGATGGGAATCGCGGGTGCGGCTCTGGCGACTGTATTTGGAACCGTGGTTGCCTGCATTATGAGCATCTGCTCCCTGATCCCGAAAGACAATTTTGTCAGCATTCCCTACATTATAAAAGAGCGCGTCCGCATCACCCTGGAACCGGCAAAGAATATGGCAAAGATCGCCTCCAGCGTTTTCATTGAGCAGGTGTTCATGCGGACCGGTTTCCTTCTTGTATCGATCATGGCGGCGAGACTAGGAACCTCGGCCTACGCGGCGCACCAGGTGGCCATGAATGTCATGAACCTGTCTTTCTCATTTGGTGACGGCATGCAGGTAGCCGCTGTGGCGCTCTGCGGACGAAGCCTTGGGGAGAAGCGCCCGGATCTGGCGGTCATGTATGGAACAATCTGCCAGAGGATCGGAAACATGATCTCCATCGTATTGTCGATCCTGTACCTGACGTTAGGAAACTGGTATTTTCACCTGTACTTTGTTGAGGAAGATATTATCGCCATGGGTGTCGAGATCATGCGGGTCATGACTGTGATCGTACTCCTGCAGATCTCCCAGGTCATTTACATGGGTTGCCTTAGGGGTGCGGGAGATGTGGTGTTCACCACCTGTGCTTCGACCCTCAGCATCACCATCGTCCGCCCGTCCTGTGCGTACCTGTTCTGCTATGTACTGGAGATTGGAGTTGTCGGTATCTGGCTCGGAATCGTGTGCGACCAGATCGTGAGAGTGTGCCTGACGAACTGGAGATTTAAGAGTGGAAAATGGACGAAAATAAAGATATAGCGAGCGCAGAGGAAAAACAAGCGGCGCCTCCGGCGACATTTGTTTTTCCTGCGCCGCTAACGAGCAAACTGTCTGCGAAGCAGACAATAGAGCGCGAAGCGCGTGTTTGCGAGTGAGCGATTCGACTCAATGAGTCAATACCCCCAAAAACGAAAAGAGCCATATGCCCCGAAAACTGGTCATTCCAGTTCCGGCCGCATACAGCTCTTTTTTATGTAACAGGAAATTCCGAGAAATTCCCTGTTACATAAAAGGCACTAACGTGCCAATGATGCGCACTCGCGCGAAGATGTAGACTGTCACAAGCGTCCGCGCGAGGTGCGCATTAGTTGCCGCATTCAATACTGATCGCGTTAAACATGTCAAGGATATCATCCACCTTCGTGTTCGCCTTTTCCTCGCCTTTTTTATCCATGACCGCATGCCCCTGATGCATCATCAGAAGACGGTTTCCGTACTCTACAGCGAACCGGAGATTATGTGTGACCATAATGGTCGTCAGGTGCTTTTCTGCAACGATCTTTCCGGTCAGTTCCATAATAATATCTGCCGTCTTCGGGTCGAGAGCGGCCGTGTGCTCATCAAGAATCAGAAATTCGATGGGAGTCATGGTTGACATTAAAAGAGCCATCGCCTGACGCTGTCCACCGGAGAGAACACCGACTTTTACACCCATCTTATCTTCAAGACCGAGACCGAGAATTTTTAACTGGTCGCGGTAGAAGTCAATGCGGGCCTTATTTGTTCCGGGAAGAAGATTGAACGGCTTTCCCTTATTGTCCGCGAGAGCCATATTCTCGAGGATCGTCATATTCGGGCAGGTTCCCATCGCCGGGTGCTGGTAGACGCGGCCGATGCGGCGCTGGCGCTTGTACTCCGGCATTTTTGTGATATCGGTTCCGCCCATGACGATGGTGCCGGAATCCACCGGAATGCTGCCGCAGATCAGATTCAACATGGAAGTTTTACCGGATCCGTTGCTGCCGACAACGGAAACAAACTCGCCGTCATCGATGCTGAGGTTGAAATCGTTAAAGAGGCACATTTCATTTACAGTGCCTGCGTTGTAATATTTACTGATGTTTTTTAACTCAAGCATGGTGTGCCCCCTTTCTCTTCATGGAATCACTGACGATCAGGATCAGAAGAAGAATTGCCGCAGTGATAAGTTTCAGGTCGGTCGCCTTTACGATCCGCATGGAAATAACGAAAGCGACACACGCTTTATAGAGAATTGCGCCTGCGATAACAGCGGTGGTTGCCTTCAGCTTTCCGAAGCGGTGGAACAGCTGTGTTCCGAGAATCACGCTCGCGAGACCGAAGACCATGGTTCCGGTTCCGATCGAGATGTCGAAGAACGCCTGCTTCTGGGCGAGCACTCCGCCTGCGAGGGCTGCGAATCCGTTGGCGATCGCAAGGCCGATGATCTTCACCCGGCCTTTGTCTTCTGCCAGAGATGTAACGAGAGCATCATTGTCACCGGCTGCCCGGAGCAGATAGCCGGATCTCGTATTTAAGTACCAGTCGAGAACGAACTTGCAGATCAGGGCGATCACAGCCAGAATGATCACAACGATGTACGGTCTTACGGATGCCGGAAGACTGTTTCTGGTCCACTCGTTGTCAAAGATCGTATCCTGGGACAGGAACGGAAGGTTTGCCTTCATTCCGGCGATCCTTAAGTTTACGGAGTAGAGAGCTGTCATGACAATGATACCGGAAAACAGGTCGCGGACCTTACATTTTACATGAATGACACCGGTCACGCATCCGGCGAGAACACCCGCAAAGAAGGAGAGCGGAAGTGCCCACACTGGGGAAACTCCTTTTACGATCAGTCCCGCGGTCAGCGCTGCGCCCAGAGGGAAAGTTCCGTCAACCGACAGATCCGGGAAGTCCAGGATCTTGTAGGTGATGTAGACGCCCAGGGCCATGATCGCGTAGATCAGCCCTTCCTCAAAGATTCCTAATAAGATTGCCATGATATCCTCCGAAAATCAGTAACTGGGGAAAATCCCGCAATTACATGTTGCTGCAAAGTCCGGCAGAAGCGGAAAATCGCTTTGCCGGACCATGATGGTTTATGTTGCCGATCATCCGACTTCCTTATTAAAAGTGGATGAAATTTGTTGAACTACTGTGTGATCTCAGTGAATAACTCTTTTGCGTTGGAAGCAAGATCCTCCGGGAAAGTGATTCCAAGATCCTCAGCGACTTTGGAGTTTCCGTAGAAAGCAGCAGTCTCGATCACCTCGAAGTTCAGTTCACTTGCTTTCTTCTCGCCCTTTAAAACTTCTGCAGCCATGCGTCCTGTCTGCTTTCCAAGATCTACATAGTCAAGTCCCATAGCAGCGAGGCAGCCAATCTTGACCTGCTCGATCTCACTTCCGAATACCGGGATGTTTTTCGCATTTGCCTTGGAAAGGATCAGCGGAAGGGAGGCAACGACGGTGTTATCTGTTAAGTTGTTTAAGCAGTCGACCTGCTCTAAGAGGCTGTCAGCAGCGAGTGGAATGTCTGCTGTGGAGGAAACGCCGGATTCAACGATCTTGAAACCGTAGTCAGCGGCTTTTTCCTTGTACTCAGCCAGAGTGGAAGCGGAGTTTACTTCGCTTGTTGTATACATGATTCCGATCTTTTTCGCATTCGGAAGGATCGCGCGGATCATTTCGAGCTGCTGCTCGACCGGAAGCTTGTCGCTGGTACCTGTCACTTCGCCAACCGGAGTTCCGTCAGCGTTTGCAAGCTCAGCTGCAACCGGATCCGTAACGGCTGTATAGATGACCGGGATGTCGTTCTTTCTGCCGACGCTGTATGCGCTCTGGGCGCTCGGTGTTGCGATCGCGCAGATGAGGTCCACCTTCTGTCCGGCGAAGTTTGTGCTGATCTGTGCTGCTAACCCTGGGTCAGCCTGCGCGTTCTCTTCTAATACGGTAAGGTTCTTTCCTTCAACGATACCGTTCTCTGCAAGCCCCTCAAGGAAACCTTCACGGCAGTTGTCGAGAGAGCCGTGGACTGCGAACTGGTTGATGCCGATGGTGTAGGAACCGTCTGCAAGAGCTGTATCTGCTGCGTCTACGGATTCAGCCGTTGTTGTCTCTGCGGCAGCTTCTGTTGCTGTGGCTGTCGTTGTCTCAGCAGCTGTTGTGGTGGAAGCTGTGTTAGAAGAGCAGCCTGCAAGGAGTGCTGCGGTGAAGGTTGCTGCGATGATTGCTTTGATTGATTTTTTCATAATTTTGTTCTCCTCTTCTACTTTTGATAAAGATGTTTTGCAGCTGCGGCAGGTCCTGTTGCGGCGACCGCCGTTTTGCCGAGTAGTTGTTGGAGGTGTGGAGCGAAGGTTTTTGGGGATCGGGATGTTGTCCGGTGCAGAGCACTTATTTTTGTATAAAAAAAATCCCAAGTATCAGATATCGATTTAAAATCTGATGCTTGAGACGAATTTCATATCCGCGGTGCCACTCAATTTGACCTTTCGGTCCGCTTTTTTCGTATACCAACATATACGCCGCTCTCTTAACGACTGCGGTAGCCGTCAGTCCATACTAAAATTCAGGACTGCCCTCGAAAGTCCATTCCATTTCCAGTGCAATACTGCAATCCCACCGCCTGCAGCTCTCTGTGAAAACACGATCGAAAATGTACTCCTCTTTCTCAACGGTTTTTCTTGTTTGGTTATGGGTATCATAGTACGAAAAGGATTGTTTGTCAAGAAGAACAATAAAAAAAGTTTGGAAACCTGCAAACTCCGCCGGACAGAAAGAAAAATGGTAATTTCTAAAAAAAATATAACATTTCAGAAACTTCCATAAATTCCATTGACTTTCAATGTTTCCTGATATAGGATAAATATCACACGAAATGACAGGGTGTCATCTCACGCAGATCTTCAGAAAACAAAGCATGTAAAAGGCAGAAAAAGTAACAGCAGAGGCTCGGATGCGATGAAAAGCTCTGCAGAAAAATGAAAATCAAGGAGGCAGACGTATGGGTACCAAAGACGGCGGAAAAAAGCCGAACCCGAATGATCTCAATTCATTTAAGGGATTTTTCTATTATATGATCATAATTCTGGTCATGACGGTCCTGTTAAACGGACTCGTATTCCCGTCCGCACTGAAAAGCCAGGTAAAGGAAGTCGGCTACAACGAGTTCCTGACCATGGTGGACAACGGACAGGTCGCACAGGTGGAAAAAGATGACACGAACGGCGAGATCGTATTCATCACAAAAGACAGCAATGGGAAACAGCAGATCTACAAGACAGGTCTCTGGGATGATCCGGATCTGACAGAACGGTTATACAGTAAGGGAGTGACCTTCGACAAGGTGATCCCGCGGAAGGAATCCGCTATCATGGCAGTCTTCACAAACTGGATCCTTCCATTCATGATCATGATCGGACTTGGACAGATCTTAAGCCGCAGCATGGCGAAGCGCATGGGCGGAAACGCGATGACATTTGGAAAATCGAATGCAAAGATCTACGCGGAGAGTGAGACCGGTGTTACATTCGCGGATGTCGCAGGTGAGGAGGAGGCGAAGGACGCCTTAAAGGAGATCGTTGATTTCCTTCATGATCCGAAAAAATATTCCGATATCGGTGCCACACTTCCGAAGGGCGCGCTCCTCGTAGGCCCTCCAGGAACAGGTAAAACATTACTTGCAAAGGCTGTTGCCGGTGAGGCGCATGTTCCGTTCTTCTCAATCTCCGGCTCTGAGTTTGTTGAGATGTTCGTCGGCATGGGTGCCGCGAAGGTCCGGGACCTCTTCAAGCAGGCAAATGAGAAAGCGCCGTGTATCGTCTTTATCGATGAGATCGATACCATCGGTAAAAAGCGTGACGGAAGCGGCATGGGCGGAAACGATGAGCGTGAGCAGACCTTAAACCAGCTTCTTACAGAGATGGACGGATTCGACGGACGAAAGGGTGTTGTGATCCTGGCGGCCACAAACCGTCCAGAGACCCTCGATAAGGCTCTTTTGAGACCGGGCCGTTTCGACAGAAGAATTCCGGTGGAACTCCCGGATCTCAAAGGCCGTGAGGCGATCCTGCGGGTACATGGAAAAGATGTCAAGATGGATGAGTCCGTTGACTTTAACGCCATCGCGAGAGCGACTGTCGGAGCCAGCGGTGCCGAGCTTGCGAACATTATCAACGAGGGCGCGCTCCGTGCCGTCCGCATGGGACGCCGCGTTGTATCCCAGGCTGACCTGGAGGAGAGCGTTGAGACTGTTATCGCCGGTTATCAGAAGAAGAATGCGTCCGTATCGGAAAATGAACGCCGGATCGTCGCTTATCACGAGATCGGTCATGCCCTCGTTGCAGCGTGCCAGAGCAATTCCGCTCCGGTACACAAGATCACAATTATTCCGAGAACATCGGGCGCTCTCGGCTATACGATGCAGGTGGAGGATGGCGAGCGCCTTCTTATGAGTAAGGAGGAGGCACTTAACAAGATCGCAACCCTGACCGGCGGCCGTGCGGCGGAGGAATTTATGTTCCACTCTATCACGACCGGTGCCTCCAACGATATCGAGCAGGCCACAAAGCTTGCCCGCGCTATGGTGACCCGCTACGGTATGAGCGACCAGTTCGGTATGGTTGCCCTTGAGACCGTGACGAACCAGTACCTTGGCGGAGACACCTCCCTCGCATGCTCACCGGAGACAGCGAAAGCCATCGATGACGAGGTGATCGCTACCGTGAAGGCACAGTACGAGAAGGCAATGGGAATCTTAAGAGACCATGCAGCAAAATTAAACGAACTTGCCGGATATCTTCTCGAAAAGGAGACGATCACCGGGGAGGAATTTATGGAGATCCTGAACCGGTAAAAGCAGTATATCAGTGTGAGAAGACTCAGAGACCATGCAAAGTGGCTGCTCTGAGTCTTTTTTCGTTTTGGGAAAAGAATCAGTTACTTTTCATGGGTAGGAATTTTCTGAACTGAAAATTCCGTACAATACAGTGGTGGCAGTGGATTTTGCCGATTCGGAATGCGAAGCATCGGCAAAATCCTGTTACAGTGCGCGGGCAAGGAGTGCCCGTGTACTGTAACAAGAATCAGGCATCGGGCTGACGATGTAAAATCTCGATTGTGTATACCGGAAACCTATGTTAAAATGAGAGTGGAAATTTAGCTGTTGGGCTTAAAATACAAAATTAAAATGACCTGAAAAGAGGAATACCGACAGGAGGAACTACGGATGAAACAGAGATATTGTCCATACTGCGACCAGAAAATGACATCGGGTCTATACTGCAGCGGATGCAAAAGGATCGTGTGGCATCCATATGTACAGGATGTGGATTACTATTTAAATGAGAGACATCCACAGCATGAGTCAGACTGCCTGTACCATGATGGCGGAAGCGAATACCCGGGAAGCAGAGCGTCCGGCACAGATTCGTACGCGGGCGTATTTAAAGGAAATGGGACATCGACCAGCACACAGGGCGGAAAGAAAAAGACAAATCGGGAGAAGAAAGCAGCGGATCCATTCCAGAATATGGGAAACCGGATGGCGGGACAGCGGAATGCGTTCGAACATATGAAGAGCCAGCTTGAACAGTACCGCGGTCAGGCAGACACCTGCCAGAGTGGAACTTACAGCAGCCAGTCCGCGAAGAATATCATGGACCGTGTAAACTCCGAGCGGGGACGGAAGAAGCCGTTTACCGGCATTCTGATCGTCGTGATCATCTGGCTGGTATTTTCCGTCGGCGGAAACCTGCTGTTTCTTATCACCCATGCGATCAGGGAATCGATCTACGGGATCGAGAACATCTTCGACTCGTCCAGCGGCGATCTCTGGTCCTCTGCAGATTCCAATGCCGTGGGGGTCCTTGGAGAGGGCGAGCTCTCCGACGAGGAGGTGCGGGCCATCGGAACAAACTGTACAAACTACGGTCACTATGACGCCCAGCTTGCGGATGTGACGGCCGCCCTGGACCGGCTCCTGCCGCAGTACGGATTTTCTGAGTGGTCGATGGAGGACACATACAGCTACAACTATGCTTCGGACGATATGAGCTGGTACAACACAGATCAGGCCTGTTATCTGAGTCGTGACGGGGAGTATGTGGGAAGCATTACCATCTACGCCGACACGGCAACGGATGATCTCCATGGGATCGGTGCCTACAGCAGCAATGAGGAGGCCTTTTACCAGATCGTGGACGTGCTGGAAGCTGCATTTCAGGAATTCGGCTATCTGGATACGGATCTAAGCGGACAGGAGGTATATCAGGAACTGATCAATACCGAGGATATGATCGTTAGTAAGACAGATGACAGTGTCAACGGATTTACCACAGCTTATGGACCGGAGATTTTTGCAAGTAAAGAAAGCCCGTCAGGGGATGATTTTTATTCGATCCAGATGTATGCGCCGGGGTATTACACAAGCGTAGAGTAGAATGGTGAAAATTATATAGACTGATAAAAGATGTGCTGCAGGATCATCTGAAAGATTCTGCAGCACATCTTTTATTTACGTGAACAACGTCCAGGAAAACCTTGTAAAAAAAGTGCTTGACAGATTGACAAACCCATGATAGTATGAAATGTGCACTATTGTGGTATCATGTGCATATGGTACCAGTATGCCCAAAATTGGCTATTGATTATAGAGAAAGAAAACAGGGGTGAAACGTCAAATGGAGAAAAGCAGAATGCGTCCGGTGCCGGCCGGCAAGAGCGTAAGAATGAGCTTCTCAAGACAGAAAGAAGTTCTTGAGATGCCGAACCTGATCGAGATCCAGAAGGATTCTTATCAGTGGTTCCTCGACGAGGGTCTGAAAGAGGTCTTTGACGATATCTCTCCGATCGCTGACTTTGCTGGACATCTGAGCCTGGAGTTTGTAGACTTCACGCTGTGCAAAGATGACATCAAATATACGATCGAAGAGTGCAAAGAGCGTGATGCGACTTACGCGGCACCTTTAAAGGTTAAGGTGAGACTCTGCAACAAAGATAAAGATGAAATCAATGAACATGAGATTTTCATGGGCGATCTGCCGTTAATGACAGATACCGGCTCCTTCGTTATTAACGGTGCCGAGCGTGTTATCGTCAGCCAGTTGGTACGTTCCCCAGGTATATATTATGGAATCGATCATGATAAGATCGGTAAGGAATTATACTCCTGTACCGTGATCCCGAACCGTGGAGCATGGTTAGAGTATGAGACCGATTCCAACGACGTGTTCTATGTCCGTGTAGACCGTACGAGAAAGGTCCCGGTTACAGTCCTGATTCGTGCGCTCGGATATGGAACAAACGCCGAGATCATCGATCTCTTCGGTGAAGAGCCGAAGCTTCTCGCAAGCTTTGGAAAAGATACATCCGACAACTATCAGGATGGTCTCCTTGAATTATATAAGAAGATCCGTCCGGGCGAGCCGCTGTCCGTTGACAGCGCTGAGAGCCTGTTAAATGGTATGTTCTTTGATCCGAGAAGATACGATCTCGCGAAGGTCGGCAGATACAAATTCAACAAGAAGCTCCACATGAAGAACCGTATCGTAGGACAGATTCCGTCTGAGGATATCGTCGATACATCTACAGGTGAAATCCTTGCCGAAGCAGGAAAGGCAATCACAAAGGACCAGGCGATCGCGATCCAGAACGCAGCGATCCCGTACGTATGGATCCAGACTGAGGAACGTGTAGAGAAGGTTCTCTCAAACCTCATGGTAGATCTTTCCGCATACGTAACATTTAATCCGGAAGAAGTAGGTATTACAGAATTAGTATACTACCCGGTATTAAAAGAGATTCTGGAAAAAGCAGGGGATGACGAGGAAGAGCTGAAAGCAGAACTGGACAGCCTGACTACACAGAATAACAAACTGATCCAGGATCAAGGGGAATATCAGAGACTGAAAGAGCTTTACAATTTGGACCAGACCTATGAGGACTATCCGAAGGTAGCTGCGACTATCATTTCCAAAGATCCTGGAAACTGGTATGATACATTTATGATCAACCGGGGATCAGCAGATGGAATACGTGTGGACAATAATGTAATTGCTGATAAAGGACTGGTAGGAATTGTAACAGAGGTAGGAACTCATTGGGCAACTGTACGTTCCATCATTGATGACAGCAGTAATGTCAGCGCCATGACAGTCAGCACGCAGGATAATTGTGTGGTAGAGGGTGACCTAGAATTGATTGATGAGGGAAAATTGAGTTTCAGTCAGATGTATGACCAGGATAATAAGGTAACAGTCGGAGAACGTATTGTAACATCAAATATCAGTGAAAAATATGTAGAAGGATTGTTTATCGGATATGTCAGCGAAGTCCGGCAGGACAGCAACAATCTGACCAAAACCGGAACAATCGTCACACCTGTAGATTTTCAGCACCTGAAAGATGTACTTGTAATTACAGTAAATAAACAGGATTCTGTTGATGACAGCGGACAGGCAGCTCAGGAGGCAACTGCGAATGAAGAGTAAGATAACATTATTTTTTATGATTCTTATAAGTTTTCTTCTTCAATGTACAGTTCTTCATGTGATATCTATCGGATCTATCACACCGAACCTTATTCTGATTCTTTGTATATCGATGGGATTGATGCGAGGTAGAAAAAGTGGAATGTGGACAGGCTTTTTCTGCGGCTTTCTTGTAGATATGTTTTATGGATCTGTATTTGGATTTTATGCTCTGATCTATATGTATATTGGATTTCTCAGCGGATATGCACATAGAATCTGTTATGATGATGATATTAAAGTTCCGGTAATGCTTGCTGGTATTGGAGATTTATTGTATGGTCTTGCTGTCTATGCATTACAGTTTTTACTTCGTGGCCGTTTAGGACTTGGAACTTATTTATATAGAATTATCCTGCCTGAGATTTTTTATACAGTGATTCTTACATTGATTGTTTACCGGGTATTTCATTATATTAACTATCATTTTATGAATAATCCATCAAGGAAAGAAAGTGAGTCTATTTGGGTACTAAAATAAAAAGATTTTTTAAAAAGATACGAATAAAACGAACTACAGTATTGGTACTTGTTTTTGTGTTTATGTCTGCAACTTTAGTAAGACAG
>ENA-UPXC01004840-UPXC01004840.1-human-gut-metagenome-genome-assembly--contig:-NODE-4840-length-11747-cov-9.581919_pt1 | contig 11747 bp, 8 predicted proteins | sample MGYA00250047_ERZ773371 | MGnify/ENA primary metagenome ERZ773371 (study PRJEB29103, sample SAMN06111975) | human gut metagenome | biome: human gut; feature: ankylosing spondylitis patient; material... | reverse complement strand
TCGATGCGTCTGTTCCACTTTATATTATTGACTCCAAAGATGGGTTGTGTAAGTTGTAATGTGACAGGAACCGACATGAAATGCCGGTCTCCTCCGGCTCCCAGTTGTTTGATATAGTCGAGAGAGGAAGTCAACGAGAGTTTACCACCGGTAAGCCAGATGTTTTGATCGATAGAAAGATCACCGGTAAGCCCCAATGTATTATTACGGACGAAACCGTAAGAACCGTCCGAATTTTGATAGGAACTATATGATTTGTTATAATTGGGCAGGGTTCCGGTCAAGTTGACTTCCGGCAGAAGATCGGCACGAAAGGTACGAAACTCCCAATAGGCCGTTTTCAATTCATTCAAGGCAACAGCAGCGTCAACAGATTGAATACGCGCCATAGCAATAGCTTCATTCAAGGTTATTTCCCTTTCCTTCTGTGCCGACAATGCCAACGGCAGGCAAACGGCAGCAAGAGCAAACAATATACTTTTCTTTTTCATTATGCACAGTATTTTCCACTATGAGAGAATCAAACGATGTGCCAAAAAAGTAAAGTTTTTATTATCAACAGATTAGAAAATAAGAAAAGTGTCCATTTTCGGACACTATGCCCAAAAGTGAACGTTCGATTATTCGCAGTAGTTAGGAAGGCGCACAGTGAAACGAGTGCCTTTACCTACTTCGGAGGTGACGGAGATGGTACCATTCAGACGTTCGATGATGGTCTGACAAATACTTAATCCCAAACCTGCTCCTTGGGTGAAATTATCGACTTTATAGAATCGTTCGAATATATGACGGATACCTTCTTCAGAAATACCGACTCCGGTATCCTCCACAAAGATGCGGGTGTAGCCGGGAACCTCATCATCTTCATAGCCGAAAGTAATGAAACCGCTGCTCGTAAATTTAGCAGCGTTATTTATCAGATTATTCACGACTTGCTGCAAGCGTACATTATCTGTCGTAAGGTATTTCTTATCACTTTCGGGCATACGCAACACCAGTTCTACTCCCGGTGGCATATTCAAGCGTTGAGAATCATGGACGGTCTTTAATAACAGCGGCAGGTTATGCTCGGCGAACATAAATTCCATGGTTCCCGATTCGATACGTGACAAATCAAGAATATCATTAATCAAAGCCAGCAACAGGCCGCAATTCTTATTAATGGTTCCGATAAACTGGGCAATCTCTTCGCTTGTAAAACCACTCGTATCGCTTAGCAAATCGGAGAAACCTACAATCGCATTCAGCGGAGTCCGAATCTCGTGACTCATGTTGGCAAGGAACGCCGATTTCAGTTTGTCAGCCTGGAGGGCTTTATCACGGGCCTCTCTCATCTCCTGCTCGGCAGTCTTATATCGCTGGATACTCTGACAAACACCTAATATATTGTACAATGAATCTTGTGTCAATCCCGTGATTACGGAAGAACGATATTCCCACCATTCATACTCTCCGTTGACATTCCGCTGACGGAAATTCAGACGGGTATTAGAATCTTCTCCTGTCAATGCTCTATTAAATAACGGACTTATTTCCTTCAAATCATCAGGATAGATAGTGCGATCCATTTCATCACGGGAGATGGTAGTAACCGATTCATCGTATCCAAGACGTTTCAAGAAACCTTGCGGGAAAATGAAACAGTTGGTTTCCATATCAAACTGCCACGGATAGATGGAGCTTTCGTCTACTGCCATATCAAAGAAACGCTTCTGCATTTCTTCATTCGAAATATTCCGTGCGGAAAGTGCCATACCGGTAATCGTATCCTTTGAACGGATCGGGACTATTTCCCCCGACACCGGGAAGTATTTATCACTATGCACTTCTTTCATGAAAGCTCCCTGGGGTATCTTCACACTTTCTCCTTTAGCAGCTACCTGCTTCAGCATAGAATGAAGAATATCCTGACCGTTATAATATATCTTGAAGATGCTGCCTGCCATCATTCCTTCATAAAAACGGCCCCCTGACTCATACGGCAAATGCAGCATTTGCAATAAGGAGCGGTTTGTGAAATGAATGTGCAAATCGGTATCATACGTTATCACACCATCACGGATGGAATGAAATACATTATCAAACTCATTACGCTGTTCCACCAGTTTATTCTGTACCAGCAGACGGGTCTGTGCCTGAATCCGTCGTTTGGATTCACGCCGGTTGGCACGCATCAGCCACACGATAGAGGCTATCAACAATGCGAGGATAGACGGATAGAGAAGTATAAAAAGGTATTTATATTTCTCCCAATATGGTTCATTGACTATGGTTCCGCTAGAGGATACTTTATCAGAGTCGACATGGAAAAAATCTAATTGCTTGTAGTCAAAGATGAATCCCTGTGTAATTTCCGTCACTCCTATATCCCGGGGAGAGGTACCTTTCAAGACCGAAGCAGCCCTTTGAGCAGCCAATGATGCAGAAGTATAGCTGTCGGCATCATAAGCACTAAACACACCGTTAGTCAATCCTACATTTTGAGTTGAAAATACGGGAGCTTTTGAGTTTTTACCTACAAATGAAAGGAAAGGCGACCATTTAGGAGCAACAACCAAACGTTCGTAGCTGTTACGAGGGTAACAAATTGCCGCAATGATATGACTAGTCGTATGATTTTGGGTATTATAGATTTTCATTCTATAATCCGGGTTGTCTTTCTGAAAGATTTTCCACTCTTCTTCAAAATCTTCAAGCCCTTTGTTACTTAAAAAGCTGTTATCTATCACACAAACCACTTCTTTCCGGCGGGGAAATATCTTTTGTGCCTGACGTAATATGACGTCGAAATCCGGATTGGCTGTGAATCCGCAAACATTGGGATGAGTGGTAATCAACTTCGTATCGGGATACTTAATACCGAAAAACACCACCGGAATCTGCAAAGGCAACGAATCTCCACATGCAAAAAGGGTATAAAAAGCTTCATCACTCGCAGTTACAATCAAATCTGTCTGCCTGTCGCGGGCACGCTGACAAAAACGACGCATGATTACCTTCTCGGAATTGAATGCCCAAAAATCTGCATCAAGATATTCCGTTGTTATGTTCACCTTCAAACCGCTCTCTTTAAACCCTTTAGCCAAGCCCTGATTAAGGTCACTGTGCCAAGGAGTCTGCGAGGTGTAAGACTGTATAAAAAGGATATTGAATGTACGTTCCGCTGCCGCCGCCTGAGTAAGAACAGCAAAAAACAGAACTATAAACATACAATAGTAGCGTCGATTCATATAATTAAAACCTGCGGTGTTTTCAATATTATGCCGACAAAGATACGTTAAATCTATTGAAAACAAATAGATAGCCCAAGTTTTTTATTCTTCGCGCAGTGCTTCGGCAGGCTGTATGCGGATTACCTGACGGGCAGGAAACCAAATACCTATAAGAATCATTAAAGACATCAGGAAGTAGGTTATGACAAATGTAATAAGAAAACGCACTACTCCCCACTCCATATACCCTTCAGTCAACTCCAGATGGCCGATATTATAACAGATGACGGCGGCAGGCAAAGCAGCCAGAGTCAATAATAGCAATCCTTCTTTATTTAAACGTTGCCAAAGCTGCATCCGGCTGGACCCGACTGCTATACGAAGCGCAGACTCGGCACGACGGTGCTGCGTACGGAACCAGAAGGTGCCGACAATGCCCAACAGGATATTAAGCAATAAGAAGCCCATCATCCAGAAACGTATCTGTACCTGATTATAACTTCCTTGCTGGAAGTCATTCCGCAGATCTTCATAATCATGCACTTTCAGGATGAATAAGTTACCGACACTCAACTGGTTGGCGGACAATTTCATCAAATGTTCCGCAAAGTCTCTGGAAGTCCCCGGTTTCACCCGCAGACAAACTTCTACACTCGAAGGATAAAGTTCATCGTCAAGTTCGACCATTATCTTTTCAGTAAGTTCAATGGCTACATACCGATCACTGTAGTTAGGCCAAAAGTCATTGTAACGCACCTTCTTCGAAACTCCCCCTATCTTGTACACTTTCGTAGAATCATCCACATCGACCATTTCTTTACCCAACAGCGTACGATCGCCTTTATAATCTTTGGGCAAGAAATTTTCACCAACAACGACATTGCCATTCCTTAAAGCTTGCACCAACGGCTGATAACCACGCCCATCAGCACTTTGATAACGAAAGACCTGAAAAAAGTCAGGGGTTACCGAACGCCGTAGCGGATTACTAACCAATGTATCGATACGCAACATACTACCGGAATTACTCCCGATATAGGGACGCGCATTATTGGATATTGAAACGGCCTCCACTTCCGGCAATCTCCGGAGACGATTGGTTAACTCGATAATATCTTGTCCTAAAGATGTACTCTTTTGCTCTTTCGAAAGATAGGAATTACTCTTGTCGTTTTTCAGGCTTAGTTCCAAATAATACGTATCGGTAATATCAAATCCTACCGGTTCGTAATAAGTACGCGCTGTCACATACGTCCAGTCGACCACATACCACAGGACCACAAAAACAATTAATAGTTCTGACCATAACCATCCGTTTGACCGGCGCTCGTTCCATATTTGTTTTAATAGTTGCATTTTCTTTAGAATTTAGATGAGTTGAAGAATTATCTTTCGTTAATAGCATCCACAATATTGGTGCGAGTTACTCTCCATGCCGGAATGGCGGCACTTAATAAATTGAGTAGGAAGCAAGCCAGAAATGCCAGCAGGAATACGGTAGGATCGAACAGTAAGTCAACACACATGGTCCGCAAATCTTCCACCCCATTGGATACAAAGTCTACGGAGAAAAGCATTCCTCCCAAAAGGAAAGCGGCGACATAACTTAATACCAGTCCGAGAATTCCTCCGAACAGGGAATAAAGCATGTTTTCGGATAGTACCTGCATCATAAGCTCCCGTCTGGGGGCACCAAAGGCTTTTCGCACTCCTATTTCGGAGATACGCTTACGCATGCGTGACAAAGTAAGTCCGGACAAGTTGACGGCAGGAACAATCAACAAGACAAGTAATGTCAGTATGTATTGCCGTACTGCTTCTTTCACAGCAGGAGGATTGTTGGCGGAATAGCGTTGCGCGGCTACGAAATAAGTATCAGGCTGTCCGCGATAGAGTAAATCGAAATTGGGATGCCCTGCCATAAAGATAGCCCGCAAGCGGTCTGCCTCCTGACGAATAGCCGGAAAATCGTCTTTCGATTTAGCCAGTATATAGACGGCAGTCATACCCATGATATTGTCATCGCCCCAAGTGGCTGTGAAGGCACTTGTTGAACTCAAAGGAATCCAAACTTGCGCATAGGCGTATTTCGCCAGTTTAGAGACCGGACGTACCACTCCGCAAACAATATAAGCCGAATGATTCAGAAGGAATGTTTTTCCAACCACTTCTGATGTTCCGAACAAACGGCGAGCCATATCTTCGGAAATCACAGCTTTTGCTGCTCCGGCATCAAAATCGGCATTATCATACGGTTTACCGGATAGAAACTCAAATTCAAATATTTTCCAGAAAGCATCGTCTGTTTGCAACACACTACAACTTTCCATCTCACCTGCCGGTTTAGCAGCCAGCATTGTTTCCTGCCAGATATTGGTTATGGAAACAACTTCGGGAATTGTCATTGCTTTGAAACAAGCCTTTGCCGTATTGTATCCGATAGGGCCATTGCTTTGCCAATTCACGTTGGACTTACTTTGAAGTCCGGCAAACCGGAAAATAAGCATCCGGTCACGATGGGTTTCCGGTGCAAAGGGAGCAATAGTCGCACGTAAAGTAATCACAATTACCATTATCATAGCAATAGCCAAAGCTGTACCAATAATGGAAATAGAAGAAAGCAGTTTATTTTCTCCCAACAGATGGAATGCTTGTTTAAAATAGAGTTTTATCATAATCGTTACCAGTATAGAGTTCAGTATATTTCTTACTCGTCTCTTAGTGCTTCGGCCGGTTGCACTTTCATTGATTGCAGAGCCGGATACAACACGCCAAGAATAATCATTATCGCCATCAAGAGATATGTCAGTAAAATGGCTATCAGGAAACGGGGTACTGTAAATGCCATTTGTGATATATCCACCAGTTCAGTATATCCAATATTGAATGCAATCAATACGGCAGGAAGAGCCGACATGCTTAACAGTAACAAACCTTCCGTAATCAAACGATAGAATATGTTTTTCCGGTTAGCTCCCATTGCCATGCGTAAAGCAACTTCTCCCCGGCGTTGCTGGGTACGGAACCAGAAAGTGCCGATCACTCCCAGAAAGATATTCAACAACAGGAAAAAGAGAATACAGAACTGGGTACGTAATTCATTATCATTGTCTATCTCACTGGCTGTCCGGACTTTGCTTAATGGAGTGACATCAAGTATATAAATATTCCCTACCTGATAGATACGGTCGGCATCATTCATAAGACGTTCCACAAAGCCATCGTCTACACCTTCGCGGACACGCAGACTTAATTCGAGATAGGCTACGTTTTCGACTGTTTCCATTTGTTCGTCAGAAAGGTAAGTGCCGATATAGGTTCCGGTAAAAGGTTTTCCGGCAATGTTATAACGATCGTAGCGAACAGGCTCTGTTAAAGCTGCAATACGAAAGTTGGTATCACTCATGCGAACTTCTTTACCCAAAAGGTCTTTTCCGTGGAAAGTAGCATCCGGATAATAGTCTGCAACATCGACAGGAACGATTATTGTATTTTTCTCCAAAGCTTTCACCAGACTTTCATGACCGGAACCATCGATATTCCGGAAACGAAACACCTTATAATATTCAGGAGTCGTCCAACGATCCATCGTACTTATCCAAACCGTGTCGTTATCCGGAAAACGGAAACTCGCTCCACTGCACCCTTCATTGTATGGAATACTGTTTTGAGAGATACAGACAGATTCAACTTCCGGATGACGGGACAAACGTCCGGCTATTTCCCTTAAAGCAGTCATATCATCTTTAACAGTCAGCTCCGGATTGAAATCGGTAGATTTATCGGTAAGACGGTTCATACGTAATACATACGTATTTTCTATATTAAAGCCCATTGGCTGATAATAGATATGCAAAGTGACATAAACCAAATCAATGATATACCACAATACGACAAACACCAACAATAGCTCAATCCATAGAAAAGCATTGCTCCGGCGCTCATTATATATTTGTTTCAATAACTGTTTCATCATTTCATCTTTGGTTTATTGCATCTACAATGTTCATTCTCGACACTCTCCAAGCCGGAATTCCGGCACTCAATAGATTTAATAACAGGCAGAAACAGAATGCAACGAGAAACGTCAACGGACTGAACAGCATATCAGTGGAAAGAGAAGTTTCCCCGGCAAGACCTGCATTCTCACTGTTATCAAAAAGGAATGAGTTTAACAGGAAAGTAGCTGAATAGCTCAATATCAGTCCCAGTACTCCCGCAAGCAGTGTCAATATCAGATTCTCCCAGAATACCTGTCGGAACAATTCGTTGGCAGTAGCACCGAATGCTTTCCGGACACCGATTTCCGTCATACGCTTCCGCATGCGGGATAAAGTCATACTACTTAGGTTGATAGCTGGAACCAAGAGGAGAATCACAATGATAAGAATGAATCGCCTGACAATGTGTTTCATATCCAAGTCTGTCCCCCAATGGCGGTAAAGGTAGGCAAATTGAGTATCCGGCTGACCACGATAAATCAATTCCATATCCTTCAGCTTACTATTGTAGGCCTGACGATATTTTTCGACTTCAGCACGAATAGCCGGAAAATCGTCGGACGAACGTGCAAGGATGACCGCCCGCATAGGTCCCATCAGATTTTCTCTCCACGAGAAAGAAGCCAAATCTGTTGATGTATAGGGAATCCAGACCTGTGCATAAGAAGCTGTCGCCAACTTTGATACGTCTTTCACTACTCCTGTAATGGTATAATCCGCTTTATTTAATTGGATGGTACGCCCTACCACGTCAGTTGTACCGAACAGGCGGCGTGCCACACTGGCAGAAACCACTGCCTTGGACAGCCCACTCTCAAAATCGGCTTTCGTATATGGTTTGCCACACAAGAATTCAAAGCAAAAGACTTGCCAGAACGCTTCATCTGTTTCCATTTCATCTACACTCATCCTGCCTCCTCCGGGAAGAGAAGCACGCATCTTATTATTAACGGAAGTAATGGTAACCGCTTCAGGTATTGTCAACATCTTAAAGCATTCACGGGCAGTCGTGACGGACATCTGGCTGCTGGCAGCATTATTGTGTTGCTCTTTATGCCGGGACGTCATTGCCTTGACATACAATGATCGTGAACGGTTAACTTCCGGCACGCAGTCTTTTATCCGTATCTGCAATGTCAGCACAATCACCATTATCATGCAAATAGCCAAAGCTGTACCTACCATACAGACAATACTAATAAGCCGGTTCTCTTTCAACTGGTAAAGAGCTTGCTTTATGTATTGCTTCCACATCTTCTTATTCTTTTTTTGATTTGATTCTACAGGAGTTCACAGAAGAATGTTCTACATTAGAAATTCCAACCTTTCTTTGTTACGTCTTTACACTTCAGGTTTTTGGAGTTGATTTTACCAACGCCATCCCGCTTAAAGAAAGCTGCATCCGCTTTACCGGATACAGTGATATTTCCTACTCCATCCACTTTAGCTTTGATAGTGCTGCAATCAACATTCAACTTCATATTGCCTACTCCGTCAACATCTAGTTTCAACTCATCGCAATATAGACTTTTCACGTTACAGTTGCCTACTCCATCAAGTTCGAAAGCTATATTTTTAAGTTTTAGTTCTTCTTTTGCATCGAAGTTCCCTACTCCATCAATTTTCACTTTACTCAAATCGGGAGCAGTAATATAGCAAATAAGGTTCTTGATATTCCTCGCATTCCTATCTTTATACGAGATAACCAAAGTTCCGTTTTTCACTGTCACCCTTGTTTTTTCTACAAATTCAGAAGGACCTTCCAAACGGCAGGAGCATCCTGCCGATTGAGTAAAAATAATATTCCCGACAGATTGCAGGTTTATGGCAGAAAACTCGTCTACATTATAATCTTTACTCACATTTTGTGCCGATAGCGAACAGAAAGCAACACTTAACAGGACAGCTATCGCAACGATGAAAATATTCTTTGTCATGATGATTTTTAATTTAGAGATACATTAATCAATTTTTCTATTTAGTTCTAATCGTAAGAGGCCGTTTCTATTGTACCTGGCGTCCATCGAAGAAACGAATAGTGCGCGAAGTCTGCTTCGCCTGTTCTTCATTATGGGTAACCATCACGATAGTACGTCCGTCTTCCTTATTCAACCGATGAAGCAGTTCCATTACTTCAGCTCCCATCTTTGAATCCAAGTTACCTGTCGGCTCATCGGCAAGGATTATTTCGGGATTACCAATAATCGCACGGGCAATAGCTACACGTTGGCACTGCCCACCGGAAAGTTGTGTAGGAAAATGTCTCATACGATGGCTTAATCCTACTTTTTCCAATACTTCTTGTGCCAACCGTTTTCGTTCACTACCAGCCATACGTCGATAAAGCAAGGGGAGTTCTACATTATCCATCACATTCAACGAATTAATCAAATGAAAAGACTGAAATACAAAACCGAGCGTTTTATTACGAAAAACCGCCAGTTCCTTGTCTTTCATTCCTTCGGTACGTATTCCGTTGATTTCCACCATTCCCATTGTAGGTGCATCAAGCAATCCCATTATGTTCAGCAGGGTGGATTTTCCGCATCCGGAAGGTCCCATTATACTTAGAAATTCTCCACGTTCTACCGTCAGATTCACATTCTCCAATGCTACCGTCTCAATCTCGTCCGTACGATAAATCTTAGAAAGAGAGTTCAATGTTATCATAACTTCTAGTATTTAGTTTATTTAATTTTCAACTTATTCTTGTTCTTATAAGCACTCATATCGCTTACTACTACTTTATCACCCGGTTGCAATCCGCTCAACACTTCTACATATTCAAAATTAGAATCTCCTAACTGTATTTTACGTTTTACCAGTTCATTATCCGAATTGCAGACAAAAAGTTCATATTCACCGCGTCCCACATAGAAAGAGCCATTGGCTACGCGCATTACATCTTCTTTCACAGCATTCATCACATAAACATCTGTCTTTAGTCCGGAACGTAAGCGGCGGTGATTATCTTCTTTCAACTGAACGGTAAATGATATCACACCATTCTTGGATAGTGGTGTAACACTGCTAACTGTCCCTTCCAGTTTGTCACTCCCTATCTTAACAATTGCTTTTCCTCCGGCTGCTACACGGTCACCGTACGTATCCGCAATCTCACCTTCCACTTTAAAATGGCTCAAATCAGAAATGATAGCCACCTGTCCGCCTTCGGAAATCTGTGCACCGATCTGGTTATTAATATAGGTAAGAATAGCTTTACGCGGGGAACGGATTTGTGCATCATCCAACGTACGTTTCTTTTCGGAAAGGCTCTTGCGGAAGATATTAAAATCAAGCTCCTGAACTTTTAGTTCGGCAGCAGCTACTTCCTTCTCATTTTTATATTGTTGCTGAAGTTGTTCGTACTCTAATTGAGCCACATTATAGCTCAATTCAGCCTGGCGTACCTTATCCGTTGTTCCTGCACCGAGACTGTCCAGATAGTGTTCATTTCTCAACTCCACTTTCATACGACTCAATTTCATTGCCGAAACTTTAATCTGCATTGCCATATCGGAAAGTTTCGTCTGATTATTGACGCGAAGCTGATCAAGCTTATACTGGCGCATTTGTTCCTCGTCCAGTAACTTCTTATATTCAATTTCCGTACTCTGAAGGTCCAGTTTCAGAATCGGAGTACCTACGTCTACGCTATCTCCCCCTTTTTTATAGACTTCAATAATACGACTGTTGATCGGAGAATTGATAATTTCTTCAAAAGCAGGGACAACCTTACCGGAAGCACTGACACTTACCTCAATCACCCCTTTATCGACTGTGGAAAAGACAAGATCCTTTGCCTCCACTCCTGCCCTTAATACAGATATAAGTACACCGATGACAATAATACTTGCCACTCCAATGGATGAATAACGAATTATCTTCTTATTACGTTCTTTTTGACGTACCTCTTTAGGAATTTCTCTGTCCATATCCGATCATTTACTATTTTATGATGTATCAATTCAGTACTTTATATACCAAATCTGTGCCAAAATCGTAAATGATTGATAAATAGAAGATAACAAAAAACAAAGGGTGTCCGATATCGGACACCCTGTACGAATTTACCGTTCAGAATAGCATTTATCATCCTGTCGACAGGAAGCCTGTCTACTTGGATGATGATGTAATTGAGGGGTTCTTTTCCTCTTGTACCAGTTCTTTCCCCCAATGGGTAGTTTCCTCCACCTTTTCACGATCACGAATCTCTTTTGCTTTACGGGCATAGACAATCATACGCATAGACTGATCGTAAGTGAAATAATTCCATACCCAATTCAAGAGTACAATAACCTTATTGCGTACTCCAAGGATAGAACGCAGATGAACAACGAGCCACATCACCCAGGCAAACCATCCCTGCATCTTTACTTTACTAAACTCTGCTACGGCACGATTGCGCCCGACAGTCGCCATCGAACCTAAATTGCGGTAATGGAAAGGTTTCATTTCCTGTCCTTTCTCCATACGAATCAGATTCTTTGCCAATAGTTCTCCTTGCTGGATCGCCACTTGTGCCAGTTGAGGA
>ENA-UPXC01004839-UPXC01004839.1-human-gut-metagenome-genome-assembly--contig:-NODE-4839-length-11748-cov-3.590781_pt1 | contig 11748 bp, 9 predicted proteins | sample MGYA00250047_ERZ773371 | MGnify/ENA primary metagenome ERZ773371 (study PRJEB29103, sample SAMN06111975) | human gut metagenome | biome: human gut; feature: ankylosing spondylitis patient; material... | reverse complement strand
GTTGTACGGTGCCCGGCAAACAGGAATAGATAACGCTTGCCACATTGGCGGCCTGATTGCGGGTGGCGCGTTGGGTTGGCTGAGCGCGCGTTTATCTGGGCAAAACCGACTCGTTACGGAAGGCGGGATTATTGTTGCGGGCAGTCTTCTTCTGACCGGGGCTATCTGGCTTGCGCAGCAGCAGATGGATGAGTCAGTTTTACAGGTCAGGCAAAGCCTGCGTGAAGAGTTTTATCCGCAGGAGATTGAACAAGAGCGACGACAAAAAAAAACAACAGTTAGCGGAGGAACGCAACGCCCTCAGGGAAACATTATCCGCTCCGGTAAGTCGTGAACAGGCCAGTGGTGATTTGCTCGCTGAGATTGCCGATATCCATGATATGGCGATCAGTCGGGATGGTAATACGTTGTATGCCGCAATTGAAAACACCAACAGCATTGTTGTTTTCGACCTCGGACAAAAGAAAATCCTGCATACCTTTACAGCCCCCATAGCGAAAGAAAAGTCAGTCAAACATTGTGGTGGCTGTAAAGATCAGGGCGTCAGATCGCTGACGCTAAGCCCGGATGAAACGTTGCTTTATGCGACTTCATTTGAAGCGAATGCGTTATCGGTCATTAACGTGGCGACGGGGGAGATTATTCAGTCGATTACCACCGGTGCACATCCTGACAGTCTTATCCTCTCGCGTGATGGTACAAAAGCCTGGGTGATGAATCGCACCAGTAATAGTGTGTCAGCGATTGATCTGGTGACTTATCAGCATGTGGCGGATATCCCGCTGGAGAAATACGACGGGACGGGGACGAGCGGTAAACCTGGTGCCTGGGTTATGGCACTTTCCCCGGATGAAAAAACATTGTTGATACCCGGTATGGTCAGAGGTGACATTGTACGCATCAATACCATCACGCATCAGAAAGAAGACTTTCCCGCAGGTGATGCGCGTGGAACGATATCGGCGATGCGTTTTCGACCTGAAAACGGGGATGTAATTTTTGCCGACAGCCAGGGGATTTCACGTATAATAGTTGGGGATCAGCAAGCCAGCATTATGACGCAATGGTGTAGCAGGAGCGTTTATTCCGTTGAGGGTATTAGCCCGGACGGTCAGTATTTAGCGTTGGTGTCATATGGCTTGCAAGGTTATGTCATCCTGCTCAATATTAATGTCGGGCAGATTGTTGGCGTTTATCCTGCCAGCTACGTTAATCACCTTCGTTTTTCGGCGGATGGTAGAAAGATATTTGTTATGGCGAAGAACGGGTTAATCCAAATGGACAGGACGCTCTCGCTTGATCCGCAGGCAGTTATTCGTCATCCCCAATATGGCAATGTGGCTTGTATCCCTGAACCGTAAGAAAAAGGGGCATGATAATCATGCCCCACAGCGTGTTGAGAAAGTACGCTTTATCCTACAAAATCACGTAAATTCAACATATTGCAAAAATCGCGTAGGCCTGATAAGCGTAGCGCATCAGGCACATCAACGTTTACGTGCTCGCAGACTCATCAGCACAGCGGCAAAACCAAACAGCGCCGTCAGCACCCACAGCGGCCAGTTGCCGGTTCGTGCGTACGGTGTGAGTCCGGTCGTCGGCGTCACGTTAGTGGTCAACACCTCGCGGGTGAACTGCGGGATCATCGCCTGAATCTCACCCTGCGGGCCAATCACCGCCGTAATGCCGTTGTTGGTGCTACGCAGCAATGGGCGCGCCAGCTCCAGCGCACGCATTCGCGCCATCTGGAAGTGCTGCCATGGACCAATAGACTTACCAAACCATGCATCGTTGGAGATAGTCAGCAGGTAGTCGGTATCCGGGCGGAAGTTATCGCGCACTTGCTCGCCGAGAATGATCTCGTAGCAAATAGCCGCAGTAAGCTCAATACCATTTACCGACAGCGGCGGCTGGATATATGGCCCACGGCTGAACGACGACATCGGCAGATCAAAGAACGGTGCTAACGGACGCAGAATCGACTCCAGCGGGACAAACTCGCCAAACGGCACCAGATGGTTTTTGTTATAGCGATCGGCTGATTCGTAGCTGTACGGTGCACCTTTACCCAGCGTGATGATGGTGTTGTAGGTATCGTAGCGGTTCTGCTTATTGAGACGCGCGTCGACAATCCCGGTGACCAGCGAGCTACCTTTATCACGCAACTCACCGTCCAGTGCTTTGAGGAACGGTTGCTGATTAATTTCCAGATCGGTTATCGCCGACTCCGGCCAGATAATCAACGATGATTTGCCCATCAGCGGTGCCGTTGCGTTGTAGTAAATCTTCAGCGTATTAAGAAGCTGGCCTTCGTCCCATTTCAGCGATTGCGGAATATCGCCCTGAACCATCGAAACCTGAATGGTTTTCTCCGGTTGCGGGGTAAACCACTGGATGTAACGCAGCGGGAAGGGAAGGGCAAACAGCACGACGGCCACCACCAGCGGACGCCAGTTGCGTTTGACCAACGCCAGTGCCAGCAGGCCGCTAACCATCATCAGCAGGAAGTTAATGGCTTCCACGCCCATTATCGGTGCCAGCCCTTTTAACGGGCCATCAATCTGGCTATAGCCGAACTGTAACCACGGGAAGCCGGTCAGTACCCAACCGCGCAGAAACTCGGTCACTTGCCAGAGAGCAGGGGCGGCAATCGCCACGCGCAGCCAGGTGGTTTTCGGCCACAGACGCGACAGCACGCCAGCAAACAGTCCGGTATACAGCGACAAATACGCCGCCAGCAGCACCACCAGGAAGACGTTAACCGGGCCAGGCATTCCACCAAAGGTCGCGATGCTGACATAGACCCAGTTAATACCGCTGCCAAAGAGACCAAATCCCCAGCAAAAGCCAATAGCGGCAGACTGGAGTGGACGACGGTTAAAGGTCAACGCCTGAAGCCCCATCAGCGAAATAATCGCCGCAGGCCAGACGTCGTAAGGAGAGAAGGCCAGCGTTCCGCAGGCACCGAATAATAACGCCAGCAGCAGGCGAATGCGCTGGCGTTCAATTAATGAGGCAAAAGCCATGTAGTTATCTATCCAGTTTCGGTTTTATTCATCCAGCTTCGGCTGGGGTGAGTCATCCGGGATTTTGACATGAACCTGAATAATACGCCGACTGTCGGCCATCGCCACTTTGAACTGGTAACCGTCGATGTCGATGGTTTCGCCACGCGCCGGAAGATGCCCAAACGCCTGCATCACCAGACCACCGATAGTGTCGACTTCTTCATCGCTAAAGTGGGTGCCGAACGCTTCGTTGAAGTCTTCAATGGAAGCCAGTGCGCGCACGGTCCAGGTATGACGACTCAGCTGACGGAAGTCGATATCATCTTCTTCGTCATACTCGTCTTCAATCTCACCAACAATCAGTTCCAGGATGTCTTCAATGGTCACCAGACCGGAAACCCCACCGAATTCGTCAATAACGATCGCCATGTGGTAACGCTGAGAGCGAAACTCTTTCAGCATCCGGTCTACGCGCTTACTTTCAGGAACGACAACCGCCTGACGTAACACTTTGTCCATGCTGAAGGCTTCAGCATCGCTGCGCATAAACGGCAGCAAGTCTTTCGCCATCAGAATCCCTTCAATGTGATCTTTGTCTTCGCTAATCACCGGGAAACGTGAGTGGGCGGACTCGATGATGACATCAAGGCATTCGTCCAGCGTCTGGTTGCGTTTCAGGGTAATCATCTGGGAGCGGGGGATCATGATGTCGCGAACGCGTTGGTCTGCGATGTCCATCACCCCTTCGAGCATATCGCGCGTATCTTCGTCGATAAGGTCGTTCTGCCCGGAATCACGGATCAGCGCCAGCAGTTCGTCACGGTTTTTCGGTTCACCGTGGAAAAGTTGGCTGAGTAACAGGGAGAAAAATCCCTTCTTGTTGCTTATCGTGTCACTACTGTGTGAATTGTCGTCGCTCATGGCGTCGTATGGGTTCTCATGTTAGTTAATCAAAACGCCGTCGTTAATCACCAACGGCGGGGACGTCTGCCAGTCAAATGCCTGGCAAATTATTCTTTCTCGGCAATGTACGGATCCTCATAGCCCAGAGCAAGCATAATCTCTGTTTCGAGGGCTTCCATTTCTTCTGCTTCGTCATCTTCGATGTGATCGTAACCTAACAAATGCAGACTGCCGTGCACCACCATATGCGCCCAGTGCGCCTCCAGTGGTTTGCCTTGCTCCTGAGCTTCCTTCTCAACCACCTGACGGCAGATAACCAGATCGCCCAGTAGCGACATCTCCATGCCAGGCGGCACTTCAAACGGGAAGGAGAGCACGTTGGTCGGCTTATCCTTACCGCGATAGGTCAGATTCAGACTGTGGCTTTCGGCGGTATCGACCACGCGAATAGTCACTTCCGATTCTTTCTGAAACTGCGGGATCACCGCATTCAGCCATGTCTGAAACTGGCTCTCTTCCGGTAACCCGGAATTATCTTCACATGCCAGTTGTAAATCGAGGATCACCTGACTCATTTTTGTTCCTGTTCTTCGCGCTTGCGTTCTGCCGCCAGCGCCGCTTTTCGTTTTTGTTCTGCTTCTTCCCAGGCTTCATAAGCGTTAACGATACGCGCCACCACCGGGTGACGAACCACGTCTTCGCTGTGGAAGAAGTTAAAGCTGATCTCTTCGACATCGGCCAGCACTTCGATGGCATGACGTAAGCCTGATTTAGTATTACGCGGCAGGTCGATCTGCGTGACGTCGCCGGTGATAACCGCTTTTGAGTTAAAACCGATACGGGTCAGGAACATCTTCATCTGTTCGATGGTGGTGTTCTGGCTCTCATCGAGAATGATAAAGGCGTCATTCAGCGTACGACCACGCATATAGGCCAGCGGCGCGACTTCAATAACGTTGCGCTCAATCAGTTTCTCGACTTTCTCAAAGCCCAGCATTTCAAACAGCGCGTCGTACAGTGGGCGCAGATACGGGTCTACTTTCTGGCTTAAATCGCCAGGCAGGAAGCCCAGTTTCTCACCGGCTTCGACCGCCGGACGAGTCAGCAGAATACGGCGAATTTCCTGACGCTCCAGGGCATCAACTGCTGCAGCCACTGCCAGGTAGGTTTTACCCGTACCCGCCGGGCCAACGCCGAAGGTAATGTCATGGTCGAGAATATTGGCGATGTACTGCGCCTGGTTTGGCGTGCGCGGCTTAATTACGCCGCGTTTGGTTTTGATATTGACCGCTTTGCCGTACTCCGGCACGCTCTCCGCGCTTTGCTCCAGTACCCGTGCTTCTTTAATAGCAAGGTGGATCTGTTCCGGTTCGATATCCTGAATCTGACCGCGCATCGGGGCTGTATCGACATACAGGCTACGCAGAATGTCTGCCGCAGCGGTGACGCAAATCGGACGGCCGGTCAGTTTAAAGTGGTTGTCGCGGCGATTGATCTCGATGCCGAGACGGCGTTCGAGCTGCTTGATGTTGTCATCAAACGGGCCGCACAGGCTCAACAGACGCGCGTTGTCTGCTGGCTCCAGGGTGATTTCGCGAGTGTCTATGTTCAAACCGTTCCTCTTATCTGTATGCCGCCGGAAGCTGAACATTCACCGGCCTATAAGGAAATTATTCACGCCACAGGAAAAAGGCGCAAGCATTGCGATAAAGATGGGGATAAAGAGAGAAAAAACAAGGCCCACCGGAACGGCGGGCCTGAGAATTACGGCTGATAATAACCCACGCCAAGGTCGTTTTCTTTGCGGGTACGGGCAATCACCGATTCCGGTGTTTCTGCCACGCGCAGACCCATTTCATCTTCAGTACGCACCACTTTACCGCGCAGAGAGTTCGGGTAGACGTCGGTAATTTCTACATCGACGAATTTACCGATCATATCCGGCGTACCTTCGAAGTTGACCACGCGGTTATTTTCGGTACGCCCGGAAAGCTCCATGATGCTCTTACGCGATGTACCTTCTACCAGAATACGCTGGGTGGTGCCGAGCATCCGGCGGCTCCATGCCATCGCTTGCTGATTGATACGTTCTTGCAGAATATACAGACGTTGCTTCTTCTCTTCTTCCGGAACATCATCAACCATATCGGCGGCTGGTGTACCCGGACGTGCAGAGAAGATAAAGCTGTAGCTCATGTCGAAATTGACGTCGGCAATCAGCTTCATCGTTTTCTCGAAGTCTTCGGTGGTTTCGCCAGGGAAGCCAACGATGAAATCAGAACTGATCTGAATATCTGGACGCGCCGCACGCAGTTTACGGATGATCGCTTTGTACTCCAGTGCCGTATGAGTACGGCCCATCAGGTTCAGAATGCGATCGGAACCGCTCTGTACCGGCAGATGCAGGAAGCTCACCAGCTCCGGCGTGTCGCGATACACTTCGATGATATCGTCGGTGAATTCGATCGGATGGCTGGTGGTAAAGCGAATACGATCGATCCCGTCGATCGCAGCAACCAGACGCAACAGATCGGCAAACGATCCGGTGGTGCCGTCGTAGTTTTCACCACGCCAGGCGTTCACGTTCTGACCGAGCAGGTTGACTTCACGCACGCCCTGAGCCGCAAGCTGGGCAATCTCAAACAGAATATCGTCGGACGGACGGCTTACCTCTTCACCACGGGTGTAAGGCACCACGCAGTAGGTGCAATATTTATTGCAGCCTTCCATGATGGAGACAAACGCGGTCGGCCCTTCGGCGCGCGGTTCCGGTAGACGGTCAAACTTCTCGATTTCCGGGAAGCTGATATCTACAACCGGGCTGCGGTCGCCACGCACGGAGTTGATCATCTCCGGCAGACGGTGCAGCGTTTGCGGCCCAAAAATAATATCGACATAGTGGGCGCGCTGGCGAATGTGCTCGCCTTCTTGCGATGCCACGCAGCCACCGACGCCGATAATCAGGTCTGGATTCTTCTCTTTTAACAGTTTCCAGCGACCCAACTGATGGAAGACTTTTTCCTGAGCCTTCTCGCGGATTGAGCAGGTGTTCAGCAGCAGCACATCCGCTTCTTCCGCCACGTCGGTCAGTTGATAGCCGTGGGTGGCATCCAGCAGATCGGCCATCTTCGATGAATCGTACTCGTTCATCTGACAGCCCCAGGTTTTAATATGGAGTTTTTTGGTCATCGACTTGCTCTTGCGAAATAGTAGCCAGGAATGCAGGGCGCATAGTGTAATGCTTTGCTGCCGTTGTGACCAGTATGAGCGTTATCAGCCCTTGGGGGTAAAAATCCTGTAAACTTAAAGCATATTGCTAACAGGATGATTGACCATGACAAATCAACCAACGGAAATTGCCATTGTCGGCGGAGGAATGGTCGGCGGCGCACTGGCGCTGGGGCTGGCACAGCACGGATTTGCGGTAACGGTGATCGAGCACGCAGAACCAGCGCCGTTTGTCGCTGATAGCCAACCGGACGTGCGGATCTCGGCGATCAGCGCGGCTTCGGTATCATTGCTTAAAGGGTTAGGGGTCTGGGATGCAGTACAGGCTATGCGTTGCCATCCTTACCGCAGACTGGAAACGTGGGAGTGGGAAACGGCGCATGTGGTGTTTGACGCCGCTGAACTTAAGCTACCGCTGCTTGGCTATATGGTGGAAAACACTGTCCTGCAACAGGCGTTGTGGCAGGCGCTGGAAGCGCATCCGAAAGTAACGTTACGTGTGCCAGGCTCGCTGATTGCGCTGCATCGCCATGATGATCTTCAGGAGCTGGAGCTGAAAGGCGGTGAAGTGATTCGCGCGAAGCTGGTGATTGGTGCCGACGGCGCAAATTCGCAGGTGCGGCAGATGGCGGGAATTGGCGTTCATGCATGGCAGTATGCGCAGTCGTGCATGTTGATTAGCGTCCAGTGCGAGAACGATCCCGGCGACAGCACCTGGCAGCAATTTACTCCGGACGGACCGCGTGCGTTTCTGCCGTTGTTTGATAACTGGGCATCGCTGGTGTGGTATGACTCTCCGGCGCGTATTCGCCAGTTGCAGAATATGAATATGGCACAGCTCCAGGCGGAAATCGCGAAGCATTTCCCGTCGCGTCTGGGTTACGTTACACCGCTTGCCGCTGGTGCGTTTCCGCTGACGCGTCGCCATGCGTTGCAGTACGTGCAGCCAGGGCTTGCGCTGGTGGGCGATGCCGCGCATACCATCCATCCGCTGGCGGGGCAGGGAGTGAATCTTGGTTATCGTGATGTCGATGCCCTGATTGATGTTCTGGTCAACGCCCGCAGCTACGGCGAAGCGTGGGCCAGTTATCCTGTCCTCAAGCGTTACCAGATGCGGCGCATGGCGGATAACTTCATTATGCAAAGCGGTATGGATCTGTTTTATGCCGGATTCAGCAATAATCTGCCACCACTGCGTTTTATGCGTAATCTCGGGTTAATGGCGGCGGAGCGTGCTGGCGTGTTGAAACGTCAGGCGCTGAAATATGCGTTAGGGTTGTAGCCTTACAACATTGCCGGATGCGTGCCAACCGTAGGTCGGATAAGACGCGGCAGCGTCGCATCCGACATTGAAGGATAAGACGTGTCAACATCGCATTCGACATTGAATGAACGCAGAAAAGCAAAAAGCTCGCCGAAGCGAGCTTTTTTAATGTGGCTGGGGTACGAGGATTCGAACCTCGGAATGCCGGAATCAGAATCCGGTGCCTTACCGCTTGGCGATACCCCAATAACCGGGCGGTGAACCGCTTACTCGAAGAAGATGGCTGGGGTACCTGGATTCGAACCAGGGAATGCCGGTATCAAAAACCGGTGCCTTACCGCTTGGCGATACCCCATCCGTACAACGCTTTCTGGTGAATGGTGCGGGAGGCGAGACTTGAACTCGCACACCTTGCGGCGCCAGAACCTAAATCTGGTGCGTCTACCAATTTCGCCACTCCCGCAAAAAAGATGGTGGCTACGACGGGATTCGAACCTGTGACCCCATCATTATGAGTGATGTGCTCTAACCAACTGAGCTACGTAGCCATCTTTTTTTTCGCGATACCTTATCGGCGTTGCGGGGCGCATTATGCGTATAGAGCCTTGCAGCGTCAACCTCTTTTTCAAGGAAAATTGCTCGAAAGTGACTGTTTGGTTAGGTTGCGAACAGCGTGGCGCTATATTCGTCAATTATTGTTTACTTTGTGTTTTTTCCCCACCCTACAGCCATTCTTTTGTCGTACAGGATGAAATTCGGAATTCAACAATAGTGGTGGGAAATTAATCTATGAAATACTGGCCTACAGTGATGAGTTGTCAAACAGTGATGTGGCAAACCCGGAACATTTCCTTACTGCATATCAGAATCAACAAGCACCTCAATAACTGAAACAGCCCCGGATTTCACCGGGGCTGTTTCGCATTTCTTACTTATACGCCGACTGGTGAACACCAACCGCGCGACCAGACGGATCGTCCATTTTCTTGAACGCTTCATCCCATTCGATCGCTTTAGCGGAAGAACAAGCGACGGAAGGACCGCCCGGCACGCACTCAGCGGCGCTCGGAAGCGGGAATAGTTCTTCAAAGATCTCCCGATACAAGTACGCTTCTTTAGAGGTTGGCGTGTTGTACGGGAAGCGGAAGCGGGCAGTTTCCAGTTGCTGATCAGAAACCTGCTGCGCAGCCACTTCTTTCAGGGTGTCGATCCAACTGTAACCGACGCCATCGGAGAACTGCTCTTTCTGCCGCCAGGCCACGCTTGCAGGCAGATACGCTTCAAAACATTCACGCAGGATGTGTTTTTCCATTTTGCCGTTACCGCACATTTTATCCTGTGGGTTAATACGCATCGCCACATCAAGGAATTTTTTGTCGAGGAACGGAACGCGTGCTTCCACGCCCCAGGCTGACATCGCTTTGTTGGCACGCGCGCAGTCATACATATGCAGGGCCAGCAGTTTACGCACCGTCTCTTCATGCAGTTCTTTGGCATTCGGTGCTTTGTGGAAGTAAAGATAACCGCCGAACACTTCATCAGAACCTTCACCGGACAGCACCATTTTAATGCCCATCGCTTTGATCTTACGCGACATTAAATACATCGGTGTTGAAGCGCGAATAGTGGTCACATCATAGGTTTCGATGTGGTAAATCACGTCGCGGATGGCATCCAGACCTTCCTGTACAGTGAAGTGAATTTCATGATGCACAGTGCCCAGATGGTTTGCCACTTCCTGGGCTGCTTTCAGATCCGGTGAACCCGGCAGACCTACAGCAAAGGAGTGTAACTGGGGCCACCAGGCTTCAGAGCGTTCCTGATCTTCCACGCGACGGGCTGCGTATTTCTTGGTGATAGCGGAAATAATTGAGGAATCCAGACCACCAGAAAGCAGCACACCGTAAGGCACATCAGACATCAGATGGCTTTTAACGGAATCTTCCAGAGCCTGACGCAGCTCGTTTTTGTCGGTCACGTTATCTTTCACTGCATCAAAGTCGAACCAGTCGCGATGATAATAAGAACGGATTTCGCCGTCCTGGCTCCACAAATAGCTCCCCGCCGGGAACTCTTTAATCGTGCGGCAAACTGGCACCAGCGATTTCATTTCTGAGGCCACATACAGCTGACCGTGTTCGTCATACCCCATATACAGTGGGATGATCCCCAGATGGTCGCGACCAATCAGGTAGGCATCTTTTTCGCTGTCGTACAGGGCAAAGGCAAACATGCCCTGCAAGTCGTCGAGAAATTCCGGCCCTTTTTCCTGATACAGCGCGAGGATCACTTCACAGTCAGACCCTGTCTGGAACTGATAACGATCGCCATATTCAGCGCGCAATGCCTGGTGGTTGTAGATTTCACCGTTTACCGCCAGTACGTGGGTTTTTTGTTGGTTGTAGAGAGGTTGCGCCCCCGCGTTAACGTCAACAATTGACAGACGTTCGTGAGCGAGAATGGCGTTATCGCTGGCATAAATACCGGACCAGTCCGGGCCACGATGACGCATCAGGCGTGACAGCTCGAGTGCTTTCTTACGCAGCTCAACTGCGTCTGTTTTGATATCGAATACGCCAAAAATTGAACACATAACCTTCTCCGTTAACCTGGTATTTGTTGCTTGTTGTGTTTGCTTGTTTAAAAAAATGCCGCAAAGCAGCACTGTGCGCAAGCGATTTGGCGGTGAAAAAATAAAAAACGTAATGGTGATTGTCGATTGGTGAAAAAAGGTCTGGTGTAAGGATGTATTTATTGATGAATCGATAATTTTTAGCGGGTTTTATTTAATGGTTATATTTTACGGGGGCCAAATTGCTGATAAAGTGCGATTTGTTCATGCCGGATGCGGCGTGAACGCCTTATCCGGCCTACAAAAGCATGAAAATTCAATATATTGCAGGAGCTGCGTAGGCCTGATAAGCGTAGCGCATCAGGCAGTTTGGCGTTTGTCATCAGAGCCAACCACGTCCGCAGACGTGGTTGCTATTCAGATAACGTCGATTTCAGCGACCGACGGGTAAATCCAGCTTGGGCGGAACGGCATACTGTCGATATCGTCGAGCGATGAAACACCAGAAAGCACCAGAATCGTTTCCAGACCTGCCTGGAAGCCCGCCAGAATGTCGGTGCGCAAGTTATCGCCGACAATCACCGTTTCTTCCGAATGCGCCTGCATTTTGTTTAATGCTGCGCGGATGATCCACGGGCTGGGCTTACCAACATAGAACGGTTTGCGCCCGGAGATTTTCTCAATCCCTGCACACAACGCGCCACAAGCGGGATAAAAACCGCGCCCGTGGGTGTCCGGCTTGGTGGCGATAAAACGTGCACCGTTAGCGACGA
>ENA-UPXC01004837-UPXC01004837.1-human-gut-metagenome-genome-assembly--contig:-NODE-4837-length-11755-cov-4.019866_pt1 | contig 11755 bp, 10 predicted proteins | sample MGYA00250047_ERZ773371 | MGnify/ENA primary metagenome ERZ773371 (study PRJEB29103, sample SAMN06111975) | human gut metagenome | biome: human gut; feature: ankylosing spondylitis patient; material... | reverse complement strand
CCAGGAAACAACCTTTACGAAGGTGTCGGTCAGCGCGATACCAGCCTTCTTGTCGAAGATGGAGGTGCGAGCGTCGCCCAGGAAATCAGAGGATACAACGTCCTCGTCGGTGTAACCCAGGATGCCCTTCAGGCCGCCGTCCTTCATCTCGGTCTCGGAAGCCTTCTTCATTGCTGCGCAGATCTCATCGTAAGAAGCCGGCTTAGCCAGATTTACGGTCAGGTCAACAACGGAAACGTCCAGAGTCGGAACACGCATGGACATACCGGTCAGCTTGCCGTTCAGCTTCGGGTAAACCTTGCCGACTGCCTTTGCAGCGCCGGTGGAAGACGGGATGATGTTGCCGCAAGCAGCACGGCCGCCGCGCCAGTCCTTCTTGGATGGGCCGTCAACAACCTTCTGGGTGCCGGTAGCGGAGTGAACGGTGGTCATCAGACCGTCGGTGATGCCGAACGCCTCGTCCAGAACCTTGGCAATCGGAGCCAGGCAGTTGGTGGTGCAGGAAGCGTTGGAAACAAAGGTCATATCCTTGGTGTAGGTGTCCTGGTTTACGCCCATAACAAACATCGGGGTGTCATCCTTGGACGGAGCAGACATGATAACCTTCTTTGCGCCGCCGTCGATGTGTGCCTGTGCCTTCTCCTTGGTCAGGAAAACGCCAGTAGACTCAACGACGTAATCTACGCCATCCTTGCCCCACGGGATGTTCTTCGGGTCCATCTCTGCGTGGAACAGAATCTTCTTGCCGTCAACGATAATTGCGTCGTCGGTGTACTCGATGGTACCGTCATAGCGGCCATGCATGGTGTCGTACTTGAGCATGTAAGCCATGTAATCCGGGGTCATGAACGGGTCGTTTACTGCAACGAACTCGATGTTCGGGTTCTTCAGACCTGCGCGGAATACCATACGGCCAATGCGGCCAAAACCATTGATACCTACTTTGATAGCCATTTCAATAATTCCTCCTATAACTCCTTGGTAACTTTGCTGAATAAATTATACCTCATGTGCTGCATTTTTGGCAATCCCCCTTTTGTGAAAACAATGTCAAATTTCCACGCCGGATTCCACAATATTCTTTGCAAACTATACAGCTATGATGCTATAATAATTATATCTTGGCGCATTTGTGGTGACTTATACACGGGAGATACTCATCCCCCTAAAAAAGATGGCGGTGCTAATTTTGAAAGAGTTTATGAAATTAATGAATGGCGAGATTTCAAATCGAATCTTTCAGATGCTGGATGCAGACGATGCAGTCCTGCTTCTGATATCCTCCAACGGAAACATCATTACACAGACTTCGGGCGCCGAACGGCTGCTTCAGCAGGCGCCCCTGCGCCCGGTCTGCGAGGTGCTCAGCGGTCGTGCCGCCAAAGCGGTGCGGTTCGTTCTTGAGACGGGCGGCGAGTCTACGCTTGACGAAGAAATCGACGGGCATCTGTACCGGCTGGATATCCGTCCGGTCAGCGAGGGTGCGCTGCTTTACTTTGCCCCCACAGAAGACCGGGTGCCGGTCATGCCGCTCCCGCTTTATGGCCAGATTGTCAATTCACTGTCCCATATTCTTGCGCTGCTCTATCTGGTCCCCGGGGCGGACGAAGCGCGGCAGAAACACCTGCTGGACGATGTCCACCGCAACAGCCTGCGCATCTACCGCGGGCTTTCCCACCTGCATCTGCTTGAATATGCCGGGGAACCCGCGCAGATTCTGCATCTGCGCGCACACAACCTGTCCGCACTCTGCCGCAAGCTGGGGCATACCTGTGCAGACGCAGCCAAAGAGCGCGGAATCTCGGTAACTGTTTCAGTTGATGTGCCGGAATCATGCAGCGCAGTATATGATGAAGCGCTGATGACCCGCGCTGTACTCGAACTGCTTGTTAATGCGGTACGCACGCGCGGCGCAGCCCATGTAACGCTTGCGCTGCGCCCCGCCGCCGGGCGCGTCCCCATCATTGTATCCAATGACGGATGTGCGCTGCCTCCGGAAGAGCTCGACCGCCTGTACTCCGGCTGGCGGCGTGCGCAGGATTCCATGACGCTGCTCGAACAGCATGCCGCCGGTCTGCCCTATGGACTAGGGCTGCCGCTCGTCCGCCGGATTGCAGGCTGGCATGGCGGTGCGCTGCTGCTTGAAAGCAGCAGCGAAAACAGTACGGTTTTCCGCCTGTCCTTTCCTGACCATCTGCCGGCTGACGCTACGTCGTTCGGACAGACGGTATTGGAGGACAGCCTAGACCTTACCGAACTGGAACTCTCCATTCTGTAATCCCAAATATTGCAGCAGCGCCGTGTGTCCGCACACCAAGGACAAACGGCGCTGTTTCCGCATTTTGGCGTACACTTTTGCGGATATGGTTGTATTTTGGGTAACTTTTCGTCACTTTCCACAGATTCAGGCGAAAAATACAGAAATATTCTACATGATTTTTATTTTTTTTGAATAAATGTGTTGATTCTTATGGGGAAAAGTCTATATAATCTATGTTGTGGCAAAGTGTTCTCTGCCATCCGCGGCCGTTTTTTGCGGGCGCGGCATGATCCATAAGGATAGGCGTGCAGCCGGCAAAGGCATTCTGGCGGCAGACACGCTTATTTGAGTACACACAAAATAAATGGAGAGGTGAATTAAATGGTGTACACGTTTCGTGGCGGCATACATCCGGGTCCGCATTCCGATCCCGGGTATAAATCCGCAACAAACACCAAGCCCATCGAGGCCATGCCGGCGCCCGACCAGGTGATCCTGCCGGTCTCCATGCACATCGGCGCTCCCGCAAAGCCGATTGTGAAGGTTGGCGACATTGTCGATCTGGGTCAGACCATTGCAGAGGCTGGCGGATTTGTTTCCGCGCCTGTGCATGCAACCGTTTCCGGTAAGGTCATCGCGGTGGAGCCGCGTCTGCATCCGAACGGAAGCAAGGTGATGAGCATTGTCATCGAAAACGATAAGGAGGACCGCCTGCACGAGTCCGTCCATCCGTATGACTTTGCATCCATGACCAACGAGGAACGCATCGAACTGATCCGCTCGGCCGGCATGGTCGGTCACGGCGGCGCGACGTTCCCGACCCATGTCAAGATCCAGTCCGGTATCGGCAAGTGCGATACCATCATCGTCAACGGCGCGGAGTGTGAACCGTATATCACCTCCGACCATCGTCTGCTTCTGGAGCGTCCGGAAGAAGTTGTCGGCGGTCTGAAGATGCTCGCAGACATCATGGGCGTACAGAACGCGATTATCGCGATTGAGGAAAACAAGTCCGATACGTTCCCGAAAATCGAGGAACTCATCAAGGACGACAGCCGTCTCAAGCTGTATCCCCTCAAGTGTAAGTACCCGCAGGGCGCCGAGAAGCAGCTCATCAACGCCTGCACCGGCCGTGAGGTTCCGTCCGGCAAGCTGCCGGCAGACGCAGGCTGTGCGGTATTCAATGTCGATACCACGGGTGCAATCTACCGCCGCTTCACCACCGGTATGCCGGTTGTGCGCCGCGTTGTAACCGTATCCGGTTCTGCGATTGCAAACCCGAAGAACCTGGAAACCCGCATCGGTACCCAGGTAGAAAAGCTCATCGACGCCTGCGGCGGCTTCAAGGAAGCGCCGAACAAGCTGCTGATGGGCGGCCCGATGATGGGTGTTGCACAGTTCTCCCTCGAAATTCCGGTCTTCAAAGGCACCAATGCTTTCCTCGCTTTCTGCGGCGAAGAGGACAAGCGTGTCGAAGAGCCGAACTGCATCCGCTGCGGCAAGTGCATCAACGCCTGCCCGATGCACCTCATGCCCATGATGATGAACGCTTACGGCAACGCAGGCGACTACGACAAGTGTGTCGAGCTGGGCGCGATGGACTGCATCGAGTGCGGCTCGTGCGCATATGTCTGCCCGGCGCGCATTCAGCTCGTGCAGCGTTTCCGCCTGACCAAGCTCCATGTGCAGCAGGCGCGCGCAGCGGCGAAGGCAAAGGCTGACGCGGAAAAGGCGAAGGCTGAGGCGGAAGCTAAGGCAGATGCCGAAAAGAAGTAAGGAGGTAAGAACTGATGTATGATCTGAGTAAAGTAGTTGTCACCTCCTCGCCCCACATCAAGGCAGAAGACGATACCAGAAGCCTGATGCTGGACGTTGTGCTGGCGCTGATTCCGGCGCTGGCGGTTGCGATCTTCACGTTTGGCTTCCGCGCCCTGACGATCACCGTGGCAACCATTCTTTCCTGTGTAGTTTTCGAGCTGCTTTATTGCAAGGCAGTACATAAACCCTCGACCATTGGCGACCTGTCCGCTGTGGTCACCGGTATTCTGATTGCGTTTAACGTGCCGGTTGCGGCTCCGATTTGGATGCCCATGGTTGGCGGCGCATTTGCAATCATTGTTGTAAAGATGCTGTTCGGCGGCATCGGCAAGAACTTCATGAACCCGGCGCTCGGCGCGCGTGCGTTTATGATGGCTTCCTGGCCGGCGCTCATGACCACATGGGTGCAGCCGCACCAGAAGCTGTCCCTGTTCGGTAACGTTGAAGTGACCGACGCCATCTCGACCTCGACCCCGCTGTCGTCCCTCAAGGGCGGCGCGCTGCCGGGCGAATCGCTGATGGACCTGTTCTTCGGCCAGCACGGCGGCGTAATCGGTGAAACCTGTGCGCTTGCACTGCTCGCCGGCGGCGCTTACCTGCTGTGGCGCAAGGTTATCACCATCAACATTCCGGCGGCTTACATCCTGACTGTTGCTGTCCTGACCTTCCTGTTCCCGATGGGCGGCGTGGACCGCTTCCAGTGGATGCTGACTCAGGTGCTGTCCGGCGGTCTGCTGCTCGGCGCAATCTTCATGGCAACCGACTATGTCACCAGCCCGGTTACCCCCAAGGGTCAGATCGTATTCGGCATCGGCTGCGGTCTGCTGACCGTATTCATCCGTTACTTCGGCGGTCTGCCGGAGGGCGTTTCCTACTCGATCCTCATCATGAACGCACTCGTTTGGATGATCGACCAGAAGTGCCTGCCGCGTAAGTTCGGCTATGCTGCAAAGAAGGAGGGCAAGTAATCATGAATGAAGCAAAGAAAGAATCCATGGGCATGCTGATCGTGGTTCTGTTCCTCATCACCTTTATCACTGCCCTGCTGCTCGGCTTTGTCAACCAGGTCACTGCACCGAAGATTGCCGAGAACAATGAAAAAACCCGCGCTGCTGCAATGGCAGAGCTGATTCCGGACGCAAAGTTCGTCGAGGCTGAGGTCTTCGAGGTTCCGGCTCCGGACAAGGAGACCCCTGCAATCCAGAACATTTATGAAGCGCAGAAGGACGGCGAAACTGTCGGCTACTGCATGGAGGTCCTGCCCTCCGGCTTCGGCGGCACGCTGACCGTAGTTGTCGGCATCAATGCAGACGGCACGGTTGCGGGCGCACAGGTCACCAAGCACGCGGAGACCCCGGGTCTCGGCGCAAAGGCACAGGCTGACCCGACCTGGATTCCGCAGTTTGCAGGTCAGGCGGCAGACGGCTCGCTGGCTGTTACTAAGGACGGCGGCTCAATCGTTCCGATTACCGGCGCAACCATCACCTCCCGTGCGGTTACGCTCGCAGTCAACACAGCGGCAAACCACGTCCTGTCTCTGGCATCTTAAAAAGGAGGATTGGACATGAAATTTTCTGAAAGACTCAAGTCGGCTGTCCTCCTGGACAACCCGGTATTCATGCAGACCATCGGTCTGTGTCCGGCGCTGGCAACGACCACCTCGCTGTCGAACGCAATCGGCATGGGCGCGGCGGCAACCGTCGTTCTGATCTGCTCGAATATCGTTATTTCCCTGCTGCGTAAGTTTATCCCGGAAAAGGTGCGTATCGCAGCATTCATCACCATCATCGCAGGCTTCGTTACCATCATCGATCTGAGCTTGCAGGCATTTGTTCCGTCGCTCGCAGCGTCGCTCGGTCTGTTCCTGCCGCTGATCGTTGTAAACTGCATCATCCTCGGCCGTGCCGAGGCATATGCATCCAAGAACAAGGTGCTCCCCTCTGCGCTCGACGGTCTGTGCATGGGCATCGGCTTTACCTTCGCACTGGTTCTCATGGGCTTCACCCGTGAGCTGCTGGGCGCTGGTACCATCCTGTCCGGCTATGTCGGCGCCGACAAGCTCGGCATCCAGATTCCGGGTCTGTATGATTATCCGGTTTCCATGATGATCCTGCCGGCTGGCGGCTTCCTGATGATGGGCTTCATCCTTGCTGCAATCCAGTACTTCATGAACAAGAAGAAGGAGGGCAAGTAAATGAACTATTTTGAAGCAGTACAGGCAGGTCTTCCGGGCAGCATGGCGCTGACCGATATCCTGTTCCTTGCCATCTCCGCTGTTCTCGTTAACAACTACATCCTCGTCCAGTTCCTCGGCTGCTGCTCGTTCTTCGGCGTTTCCAAGAAAACCGACACCGCAGTCGGCATGGGCATGGCGGTTATCTTCGTCATGGCGCTGGCGTCCATCGTTTCGTGGTGCGTCCAGTACTTCATCCTGACCCCGCTGAACCTCGGCTACATGCAGACCCCTGCATTCATTCTGGTTATCGCAACCTTGGTACAGTTTGTCGAGATGTTCATGAAAAAGGCAATGCCGTCGCTCTATCAGGCGCTCGGTATCTTCCTGCCCCTGATTACCACCAACTGTGCCGTTCTGGGCGCTGCAATCACCAACATTTCCAACAGCTATTCCTTCATCGGTTCTGTGGTATACGGTGTATTCGCAGGCGTTGGCTACACGGTTGCAATCGTAATCTTTGCTTCTATCCGTGAGCGTATGGCGGTTTCCGCGAAGTGCCCGAAGTGCTTCGAGGGCTTCCCGATTGCTCTGGTATCCGCATCTCTGCTGGCGATGTCCTTCATGGGCTTCTCTGGTCTGAAGATCTGGTAAGCGCTGTATAAAGGAGGGTATGTGAAATGGATATTACAAACATCATTTATGCAGTTGCTACGCTGAGTATTATGGGTCTGCTGTTCGCGATTCTGCTTGGCGTCGCGGCAAAGATCTTCGCCGTTGAGGTCGATGAGCGCGTGCCGATGGTACGTGAGTGCCTGCCGGGTGCAAACTGCGGCGGCTGCGGTTTCCCGGGCTGTGACGGCCTGGCGGCTGCAATCGTCGAGGGCAAGGCTCCGGTTAACGGCTGCCCCGTAGGCGGCGCCGCTGCTGCCGAGAAAATCGCTCAGGTTATGGGCGTTGAGGTTTCAAACGAAGAGCCCAAGGTTGCGCATGTTCATTGTGCCGGCGGCTGCAAAGCAGTTGACAAGGCAAAGTACGAGGGCCTGAAGGACTGCAACGCGGCAATGCGTGTGGCTTCCGGTCCCAAGGAATGCGCATACGGCTGCATGGGCCTCGGCTCCTGCGTCGCAGCGTGTGCATTTGACGCCATCCACATTGTGGACGGCAAGGCAGTTGTCGATTCCGAAAAGTGCGTTGCCTGCGGCAAGTGCGTAGCAACCTGCCCGAAGAAGCTGATCGATCTGGTACCGAAGTCCAAGAAGGTTCATGTCAACTGCATGAACCGCGACAAGGGCGCGGTTGCTATGAAGGTCTGCGAGGTTTCGTGCATCGGCTGCAAGAAGTGTGAAAACACCTGTAAGTTTGACGCCATCCATGTTGAGGGCGGCGTTGCCAAGATCGATTACGACAAGTGCAAGAACTGCAAGATGTGCTCCAAGGCTTGCCCGAAGGGCTGCATCGAGCCGGTTCCGACCGCAGAAGAAAAGGAAAAGTTCAACGCCATGATGAAGGCGCAGGCAGAGAAGGCAAAGCAGGCTGCTGCCAAGGCTGCTGAGGAAGCGCCGAAGGCGTAAGGGGTTCGGGGCTGCGCCCCGACGCGCTCCAGCTGCGCAGGCTGGCCGCGCGCCGCAGCGCGCGGAATCCCCTTTCAAATCCGGCAGTACCGGATTTGAACCTTTCCAAACATTCAAAAAGCGTCCGGCTTTCGCCGGACGCTTTTTTCAGTTCGTATACTGCACCGGGTTGAACGAAACCGGCTGCGTATCCACGCCATTTGGATGCTCCACCTTTTCCTTGGTGTCGCTCAGGTCAAAATACAGGCGGCTGTCCGCTGTCACGCCGAAATCCCGGTTGCTTCCGGTATCCCGCACCTGATTAAACGCCTCCCGGAACATCGCATTGTGCGCCTCCTCCCGATTGAGGAGAAAATCAATGGTATCCCGCACCTGCTTGTCCTCAATCTGCCGGTACAGATACTCATACATCACCTTGGCGCGCTGCTCTGATGCGATATTGGAAAGCAGATCGGCGCACAGGTCACCCGTCACCGTCACATAATCCGCTGTCCATGAATATCCCGAAGCATTCATCAGACCGGGGGCAAGCCCCAGCAGGGTATGGCTCTCCACCTGTCCCACGCTCTGCTCTGCCGCCAGTTCATGCCCATTGAGCAGCGTAATCGTCTGCGCCACCATCTCCATATGGCTGAGCTCTTCTGCCGCAATGTCCAGAAACATGTCGTGAATTTCTTTGTCCTTGATGCGGAACGACTGCGCCATATACTGCATCGCGGCTTTCAGTTCGCCATTTCCGCCGCCAAGCTGCTCCTGCAGCAGCGAAGCATATGCCGGATTGGGACGTTCCACCCGCACCTCGCGCAGCAGCGCACTTTCATGCTGAAACATAAAATTCATCCCCTTTCCTGCATAGTCTGCCCGCTATGGGCGTATTTTATGTCCCAGGAAAGAAAAAAGACAGCCAAACGGCTGTCTTTTTTTATTCTTGATTGTCTCTTATACGGTTGCCTTCCACAGACCATGCAGATTGCAGTATGCATATGCAGCCACCGGCTTGTCGCCGCCTGCAAGTACAAATACCGCCTTGGGCTCTGCACCGGGTACCAGCGCCTTGCGCTGACCGCCCTGCTCGGTCTGGAGGTAAATCCACTCGATAAAATGCTCAGGCGCCATCGGATGTGCAACCGAACCGACCGAAACGGTCACTTCGCCGCCAACAACCTGAATCTCCGGCACATGCTTTTCCTGCGCCGCGTCCTTGCTGCCCGGCACCAGTTCGGTCATCTTCTGACCGCAACACATCATCGGAACGCCTGCGTCATGGATTACGCCAATCAGATTGCCACAATGCTCACATACAAAAAAACGGGGATCATTCATTATTTTCATCCTCCTTTAAAGTTCTCAGTTAGTAATCATTCTTATTTGTTTTAAGAATACCACAGGGCAAACGTCCTGTCAAGAATATTTTTGCCGTCCGGATTCCAAATCATGCAGCGCACGCTGAAACAGTTCCAGATGATGCTCCTCATCCTGCCGGATGCGCGCAATGAGCGCACGCGGCGCACCTTCCATCCGTGTCTCCAAGCGACGATATTCCGCGCACGCCTGCCGCTCGCTTTCGATGGCGCGGCGCAGCATTCGGGATGCGTCACACTCGTATGATACCGCCCCCGCAGACCACCATACCATACGGCCATTCCATTCGCTCAGCAGGCGCGGATCGCCGCCGAACGCAAGGATCAGTTCCCCAAGCTTTTGCAGGTGCGTCATCTCCGTATGGGACACGCAGGCAAACAATTCGGAATACTCCTCCTGCCCCGCCCTGCGCAGCAGCAGGCTGTCATAAAAGTATTCCGCAATCGCCGTCATCTCTCCCCTGCCGCCTGCGTAGACACGGCGCAGTTCCCGCACCAGACTGCGGTTGGGGTTTTGCCGCTCCACTACGGGCCACGGCGTCATCAACATATAATGCACACAGTTATTCACAGCAAATCGCCTCCTGCTCGGTTATCAACAGCTTATGCACAAAGCTGTAAAATTGTGCTTCACGAGAGTCGAGAAAAAAAACGTAAGATTTCGTGTAATGTGCCGAAAGGGTTTGCGCCACCTTGACAACGACTCGGAAACAGTCTAAAATACTAAGTACAGCTTGTCCAGAAACCCTATATCTTGTGCGGTGGACAAGCTGTAACTACGAAATTTTGTGAAAATTGTGGTTTCCGCAATTTTTTTGCGTTTTGAAAGGAAAGACAGGGCAATGATTAAGCAAATCGTCAAGCGAGACGGTCGAACCGTTGATTTTGAGCTGGATAAAATTGCAGAAGCAATTTTCAAAGCAGCGCAGGCATCCGGCGGCCGGGATTATGACATGGCGACCGAGCTGGCCGGTCAGGTCGAATCTGCACTCGAAGCCGATTCGCTGACCTGCCCCACGGTCGAACAGGTACAGGATGTCGTGGAAAAGGTGCTGGTCAAAAACGGACACGCACGCACGGCGAAAAAATATATCCTCTACCGCAACGAGCGCACCCGCGTGCGTGAAATGAACACCCGCCTCATGAAAGTCTACGAGGATTTGACCTTCCAGTCCTCGCTCGAGAACGACGTCAAGCGCGAAAACGCCAACATCGACGGCGATACCGCCATGGGCACCATGCTCAAGTACGGTTCCGAGGGCGCCAAGCAGTTTTACGAGATGTTCATCCTCGACCCGGAGCACTCCAAGGCACACCGCGAGGGCGACATCCACATCCACGACCTCGACTTTCTGACGCTGACCACCACCTGCTGCCAGATCGACCTGCTCAAGCTGTTTGAGGACGGTTTCTCGACCGGTCACGGCTTCCTGCGCGAGCCGAACGACATCCGCTCGTATTCAGCGCTTGCCTGCATCGCCATCCAGTCCAACCAGAACGACCAGCACGGCGGGCAGAGCGTTCCAAACTTTGATTATTCCATGGCGCCCGGCGTCAAAAAAACTTTCCGCCGCGCCTTTACCGATAACCTCACCAAGGCGCTTGAGATTTATCTCGAGCAGGAGGACGGCGAACTGATGAGCAAGGCGGTCATCAGCCGCTGCGAAAAGGAAACCGGCCTTTGGGCATGCCTTGCGGGGGACAACGGCTTTGACGAGGCTGTACGCGCCGCGCTGCTCGAGCAGGCGGACGAAAAGCTTGCCGACAAAATCATGCGCTTTACCCGCAAATACGCGGTCAAGGAAACGCGCCGCGCAACCTATCAGGCGATGGAAGCGCTGGTACATAACCTCAACACCATGCACTCCCGTGCAGGCGCACAGATTCCGTTCTCTTCGCTCAACTACGGCACCGACACCTCTCCCGAGGGGCATCTCGTCATGGAGTGCCTGCTACTCGCAACCGAAGCCGGTCTCGGCAACGGCGAGACCTCGATTTTCCCCATCCACATTTTCAAGGTCAAGGACGGCGTTAACTTCAACCCCGGCGAACCGAACTACGATCTGTTCCAGCTTGCGATGCGCGTGTCTGCCAAGCGCATGTTCCCGAACTTCTCGTTCCTCGACGCGCCGTTTAATCTCCAGTATTACCGTCCCGGCCATCCGGAAACCGAGTGCGCCTATATGGGATGCCGCACCCGCGTCATCGGCAACGTCTACGACCCCACCCGCGAAATTGTCAACGGCCGCGGCAACCTGTCGTTCACCTCGATCAATCTGCCGCGCATTGCCATCCGTTCGCACGGCGACATTGATTTCTTCTTCGAGGATCTCGACCGCAAAATTGATCTGGTCATCGATCAGCTTCTGTCCCGATTCAAAATCCAGTGCCAGAAAAAGGTACGCAACTATCCGTTCCTTATGGGCGAGGGTGTGTGGATTGATTCCGAGAAACTCGATCCGGACGATATGGTCGGCGATGTTCTGAAGCACGGCACCTTAACCGCAGGCTTTATCGGTCTTGCCGAATGCCTCAAGGCGCTTATCGGCGTCCATCACGGCGAAAGCGA
>ENA-UPXC01004834-UPXC01004834.1-human-gut-metagenome-genome-assembly--contig:-NODE-4834-length-11763-cov-23.579240_pt1 | contig 11763 bp, 10 predicted proteins | sample MGYA00250047_ERZ773371 | MGnify/ENA primary metagenome ERZ773371 (study PRJEB29103, sample SAMN06111975) | human gut metagenome | biome: human gut; feature: ankylosing spondylitis patient; material... | reverse complement strand
ACAAAACAGATAATACTAGCTCGCCCCACGCACACCCACACACCTCATCCCATCAAGACGGCCACAAACCAAACCTTCTCTCTATTCTTTTTTAATGATACGGCGACCACCGAGATCTACACTCTTTCCCTACACGACGCTCTTCCGATCTGATATAGAAAGCACCATCACTAATAGTAGTAATTATCAGGAGCTAAACTCATTCTACAAAGTCGATGCACTAAAAGCAACAAGAAGACTAACCTTGCCATATACAAATCCCGCGCAATTAAAATATTTTTTAACTGATGAATTTTTATTTGATTTAAAAAACTTATCTGGCAAAGACATTGTTAACAAATATGGAACTCATGTTATGACAGATATATTATTAGGAGGCAATTTTTCTGCATTATATACTGGAAAATACAAATCTTCTGGAAGTACTAGTGGAAAAGAATTTAAGACCAGTGCCAGTTTCTTAATGTCATCTATAAAAGGAGAGACCAAATTTGATAAAACAACATTTAAAAGTTTTACTAATGTCAATGTATACATCAAGACACAAGGAGGCAGAAATGCAGTTTCCACAATTATAAATCAAACAGGAGATGGAACTTTAGGAAACTTCTCTATCGATTATAATAGTTGGATAAATAGTGTAGATATAAACTCTGAATCATTAATTGGAATAGGTAATCCTGATACAGAAATATATTTCATAAGCAGTTTTATTGAGCATCCATTTATCAGAATGGGTATTGAAGAAGCCCTACTATCTAAAGAATCCGGTTGTTTTACTTTGTCTAAACCCAATAATAAAGAAGAATGTTATTTATGTAAAAGGATGGATCAAGATTATAAAAAATATGGATTAATAGTACCGAAAGAATACCCATCTGGTGCAACAGTTCAAACTTCAGTAGCTATGCAATATGAAAAAGCGGGAAAACATTTTCGTCTTAAATATCCATATGGAATAATCGATCCCCAACCAATCAATAAATATCTATCCAGTTCATTTGATTTGGTACCTTTCCAAAATAGTGACACTCAACTATGGAATATATATGTAAATGATAAGAATAACTCCGAAATATTACTACAAAATGTAGCAACAGGATTATACCTTTCTGCCAAAGATGGAGAATTTCATAATAAACCCAATAAAGAAGAAATACAGGATTTTTATTTGAAATTTTCAATTATGTAATTAAACATCATAAAGATAGCTATATACATAATTATTTATTCACAATTTTCATAAAAGCTAATTGGACTTATATTAAATCCAATTAGCTTTTCTTATTTTAAAACAGCAAAATGTCAGTACTTTATTGCATATTCCAAAGGTTTTCCTTAAATTCGACGAATAAAACCAAATATCTAAGAATATGGAATTACCTTTTGCAGAATCATGGAAAATCAAGATGGTAGAGCCTATCCGTAAAAGTACCCGTCAGGAACGCGAGCAATGGATAAAAGAGGCGCACTACAATGTATTTCAACTGAAAGCCGAACAAGTATACATCGACCTTATTACCGACTCCGGTACGGGTGCCATGAGTGACCGTCAATGGGCAGGAATGATGTTGGGAGACGAGAGCTATGCCGGCGCTTCTTCCTTCTTCAAACTGAAAGAAATGATCACCCGGCTCACCGGTTTTGAATATATCATACCAACCCATCAAGGACGCGCAGCCGAGAATGTATTGTTCTCCTATTTAGTTCATGAAGGAGACATCGTACCGGGAAATTCGCATTTTGATACTACCAAAGGACACATCGAAGGGCGCAAAGCCATAGCATTGGACTGCACCATTGACGAAGCCAAACAAACCCAATTGGAAATCCCCTTTAAGGGCAATGTAGACCCTGTCAAACTGGAAAAAGCATTGCAGGAACATGCCGACAAAATTCCCTTTATCATAGTAACCATCACCAACAACACAGCAGGCGGACAACCCGTTTCCATGCAAAACCTAAAGGAAGTACGCGCCTTGGCCGATAAATACAAAAAGCCGGTACTTTTCGATTCGGCACGTTTTGCCGAGAATGCCTATTTTATTAAAACACGGGAAGAAGGATATACCGGGAAAACAATCAAGGAAATCACACGGGAAATGTTCGATCTGGCCGACGGTATGACTATGAGCGCAAAAAAAGACGGTATCGTCAACATGGGAGGTTTCATTGCCACCCGCCACAAAGAATGGTACGAAGGTGCCAAAGGATTCTGTGTACAATTCGAAGGCTATCTTACCTATGGTGGAATGAACGGACGGGATATGAATGCCCTTGCCATCGGCCTGGACGAAAACACGGAATTCGATAATCTGGAGACACGCATTCATCAAGTGCAATATCTGGCAAAAAAACTTGATGAATACGGTATTCCCTATCAACGTCCTGCCGGTGGGCACGCCATCTTCGTAGATGCCCCAAAGGTATTGACTCACGTCCCCAAACAAGAATTCCCGGCACAAACACTGACTGTTGAACTGTATCTTGAAGCCGGCATACGCGGATGTGAAATAGGTTATTTATTGGCAGATCGTGATCCGATAACCCACGAAAACCGTTTCAACGGATTAGACCTACTACGCCTTGCTATCCCACGTCGTGTTTACACCGATAACCACATGGATGTAATTGCCGCCGCACTCAAAAACGTATACGACCGCAGAGAAGAAATTACACGCGGTGTACGCATTGCATGGGAAGCTCCTCTGATGAGGCACTTCACAGTACAATTGGAAAGAATTGAATAATGTGCCAATTGGCACATTATTATTCATATTCGAAATACTCGAAATCGGCATGTGCTTTTGAACTGTCAGAAGTAGCAACAGCATATAATCCTAAAATAATTCCTGTAAAACCACCGGCAGTCTCCGTACTTACATAGCGTGTGTTCATTTTATCCAATTTGCGGAAATTCTTTCCATCCGTAGCATACTCAAACGAATAAAACTCATTGTTACCTTTTACACGAAGCTGAATTTTTCCTTGCGGCACAATCACTTCCTTTTGCGTGTGTGTCAATTCACCTAAACGATAGCGTAGTACGACTGCCTGCTTTTCATCCGCCAGTTGCTTGACGTAAAGATCATAATGAGACGACTCGCACATATATACTGTCAATCCCGCTTCATCGGCAGGAGATGCCTTTTGCAACTGCATAGAAGTGGTAGCTGTAAAATCGGTATGTTGCTGCCGGCGTCCGACAAAAGTAGGACTGGCTTTGTCATCATTCAAACTGACAGGAGCTGCTTTCAGACGTAATTTGCCGGAAACAAGCGTGTAATTCTCAGGGTGATTGTTTCTTATATGCACCCACTCCGGGCCAAGTTTCTCCCCCTTAAAATCAGTACGGGGCGATTTCTTGGCAAGAGGTTGCTGAGGAAGAGTCGGAACATCCATTTGCAGTGCAATGGTTCCATCTCCATTCACCACCGGCCACGCATTTTTATCCCAACGCATGGGGGCAAGAAACGTTTCACGACCTAACAGATGATGATAACCGGTCTGCGGACGAAACGCAAGGCAAAGTACCCACCAGGAACCGTCAGAAGCCTGTACGAACTCTGCATGTCCTACCCCCTGTATCAGATTGCCCTGCGCATTCATATTGATATGTGTAAGAATCGGATTGGCGGGATTAGACTCGTAGGGGCCGTCTATATGCCGGCTACGGGCAATAGTAACTTTATGCCCGTATTCCGTGCCCCCTTCGGCAATCAGCAAATAATACCAATTATCCTTTTTATAAATATGCGGTGCTTCGGGATAGCGTCCACCGGTACCATTCCATATACGTTTAGATTCGGTCAACTGCTCACCGGTCATCGGATTTATCTCACACAATTGAATGCAGTTGTCCGGATTGCTGACCAGATAGCATTTCCCTCCTTCGAAATAAAGAGAAGGATCGATGCCACCTTGCTTAACTGATACAGGTTCCGACCATTCCCCATACAAATCAGTGGTATGTACGATAAAGTTTCCTTTATCGGTAACATTGGTCGTAATCATGTAATACGTACCGTCATTATAACGAATAGTAGGTGCATAGATACCGCCCCAGATGCTGGCCCCTTGAAGTGATACTTGCGAGGGGCGGGTCAGACAATTACCGATCTGTTCCCAATGGATCAAATCTTTACTGTGGAATAACGGCACACCGGGGAAATACTGGAAACTGCTGGCGACCAAATAATAATCATCACCTACGCTACAAACACTCGGATCCGGATAAAAACCGGGAATAACCGGATTCTGATACCCTTGTTGATTTTGCGAAAAACAGGATAAGCTCAAAGCCAATCCTAAAAGTAGTGTCATTGTTTTCATAAATTTTGTGTTCAAATAGTTTTTATGTTTTATTTTAGATTTTTATCGGTTTGACTTAACCGATTGAAGAATAAACTTTTAGCGAATTATTTGAGAAATAGAGGTAACGAGTTGGCAACCGTGCGAATTTCAGCGTTTTGCGTTGCTGTGCTGTCAAATAACTCTTTTTATTACAAAAGTACGAATTATTTTCTACAATGCAAATTCCTAAAGGTAATGTTCGTATATCGGGGACTTCCTCTTCCATAATTATTTGTTTTGCATTGAAACCCTGTCATCTACCGAAGAAATAAGCAGAGAATAAATGCTATCCAAAAGATTCTCATTTATGCCGAAACAACGCAAGATAGTTTTATCAAAATTTATTCGGTCGGCTTTTCGCACTTCCTTAAATATTGATTCTATTTCGCGGTGTTTTAAGGGTTGAAATGCTACTAAAACATCTGATTTCTGCGCATCATTAAGTAAATCAGGATTTAATACTTTCAGTTGTTTTAGATAATTAGCGTTTAGATCTAATGCGCCTAAATTGCGTGAAGTGCCTCGCATTTCGAGTGTTAAGAATGTAATAGCAGAATTGAATAAGGCGGCAATTAGCTCAACATCATAACCGTCTTGTACACACATGGCAATCAAACGTTGGTCTATCGTAAATGGTGTTTGCGAGAAGGTGAAAAAGAAACGTTCAAACGGATTTATTGCTGTTATGATACTTGCTTGTTTGGGGCGAAGTGAATACCAATAAGGGCGGTGTCCGGCACAAGCCTGTTGTATTGTTTGGCTGCCATTTTTGTTTTGTGTGTTTGCAAAACGTTGAATCCACGACTTTGCACCATTGGGCAAATTGTCTATTTCATCTGGACAAACGAATAATCGAAATTGATAGTTTTCATCAAACTCTATTCGTTCTAATTCTGTTGGGCTTTTTACATACGGCAAAAGATATTGGTTTTCTATTCCTGAAGATGCAACATCTCTTTCGGGTATTACAAACATTTCATTCCAACCTGTACGTTCTCCACGAAAAACATTTATAACATTAGGATATAATTGTTTTAACGAACTGTCGAAACTTTCAAATAGGTTAGCAGAAATAAAATACTTTGCCCAATTATCCTTGTCGGTTATGGACTGTAATAATTTATGTTTAGGAACAATACAAACAGAAATACGGTCTTGCTGATTTAAGTATAAATCGTTGAAAGTTGAATCTTTATTCCACTTATTATTGTGGGTATCATCGCAATTGTCTATTTCAGTATAAAAATCTTCTATTTGTTGTATTTGACTTGCTGTATTATCCTGAGAAAAATAGTCTTTCAACTTAAAATCAATAGTTACAAATCTTGTAGGTTCTTCATTTGCCCCTTTTTGAAATACCGCATAAACGGTAGAAACTTGAGAATCAGAAAACCAATGTTCGGCATAGCTTTTCACTACATATTTGATATGAAAGTTGTCTAGTAAAAATTTCTTGAACTGAAATCCATATTCTTTACCAAGCCAAGCATTTGAAGTTATTATAGATAAAACGCCGCCATCTTTTAAAAAGCGGAATGAGTTGTACACACAATAAGTAAAATAATCAGAACGTTCATTGATTTTGAATGTTTTATCTTTAAGAAATGCTTGTTGCTGTGCTTGAAACTCGCCTCTGAAAAAGTTGGTTAAAACATCATTTGGAATATCTTCTTGCTGAATAAATGGGAAATTACTTGCAATACCATCAAATTGAGGTATAGCTAATTCAATGTGTTTCTTGTAATCTTTTGAATCGGGAAAACTTACTTTGTTACCTACATTCAGATTAAAAAAATCGTCACGAGTAACACGAGGAAAATTATCCGTTTGTGTTACATCTTGTTTGTACAAATTGATAACCGAAAGAATGGTGGGAAAATGTGAAACATCGTTACCCCAAATGTGATTCAGTAAGTCTGAATGATTGGTATTTCCATGAAACGCCATAATCTTGTAAAAAGCGTTCAAGAATGTACCTGTTCCCGAAGTCGGGTCAAACAAATTATCTTGGTTAGTTTGTACGGCAGGGAAAGCCACAAGATTAGCCAAAGTTTCAGGTGTAAAGTACTGACCGAATTTTTGCTTTTCCTCTTTGGGTACAAGGTTTTCAAGAATATTTCCGATTACAGCAGTCGGCAATATTCTAAAATCAAAATCAGTAAAAATATGAATTAAGTCAAATAAAGCCTTGTTTGTTGTGGCAGAATAACTTATATCGTCTGTAAAATAAGGTTTAAAAATTGCCTGATAATCAATTGCTTTTGCTTGGTCAAAATATGAGAAAAGTGTTGATTTTAAATTGGAAACATCTGTTATTGTAATATTTTCCAATTCGCCACTTAAATTTTCGCATAAAGTGAGGTAAAAAAGGGTTTTTCCAATCAAATTATAAAAAGTAAATTTCGCTAAAATTTGTTCAGGTACAACCGTTTCTGCACGACGGGAAGAAGAAGCTAAAATTTTCAATGTTGAACTTTCATAAATTTTCCATTGATTGAACTCCTTTCTAAAATCAGCATTGCTTCCCTTACATTCATTTATTGCCTTTTGAAATTGAGGAATAATTATATTGGAAGCACTACGGACTGCTTCAATAATATTTCCCGTAATATTTATGGCAGGCTTTAACTCTCCTGTCGTGTATAATTGCCCAAGGTCGTGCAAAATTTCATTTGCCCGTTGCTTTAATAATGTCTCGTTGTGGGCAAACTTTACAGGATCTGCAAGGTCATCACGGGTTGAAATAGAACGTTCTTTTTGATATTCCTTAATTTTACTAAGTGTATCTATGGAATAATTATCGGTGTCTATTTTCCAAATCACAGCTTCCGTGCCGTTCCATGTTACGAATGAATCGGATTGCAACTTCTTCGCCTTTTCCAACGCATTGTCAAGCATTACGGCATCATCAACAGCAGTATCAGGAAATTTAAGTTCCCAGCCATTGAAAATAATACCAGATACTTTGTCGGTAAATAACAGAACATCTGGAAATTTAGTTCTTCCTGATTCCATTTTAACACCTGTATCGTTTGTGGCATCTTCAAATACAGTTGTGCCGTGTTCTATGGCTGATTTTATCCAACTTATAAGTTGCCCAGCCCAATCTCTTTCATTCCTCTTTATTGTATTAGTCGCCATAATTATTTAGCAGTGGTTAATGCTGTTGTTGTGTGATTATCAAACGATCCATATTCAGTAACAGTAGCCAATTTTGAACGTAAAATTTCATTTATTCTATCGTTGCAAACTTTTATATAATCAATAGACTTTGTTTTATGAAGTAAGACATTTTTGTTTTTTTCTATGCCTATATAATTACGGTGTTCTAATGCTGCTGCTACTAAAAAACTACCACTACCGCAAGCATTGTCTAATATAGTATCGCCCGGATTGCTGAATGTGCGAATAAGATAACGTCCTAATTCAACAGGCTTTTGTGTAGGGTGATAAACTTTTCCCTCTGATTCCGCTGTTTTAAAATACACGAAATCCTCAATATTTTGTTCTTCATAACAAACTACATCATTAGGGTAGCGTTGTCCGTTACTTTGAACATGGCGGGGCTTAAAATCGCCATAGCTGCCTGTGTATTGGTCTTTGCGGATGCCTTTGTCATAACTTTCGCCCTTTGTCATTTGGGGATTGTATGTAGGTTGATTTTTATAAAACACACAAATATCCTCATGTTTGCGAAGTGGTTGTTTCTTAGCATTGAGAAAGTTTGTCGATTTCGATTTTATCCATACGATTTTATATTTGAACCAACTTTCGTTGCTTATTATTAGTTTAGCAGTAAACAGACCTTGCGCAGTTAAAACAATAGCTCCGTTATCCTTAATAATTCGAGTATATTCCGCCCAAAGTTTTTTTAGGTCTATTACTGAATCCCATTTATTTTGCGTTGTACCATAAGGCAAATCGCAAAGAATCATATCAATGGACTTGTCGGGGATATTTGGCATAATTTCCAAACAATCACCTTGTATTACTTGGTTTATATATTTATTTTTTTCCATATTCAACCATATTTTCTTGTACTACATTTAGAACTTTATTGGCGTTATTTTCACCTTTTACCACAGTGTAAACTTGGTCGGCAAGCCAAAGAGTAAGCAGTTCTTCTTGGTCGACTTTGAGTATTTCGGCAAGTTTAACGACCTGTTCACGTTTGGCTCGGCGTTCACCACGTTCTATTTTGCTGTATAGACCATTGTCGATTTCGAGAGCAGCGGACAGTTGTCGTTGCAACAAGTTGTTTTGCTCTCTTAGCTGTTTGATTTTATCTGCAAACATCATTGGTAATCTTTTGACTTGACAATTTTTGTACAAAGATACAATAATCTTTTGAGGTATGGGAATGTTTGAACAAAAAAGTTTTCAACATTGTATGTTCCTATGGGGCAGTTTTAATATAACTGCCGTGCGCCTTTTCCATGTGCAATACTACGAATCCCATATCATATTTCCTTTCTTTTTTGGCTTGTGAAACATTGGTTTAATCTCTCTTTGAGGGCGGCAAATGCCGCCCTCATGGGGTGTGCAGAGGGGCTTACCCCTTGCCTTATTGGGGAATTTTCAGCGATACGTAGTATTGCGGCTCGGAAAATTCCCTAATAAGCTACGGTATTTTCTCCGTAAATACCCTGCGGCGTGCCGTCTGCCTGCCCGTCTGCCTTTCGGCTATGGCTGTCCCTGCCGCCTGCTTGCCCGTAACCCCACCTTATTTTTTTCCTTTCGGTCGGTGGGTGGCGGGGCGGTCGTTTCCGTTTTCAAAGGCTCTTTTGCACGGGGCGGTCGGATACAAGGTTTTCCCGATAAATACGCTCGCAGCGAAGCGAGAGGAAGATTTATCGGGAAACGGCGCAGCCGCCTGACCTTTTAGCCGACATAAAGCCCCGTGCTTGCTTTGCCTTTGTAAACGGAAATGATTGCTCCGCTTTCCTCTGAAAAGAGAAATAGAACCTGCAATATATATCACCATAGTGATAGGTTTGCATGCTGGTATGCTGATATGTTGGTATGTTGATATATCATCATGCTTTCCAACGGCTGTTGGGCTTGCCGTCCGAAACAACCGACACGAATACCGTCGTTTTCTCTTTTCGCCCGTGTATAATCCTCTCTAATAATGCCCTGCGGACTTTCGCCGCCCCGAACGATTCGACACGGAAAGCGAGGGCGGCTATCGTTTCGAGGTTGTAAACCTCCGCGCTGTATTTGTCCGATAGGCGGGCCACCTCCAGCCCGTCCAGCTTGGGCAGCATCACATCCAGGACGATGACATCGTACTGGGCGGTGAGCGCATAATCCAGGCCGTCGGCACCGTTGTGGACCTGGTCCACCTGATATTTCTGCTCTGCCATGATCTGGGCCAGGGCCTCCGCCAGCCGGACCTCGTCCTCCACGATCAGGATACGCATAATGGGCCTCCTTTCCCAATTGGGCTCTGTTTTTTCTCACTATACCACAAAAAACTGAAAATGCCCTGAAAAATTCAGAGTAATTTCAGCTTCTCCTGTTATACTGGCCCCAGAAGAGCATCAAGGGACAGGGGGGATACTCGTGCGTTATCGCGTGGTGACCACCGTGGCCGCGTTGCTGCTGTGTCTGGGCCTGATCGCCTGCTTTGTCCCGGGGAGCGTCCCGGCGGCAACATCTGGGGAGGGAGACAGCAGGGCGGCCCTGACAGCGGAGGACCGGTGATGCCTCCTGTAAAAGGGACCGGCGCGGAGCCACAGGCTCCGCGCCGGTCCCTTTTGGCGGTGGAGAGAGGGGGAAGGCCCTCAGGCGGGGAAAGCGCCCCGGCGGGTCAGCTGGCGGGAGAGGGAGAGCAGCACCGGGATCAGCAGGATCTGGGCCGCCACCATGCAGATAGTCTCGGTGAAACGGGCGGGAAGCATGCCGAACAGGCCTTTGCCGTACATGATGTAGAGCCAGACGCTGTTGAGCACGAGCCGGGTCAGGCTGGCGCACAGGGAGGCGCCCACCACCCGCAGCCAGAGAGCGCGTCCATGGAAGCCCTCCCCCTTCTGGTGGAGGAACAGGCCGTAGATCAGTCCCACCAGTCCGGCGGTGAAAGTGAAGCCGGGGAAGAAGGCGCCGAAGGGGAAGAGGGTGGCGCCGATCAAGTCGCTTACCGCGCCCACGGCCAGAGCCCACAGGGGGCCGAAAAGGATGCCGGACAGGGCGACGGCCAGGAAGGAGAAGTTGACCACCACGAAGGTGGTGTTGATGGAGAGGAACCGGGCCAGGATGACCTGGAGGGCCACCAGAAGGGCGCAGGTGACCATGATCTTGGTGTTTTTCTGAGCTTTCATTTATCTCTTCCTTTCACGGGCTGAGAGAGCCTCTCAGCGGTTTCCTCTTCAGTTGCCGTAAAAGGATACCCTGATACGACAGCGGAAGCGGAGCACCACCGCAAGACAGCTGCCTTTTCGTCCGGCGGCCACTTCCCATCCGCCGGCACTTGACGCGGTACTCCTATTCTGTGTATGGTCGCTGGGAAAACGGGGGAGGGGTCAGCACAGCCCCAGATGGTGGCGGATCTCCCCTACGGAGTAGAGGGAGCCCCAGGCGCAGATCACGTCCTCCGGGCCGGCCAGGGCCAGGGCGGTGTCCACCCCCTGGTCCAGGGTCTCCTGGACGGAGACCGGGATGGAGAACTGGGCCAGCCAGGCCGCCAGCTCGGCGGCGGGGAGGGCCCGGGGGCTGTCCGGTGTCACCGCCACAAAGGCCTTTGCCAGGGGGAGGACACGGCGGAACATGGAATGCCAGTCCTTATCGGCCAGGACACCGGAGAGGAAAATGAGCTTCCGGCCGGGGTAGAGGCTCTCCAGGGCGGCGGCAAGGGCGTCCACGCACTGGGGGTTGTGGCCGCCGTCCACGATGAAGTCGGGGGAGCGGCGGGCCAGCTCCAGGCGGCCGGGCCACTGGGCCGCGGCCAGCCCCCGGGCTGCCGCCTCCTCCGGGATGGTCCAGCCGGCATCCCGGAGTGCCTGCACCACCTCCAGGGCGGTGATGGCGTTGGAGAGCTGGTAGCTGCCCAGCAGGGAGAGGCGGTAGGGGCCCCGGCCCCGGTAGCGGAAGTCCTGACCCTCCAGACCCTGGGGGGCGGTCTGACGCAGGGGGATGTCCAGCTGGCGGCAGACGGACTGGATTACCTGGGTGACCTCATCGCTCTGACGGTAGAGGACGGCCCGGCAGCCCGGCTTGAGGATGCCGGACTTCTCCCGGGCGATGAGAGTGAGGGTGCCGCCCAGCTCCTGGGTGTGCTCCAGGCCGATGTTGGTGATGACCGCCGCCTCCGGGGCGGGGATCACGTTGGTGGAGTCCAGGCGGCCGCCCAGACCCACCTCCAGCACCACGATGTCACACTGCTCCTCCAAAAAGAACTCCATGCCCACCGCG
>ENA-UPXC01004824-UPXC01004824.1-human-gut-metagenome-genome-assembly--contig:-NODE-4824-length-11790-cov-19.577222_pt1 | contig 11790 bp, 19 predicted proteins | sample MGYA00250047_ERZ773371 | MGnify/ENA primary metagenome ERZ773371 (study PRJEB29103, sample SAMN06111975) | human gut metagenome | biome: human gut; feature: ankylosing spondylitis patient; material... | reverse complement strand
TCATTTGCTGCCGCCTTTGCATTCTTTCCAGTCAAAGCCAGTGTAGCGGCCAGGCCTTCATCCGTGCCAAGCATTTCCTTCATCTTGGAAGCGGAACCACCAGCCTTCTCATAAATCAATTGTAATGCCTCTTGGAAAGTACGACCTTGGAAAGCGGCGTCTCCAAGTTCTCCAGCGGTTCCTTGGATAGCGGCACGGATCTGTGTCATAGCCTGCGCCGTCGGCGTTCCTTGCTTGGTCAATGAAGCGACAGCACCCAACACTTGGTCGATACTAATCCCATACGCGGCCGCAATAGGAGCAACTTGGGCTATAGAGGCTCCCAATTCGCCAAATGTAGTCTTACCCAACCGGACGGTTGTAAAAAGCTGGTCCGAGACCGTACCGGCTTCCTCCGCAGACATCTTATAAGCATTCAGGATCGTTGTAATGGCATCGGCTGCCGTCTCGGTTTCCGTAAGTCCTCCCACGGCAGCTTTAGCCGAAACTTCTAGGATCTTCATACCATCCGCCCCGTCATGTCCGGCGGAGACAATGCTATATAACGCCTTGGCGGCCTCCGGAGCCTTGATCGGTATCTCTTGGGTTATGGACATGACCTGATTCATGAAACCGGTCATATCATCCGTTACCTGCGTGGAAATGGTCGCTACTTCCAGCATGTTTTTCCGGAACTCCTTCTCGAAGTCGTATGAGCTCTTCGCGGCCTTGGCGAACGCCGTTGCCGCGCTGATACCGATACCACCGAATACGTCAAAAGACGTGATCTCACCGGCCAAGGTCTTGATAATCCCCAGCGCTTCACGCTTTCCTTCATACAAGCCGGAGTTATCGATGCCGGTTACCATGTACAGACTACCCTCCCTATTTCTGATTCCCATAATGCGTTTATGGTAAAATATAGGACAGCCTTTCATGTGAGACTGTTAACCGCTAAAAATTCACTTATAAGTTATCTTTTTCGACATTTTCTTTTGCCTTGTCGCTTTTTCTTCGTTCTTTTGTAAAAAGAAAAATTATCGTGGAATTCGAGATTATCAAGATAAAGCAACTGTCAGGCAAAAAGGCTCAGATATATTCTGTTATTCTCGGTCAAGAGGATCAGAGCGTTTTTGAACAATTTCTTTAGAACAACTATTCTGAATACCCAACCGAAATAGAAGATATCGTATCTAAATTGAAAATTATGGCTACAAAAACTGGGGCAGCCGAACATTTCTTCAAGCTAAACGAAGGGAAACCCGGTGATGGTGTCTGCGCCCTATTTGATAGTCCTGATAAAAAATTAAGAATCTATTGTATTCGATTTGCTAACGTTGCTATCATTGTTGGAGATGGAGGATATAAGCCCAAAAACATTAGAGCTTATCAAGAAAGTCCCGCCTTAAAAAAAGAAGCTGAAATGGTGATTCAAATATCCAAAATCATATCAAAAGCTATTAAAAACAAAGATATACATCTCGATGATAACGGTTTTTTCTTAGGTAATTTAAAATTGAAGGAGGAATAAATATGAACAATACATCTATTTTGGATACAGTACTTGGCAATATAGACACGAAAAGAGCCAAGAACATGGAAAAACGTATGATGCTTGCCGTAAAAATTGCAGAAGGTATCAAAAGGAAAGGTCTATCCCAAAAGGAATTTGCCGAAAAAATGAGTAAACGTCCCTCTGAGATATCCAAATGGTTAAGAGGAGACCACAACTTTACAACCAGCACTCTTTTTGATATTGAAGATGTTTTGAATATCCATCTTATAGATATCAACGAATATTCTCATGCAGCTTGTCCGACCTCGATATAATAAAAAAATGAATGGAACACCCCCTGCCGGAGTAACAATGATTAATGCACACGGTATCCTCCTTTTCGTAGGAGGGAAGGAATATTATTTATCGTATGACAGATACCCTTGGTTCAGAAATGCAAAAGTATCGGATGTATTGGACGTGACCATGCCGGACGAGGATTCGTTGCGTTGGGACGCAATTGATGTGGATCTTGAGATTGACAGCATAATCCATCCGGAGCGTTACCCAATTACTTTTCGCTAGAAGACACCGCTCTGGTTATCGAGCAGACACTCTGAAGATCTTGACACATTTACAGAGAACAAAAACCGACCAGCCTCACGGTTCGTCGGTTTTTTTACAACCAAAATCACTATGACAAACGTTCTCTACGCAAAGTAATATATATCATACCGGGCTCATTCTTCGAACCCTTTTCTTTTTTCCCGTATCGAAATCGATTACCTCGACCCACTCGCCATGATTATCCCCGGATTCATCATCGTCCACGAGCAGTGATTTGTTCCGGTCGTTCACCAAGTAACCATGTTCCCGTAGCATGGACATGACAAGCGCCAGATCGCTGTCCAATGTCCGCTCATGCGTATACCCGAACGCCTCGTTACATAGTACAAGGAACATGAAGCTACTTTGCGTCACCGACTCCGACCTACCCAAGTCTCGTTGTTTTCTTGAAGGGCTATTATCTCCTCTTCGCTTAACGGGCTCACAGCTTCCAAAGCTATGATAGTACGAGAAAAAGGGTTACAACCCAGACGAAAGAGGATAGCGTTCAAAAGGATATACAGGTCTTCCCATGTACAATTGTCCTTCAGTACCTCCCGGAACCAAGCGGGCATGTCCCCTTTCTTGTTATGGATACCCAAACATACGATCTCAAAGATCAACTCGTCATATTTCGCCATCAACTCCGACAGTACACTATCAAACACAACATCCTTATGAGCCACGATAGCATCCTTGTCCGCCTTGTCAATCCGCAAGAGTAACGGCCGTATCCTAAACCCAGTCCTTACTGTGATCGGGGTGATAACGATACTATCACCAACGTTCTTACCCGCCGGGATCGTCTCCGGCTTGAACTCGAAAGGAATCACGACTGACCGACTTGTCACCACGTCGCTCTCAATCTGTAGTGCTCGCTTTACGCTCATAGTCTTTTAATCGATTTTGTAATTTCTCAACCTCCTGCCAAATAGCTTCACTAATATCATTACCAGAAGAAACACAGGCTATTTCCTTATTGGGATAAATCAATTTTAGATATAAGTTATTAAGAAAATATGAATAACCATCAATCGAACACTGCATTTTAGCAATCTCTCTAATTCCTTCCGCATTCATCATCATTTTCCTCTAAAATATAAGAGCCCCGGCAAAAACCGAGGCTCTAGACAACCTAAACAAAAAACATCATTCCGTGTCTTCCGATACGGCCTTCACCGCCCTGCTATACGGGGACGCTTGTTTGCCGGCCGCCGATACCGGTGTCATGATCGTGGCCTTTACCAATAAGAGATCGCAATTCTCCTTATCCGGGGCTTGGCTGATCTTCCCGAACACAGAGCACTTGACAAAGACATATTCCGTGAACTTACCTTGGTACGGCAGGCTCTGTAGCCTGATCGTCTTCAATATCGAGGGCGTAGACAAGGGAGCCTCCCATTTATCACCGGAAACGGTTCCCCCGCAAAACATTTTCATCTCGTCGCTCGTAGGAGAAGGGATAGTGAACTCTATACTGGAAGGATCTCCTTTCCGACTCACCACCGCCCAAGGATCCTCATGTCCCATGGACGTAAAACTAAGCTCCTTGGCGTCCGAGAAATTGAACGTCACCGTATCCACGTCAACGCATTGGGTGAACTCGGTACCGGCCACGCCATCCCCGGGTTCCGCAACTCCTAAATACGCCACATCCAGCGCTAAACTTCTTTCCATATCACTAATCTAATTCTGTTATAACCTCTAATCTAATATTCGTACAATCGAAGCCATCCTTGGCCTCGCCCATAGGCTCAGACCAGACGATCCGAGATTTCCAATACATCCCCAACGGCGGCTTGATATCCCGCAACACGAACTTCACGCCTCGTACGGTCTCTATCATCAACTGTCGATCCGATACGCCTTTCGAGGGTCTCTTGACGAAGATATTGATATTTATCGATCCCTTGTTGACATAATCTTTCCCATTCAAGGCCAGAGAGCGGATCGTGATATGATTTCTTTTCTCGCCATCGCCGGATTGATCCTTATACAGGATAAAGCCCGTACTCGCCGGCTCAACCGCATTATATACGATATCCACTATATCAAACTGATCTGCCATGTTCAATATCCTTTCTCAGCGAGTTTATCAAATAACGTTCGACTCTGTTTCTTGATCCAATCCTCGGCATGTTCCGTGGCAACGGAGATAACATCCAGATTTTCGATTGCTTCCACATACTTGGCATAAGGCATAGCGGCTACACCAATCAATACCCAGCCATTCTTATAAAGGGGTAATAATTCTGATACGAGCCTTTTAGCCTCTCTCAATCCCGTATGTTTATCGGTACCTTTCTCATCTGACAACTCGTAGTTCTCGGTCAATATATCGCCATCCTTAACGATCACATAGCCGATTGAACTACGAAGATTGCCGGTATGATTCTGATAGTTCCCTTTTTTTCGAGCGATCTTCACGAACTCTTCCCCGGCACGTTGCAATAACTTGTATATCCGCTCTTCCGCCCGATCCACATAGTAATCGAACCAACGCCCTACTTCCCTATCACTCCACATTGGAGTCAAACCACCTTTCCTTGCCATAAACTACACATAGATTACTGAGTGAGTCTGAAACGGTTCCCAGCTAATGATATCCACATCGAGAGCGATACTGTCAATCCGGATATGCTTCGCGTTTTCCACAGGACGGGCTTTGGTCGAGAACTCACCGTGTACGATAAATTCCTTCCCATCAGCATTCCGCTTCAACTGCTGTCCACTATTGGACGGGTAGTATTGCCCAGTGACCTCTATTTCCGTCGGTTTACCGGCAACCAATTCCCCTTTGACTAATTGGCAGGATTGAATCGTCACTATCGCTGTATGTGAATATCGCTTTACCATCTGTTTCTCGCCCTTCCTTTGGGTACCTCGATCTTATTGCCTATCAATTCCGCTTTCTCCGGTTCTCCTCCCTCCCGGTATAGTCGTTTCGCCGTAGCATCATACCATGCACGGGGATACGTGATGGAGAGCTTGTTTTCCGTGAAATCCGGCAGACCGCCGACCATGGAATAAAGGTCGGCGGCCACCAGCTTTTGTTTTTGGATATCGATCGTCTTACTATCTTCTGTACCTTCAAAACCGCGTCCCGGCAAAACGACGTTATCCAAAAAATCTTCACAGTCAGCCAGACCGGGATAAGCGAGTATCGTATCTCGAATCGTCTTAGCCATGATTGTTATTCTCCGTTTTCAGTATCCTGAATCGTTTGATCCTCCGGTTCGACGGTTTCACCCAAGAATGTCGCCGGGATATCATCTGTACCCTCGGTATCCTCGGAAGCGTTCCAATCCTTCCCATCCACTTTCATGATGAACATGGCATCCGGATCATTCACGACAGGAATAGCGTTCGCTTCCGCTTTCGTCCATTCCTTGAACGGTTCCAGCTCAGACCATTTGGTTACCAAGATCCAATCCTGCTTAACCATGAGGGCGATTTTCTGCAAGGTAGCGGAAGACTCGGCGGCGATCGGCCCATGCTGAATGTCACCCACCTTCAAATCCTCCAAGAAGCATACACGCTTACGCTCCCAAGGATTGATCGTCTTACGACGATGGGCACTATCCTCGATACGGACAGCCGGGTTCACGGTAATGATCTTCACCGGGATCTCCTGCTCGGCCAGATACTCGTTGATGAGATTCTTTGTCACCAATATCTTGGAGGACGAATTAACCCATGCCTTTAACGTGTCGAACGTGGATTTCTGTTTCTTTAGCAAAGAGAAATCAGCCACGTGCATTACAACGTAACGGATCGTCACCCCTTCGGCAGAAGCGGCCACAACCGTATCCTCAATATCCTGTAATCCATTGGCCGTTGTAGCGCTACTCCAGTCCGTAGTAGATTTACGCTGGTTCTTCTTCGGCATACCGCAACCGACAAACTCAGCCGTAACGACACCGCCATTGTTCTTTGCCGACAAATGGAAACCCGCACGGCTCATGAGCTGCATACACCACCATTCGAAACGGGCACGAACGGAATTATACACGAAATCCTGATCCTTGAAAGCCAGATTCAACAATGCCAACTGGTCCGCATCACCTTGCGCGTCACGTTCCAATTGCTTATACTCGTTGTAATCGCTCTCGTTCATGCCACGCTTGACGGCTGTCTTCGGGATATCGCCGGACAGCTTGCTGATCACCTCACGGGTCTTCTGCGGTGCGGAAGCGTCGAAAGAGATCACGTCTGCCATTACCGGAGCGCCTTTCTCTCCGGTCAGAGTCTCCCACTTCAACGAGGTCTTTCTTTTCACCCCGAAGAAGTTCGGGAAGACAACCGGTTTCACATGACGGGTATTCAAACGGGCCGCCATGTTCTTTTTATTCACTTGCTTAATTAAACTTCTTTCCATATATCTGATTTTAATGGATTACACAAAACGGATAAACGACATTAATGCCTTCAAGTCCTTATCTACCGGGAACGGCATACAGGATTCGTTTACCGTACCTCTTACCAATAACCCGGACTGCTGGTTGGCTACAGTCAAGTCGACTTTATTCATCGTGACAACCAATTCGCCATCATAAGGCAACTTGGCGGCTTTCGCAGCCTGTTTGTCTTTAGCCTGAACCAATACCTGACCTTTTGCGGCAGCACCGATAGTCGCTTCCAACGTGATCGTATCAAACTCCGCATTACTCTTATCAATAGCCGTGATCTTATCGGATGCGCCTGTCAAAGCTCCACCAATCGTCACGAAGTCACCCACACCTAACAGATGGTTCTTGGCTACCTTATACGCTGTCGCATCGGCAGCGGCCGCTTCTGAAACCAACGCTGTTTTCAACACATGATACAATCCCGTTTCCGGATCTTTCACCACGATCACGATCGGAGGCAGTTCGTCCAACGACTTGCCATTGAACAAAGCGTTCCGCAAATCCCGGCGGTCAATCGTCCCACCGCCGATCACATCCTCAATAATCTTTTCAATTCCGGGAGGATACTGGAATTCTCTTTCTCTTTTTCTGTACATAACGTTACACTTTTCTTGGATTATTCAATACCCAGGTTCACCACACCGGGATTATTCGCACTCTTGTCGGCATCCTGATCCATCAGCTTCGCCCAATCCGCCTCGGAACGCTCCGGAAGATTCACGGAACCGGGAGCGTAATCACCACGGGCCACGGCATCATCGATCGCCTTTTGCTGGATTCCGGTAAACTCTTCGGAAAGCGCCTTGATTTGATCCTCGATAGAGGTTTCCGAAGCCAAGTCCACACGTCCCAGCCAGTTATCCGGAAGACCGGCATCCTTCAACTGCTTACGGACTGTTTCTTTCTTAGCCTCGTTTGCCGAGTTGGTAATGGAATCGCCCACCTTCTTAGCCATATCATCGACGCTCTTCCTCATACTTTCCAGATAAGCTTTCAGTTCCGGGCTAAGATCCTTCAACAGCTCTTCTTCCGTTTTCTTGTTCTTATCCGGATCTTCTACCGGTTTACCATCCTTCAACCCATGCTTGGCTTCATAAGCGGCGACAGCGGCCGTTTCAGCCGTAGTCTTAGCTTCATTCTCCGCTTCTTGGATTGCCGGAAGAATATTATCCTTGAACAGGTCCACGAAAGCCTCCATCCCCTCGGCTTTCTCAATCTTGAACGTCTTTTGAATACGTTCCGCATACTTCTCCGGCACGCCTTTTGTCTTACATGCCGCCTTGATTAAATCTAAAATTGTCATAAGAGTTTTCTGTTTAAAATATAAGGGAGAGAAAGAAAATTCCGGGTATAAAAAAAGCCCACCGGACAACCGGCAGGCTTTCATCTCTAAATTATTCCTATAAGAATCTATCTTGTCAAATCATGTGATTGGATCTAAGCCATTGTTTGCCAGAAGGCGTAAGGCAATAGATCAAAAATGCGGCACAAGGTATGCCTATCACGGCGAATCCAATTATAGCTCCCATTACTTATCCTCCTTTTTCTTATTCGTTAATACCAATCCTGCTATTAAGGCTAAAATAGAAGACGTAAAGCCTAGGCCATAAATCAGCCACTTATTATCTTCCATATCCTTGAATAAAGACGCTACCACTACACCTGTAAAGATATATTTCGAGACATCAATCAAATAGTTTCCTAATTTCTCTTTCCACATAACGCAAAAATAGCACAACAAGATGAAAACGCAAAGGTATTTCTATTTTTTCTTGTGGGATTCAGAATTAGTGCTCATCTTTGTAGTGCTCTATAACACTCAGGCGGACAAAACCCGCCGAATATATTTCTTTTCGGTATAATTATGCTTTATCTTGAGATATTCTTAATATAAAGGATATACGGTTTCGTACCCCCGTGATATAGCTTAATGGCTATAACTGCCTGAGTGGTGTAGAGCAACGGGAAAGGCGGAACCGTTCTTATTTTCCGCTAAACAAAACAATGTTTCATTTTATGCTCAAACACTCAAACATTGATTTGTCGGGAAATAATAGTACCCAACAACCAACGGCCAAACCCTCCGAAATGGGTAAGTACTCCACTCCAGAACTGCAAGCCGCTTTCAATTCCGGTCGAGAAATCGGAAGAACCGAGGGAATGCTATACTACATCAAACATGCTTCCGAAAATATGCAAAAGGAAGCAGAGAAGCTAAGTGCAAAATTACAAATGCAAAGAGCGAAAGTATAGAAGGTGTCATCAACTGCCACAGGAAAAAGTTTTTCTGATTTATATATTATCTCAGAAAGACGTTACGTGGCAGTTACGTCAGTAGGAAATTTAGAGGGCATTGGGTGTATTCTGTAAACTGCCACTTTACTACAGAATCCCCTTTGCCCTCGTTTTTTTCGGAAATATGAAAAATTTATCATTAAATGCGTATGTCTACCTATGAATTTTTTTTGCTAATTATTTTTTTAAGGTACTATATAGCTATGTTGAAAATAAATAATATACATTTGTGGACTAAACTTTAAATACTAATATTATGGCAAGACGAGAAACACCTATTCAACACATGAAAGTAAAAATTGTAAATATTGTTTTATATCCTACTAAAAGACAGGTAAAAGACATTTATGTTGACATGTTTCGCAAAATTTTTGAAGATAAGCGAACTATAAACACTTACGGTGATAGATGGACAAGAATACGTTCTCTTTATATTTCGGATGATGAGAATACGATACATGGTGATTTTACTAATTTTTATGAATCAAATGATAAAGCGTTAAATAAAATAACTAATGAAATTATAGACATCGAAACAGATCCTACTAAAGGACTAAGTCCTAAAATTTGGCCATATTACTTCTTTCCGGAACAACATAGGCTTGTTTTTAATAGTGACGAAGGATCAGAATCGCAAATAGTCCGTTTCTTAAATGAATCTTTTGGTAGTTACTTAGATAAGGATGAATATAAAATTAATACGGAAAAAGATCGTGAAGTCATTGATAGAATATTGAGTTCTACATCTTTAACAAAGCTGTATATGTGTATCTCATATTCCAACAATGATAACAACAAAGGCTGGAAAGGTCTTATAGACCAGCAGCTAAGAAAAAGTAAATCTCGAACGGCAAAGATGCAATTTACAGGTTCGAAGAAAGAGCCAATCGATATAGCAAATAGTGAATTAATATCTGGCGCAGTAGAGTTGAGTGCATCAATGGGATTTGTCGAAGCTATAGAGAGTAAACAGCGAGGGGGGTCTCGTAAAATAAAAACGATAGATCATCCAATGGTTCGAGCTATAGAATATGAAGATAACCCTGCTCCAGCTATGCGTCGTCTAGTTCAGTCGATAGCTAATGATGATAACATAACTCCGGAATAAGTGTTATATATTAAAAGAAACTGATTTATGAAGACTATTTATGATCCGGGATGGGGAGTTGTCTGGAGGATATATTCCAAAGAAAACTTGAAAAAATCCATTTGGTTACCATTAATTTTAACGGTAGTATCTTTTGCTGTCTGTTTCTTTTCAAAAAAAAATCCTTTAGGTTTAATAGAGTATGTTGGTTCGACTATTTTATCTGTAGGTCCGAATATGCTAGGTTTTACTTTATCTGGTTATGCTTTAATGATGGGATTAAGTAACTCTGAATTTATTCAAGGATTAATCAATTTCAGAGAGGAAGGAAAAGAATATTCTTTATTTCAATCCTTGAACACTGTATTTGCTGTGGTTTTAGGTATGATGTTTTTGACTACTCTTGTAGGTGCGTTTACGTGTATTATTATAAAAGCGGAAATATCACTGCCTAAAGACTTGGATGATCTTACAGATATGTATAATTGGATATGTTTGTTTATATTGATGTTCTTGATGTATTATACCATTAATGCGATAAAGGATATTGTGATCAATATATTCAATTTTGGCCAGTATGTACAAGTATATGCGGAAGAACCTGAAGATAATGAACTAAAAGAAAAAGGCTCCGAGTAGGAGCCTTTTTTTGTTTTCTGATATAAGTTAGTGCCATTAGGTTCCTTGTCGATTTTCTTTATTCCGAATAACAGTTTGTTTTAATAAAGAAGCCTTTTCCTTGATCTCCTTAAATCTCACTTTACCGGACGCTACTTTAATCGAATCTTTTGGCTACCCATCACCCAGTAACCATTCAGCGAACTCCTCATGCTCCATCATAATCGGCGTAGCTATACAAATACAAAACGGGTGCCATCCTGTAAACTTGAAATCTTTCGGATATTTGCCAGCCTTGGCATCACACACAGGACACGGCCCGTGATTCGTCGGCGAACGCTCCACCTCTATACCAGTCACAAAATCCATATTCTGCCAACGCTCGTAGTCGGCAGTACGAAACGCTTTATTTGTTTCCGTCGCAGCCAAGCGAAGAGCATTTTTATAAGACGAGCGATAAACACCCTGCCCCGGATGATAATCTTTCATCGGCTGGGATGGGACCAATTTGCCATTCGCGTCCCTTACACGGCGGAAACGACGGTTGGGTTCGTTTAGTAATTGCCGTATATCTTGGCTGATCAACGCTGCCGGACGACCAGAGGACAAACCCGAAGAAAGATAATATTCCAGATTATCCATAGCTCCGTCCGTTATATCCCAGACACGGGAGGATATGGTTTTACCAAATTCATCCTTACGTTTCAACAGGGTATTCAGCGCATCTGCACTTCTGGAAAACATCTTATCCTTCAACGTACTGGATATGGCCATATCCTTGATATAACCTGTTACCAGTTCATCCGCTTTCCTATTGCCTAAATTCCATACATCGGTAACCGTATTGGATATATTGCTTACGAGCTGCGTATGCAGGTCATCCAACAGACGTTCGATTTGCTTCTCTATGGTAGCGTTGCCTATCCATACACGGTCACTTCCATGATCCGACCATTTAGCCAAAAGAGGTCCTATCCTACGGACAAACTCGTCAAACGAATACTTTATGCTACCTTGTTGCCGGAACAGACATTGCAGGAATTGTCGCTCATGAAATGATAGTTCTTTCATTCTCCATATCCCATTGTTAAGCCGATCATATTATTGCGTTGCGCTGCTGTATCTTCCTCTTCCTCCATCAGCTTCATTTCTTCGTCCAAGTCTTCTGTTAGCGGAGAATGAGCCGTAACCGTGCGTTGGGCGTTGATCGGTTTACCTCCATTGGCAACAGAGAGTGTTTGCAAGGTTTCAGCCAAATCTTCCGGCAAAATGGAACCAAATTCCACATCGATCAGGTTGTT
>ENA-UPXC01004823-UPXC01004823.1-human-gut-metagenome-genome-assembly--contig:-NODE-4823-length-11791-cov-4.691480_pt1 | contig 11791 bp, 13 predicted proteins | sample MGYA00250047_ERZ773371 | MGnify/ENA primary metagenome ERZ773371 (study PRJEB29103, sample SAMN06111975) | human gut metagenome | biome: human gut; feature: ankylosing spondylitis patient; material... | reverse complement strand
AGAATGTACAATTGAGTTTAATAATAAATCTGGTCTTGATGAAAAAGAATTTAAACAACAATTAGCAGATCAACAAAAAGGATTAAATGAATTAACAGTTGACGACTATTTAAACAATCGCAAGCAATACCAAAAAAATGGACGTGCTTCAGATAGTGCTAAATATCAGCGTCAAGCAAGAAAAGATGCTATTACTGCAAAGACAAATGAATTTATGAAACAAGGAATGAAACGTTCTGAGGCAAAAGCTAAAGCTAAGGCATGGGCGAAAGGCAAAGCTGCATTACATGGACCAGATCAAATTGCTGGAGGTAGAGCTAGTAACATTACAGGCTTAGGGGATTCTGGCATTAACTCATCTATTGGTGCACAATGGAAGTCTGATTCTCGCATTGGTAATCTTGATGATTATGTCAATAAATTGGCATCAGGATTAACGCAAGATCAAATGAAAACCACATATCTTGATGTCAAATTAGTATTGAAGCAATGAAGAATGTAACTTTGTTATTATAGAAAGGATTATTGTAATGAATACTGATGCGTTAAATGATTTTGTGAAAATTAGTGATGTAGATACGTTACTTATTCACGAGTATAAAGATGTACTGCCGCAAGAAATTATAACTGTTTGGAAAAATTATGGTTTTGGAAGTTTTATGAATGGTTATTTGAAAGTTATAAATCCCAATGACTTTATAAAACTTTTAGAAGAGTCATATTTTTTAGCAAATGTATCGATTCCAATATTTACAACGGCTTTTGGCGATGTAATAACTTGGAGAGAAAATCGTTTTATGGATATAGTGCTATATAGATATGGTAAAAATGATGTTATGCTGGAGGGTATGGATTTCTTCTTTGATCTCCTTTGTGATGAACCAGATGAATTCATTAATGACTTTTTCACAATTGACAAATATAACAAAGCAGTTAAAATGCATGGACAATTAGCTTATGATGAGTGTTTTGGTTATGTTCCGCTACTTGCACTTGGCGGCAAGGAAATCACCAAAAATTTGAAGAAGGTAAAGATACGTGAACATATAGCCTTGATTACAGCATTAGTAGGAGAAATTTAATATTGTCTTACTTCAAAAATACGGAGGTATAAAAATGCCAAGCAACCAAGAAAAAGTAGCAAAATTGCTAGCCGATTCGCACTTTGCATTCATAAACAGCCAAAACAGCGAAGCTCTTCACTTAGCGAACGAGGCAATTAGGCTTGCTCCAAAAAATCCTGACGCTTATCAATGTGCAGGAGATGCGTATATGTCTTTGGGACAGTATGAAAAGGCGGTCGAGAGCTATAAAAAAGCGGTCAAGCTTGATCAGAATAATGGCAACAGGTATTTTAACTTAGGGTATGCCCTTGCCACCAACGAAAAAGCGGCAGACGCTATAAAAAATCTTGCAAAAGCTGATGAGCTTGGCTGTTCACCTGAGAACACAGTCCAGCTGTATAACCTGCTCGGAATAATCTGTTTCGATATAGGAAGATATAAGGACGCGCTTGTAAATCTTGAAAAAGCGGAGCAGATAATCGGTGTGGATATGGATATCATGAAACGTAAGGTAATTATTTACGGCATGAAGAATGATATCCGAAACGGACTTCTTACCACCAATCAGATGAAGCTTGTCGCACCGTCAGACTACACTGGCTATCAGCTTGCATTTAAACTGCTGTGCCAGGCAAACCGCCTCGACGCCGCAGAACGGGAACTTGAAATGGCTAAGAAATATGCCGAGCTTTCAATGGATTACTACTTTGACTGCATGACCTTTGAGATTCAGAAGTATCAGACCGATAAGGACAAGCAGCGATATAACAAGGCTCTTACATTTATTGAAGAAGCCTTGAAAACGTTAAAACCTACGTCTACAGAGGTAATCGAAAGCTATATCAACGCCGCAGAAATATATTTGCAGCTTGAAGATCCCGATAAAACCATTGACTGTCTGAATGCGGCACAAAATCCTGCCGAGTCATATAATCTCGGTTTTGATGTCATTGATAAGGAATTTGAGCCTGTTAATCTTACAGAATATGATGTTGAGGAAATGATCGAAGCCGATAAGGAACGCATTGCTGAAAAATACGGCGATTATGGTCTGGAAGAATTGGCTGAAAGCATTGAACCCGATGAAAACGGAGCAAGAGAATATCTTACGAACGTTGAAGATGAAACCGATACCGAGGAAACGGCGTACAAGCTTGACGAAACGGAAGAAATTGAATTGACTCCCGAAAATATAGATCAGATCAATCGTCTGTATATAGGAGCATATACTCTGAAAAAGGAATTCAATAAGGTGATCGACTATGCAAGAAAATTGCAGAGCAGCGAAAGCGTTCAGAATTCATACATAGGAATTTACAGCGAAACAAACGCCTACAAGGAGCTTGGCTCGCCTGAAACAAAGCAGAAGTATGAGGAAACGATAAAATACTTCAGAAACGCTATGATCAAAGACTCAAGCGATATGGCGGCTGTGACATTCCGAATTCAGTGTTATATGGATATTGGTCAGTATGAAGAGGCGGAACAGCTTTGTAATCTTCTGGCTAACGAACTGAGAAAGCCTTTACTCGAAAAAATAGAGGAGGCGAGATCCGTTGACTCTTGAACAGGATATTAAGCTGAGCAGTGAGGCTTTTAAAACTGCGGCGAATGAAATGTCTGCTTTAAAAACAAGAGCTGAAACGCTTAAAACTACGCTGGAACAGATGTATAATGACCTGACAACGGCTTTAGATACGCCGGCCGGAAAAGAGATCGAGATCGAGGCAAAGGACGTACTTATCAAACCGATAGACGACCTTATCCTTGTAATTGACCAGATGTCAAAAACACTTGATGATATAAAAGATACCCCATATTATCAAGGTGTGTTTGATAAATATGAGCAACTGATGCAAAACATTAAATTCAATTAATAGGAGGCTTTTACTATGGCAATGGGAAACACCGGTACGGTAAACGTAACGCCGGAAATGATCAACAATGCAAAAGACGCAATTCAGGAGTATAAGGATACTGTAAAAACTCTGTATTCTCAGTTGGAGGATACTATGAGTGCTCTTATTCCAGGTAATTTCAGCGGAAGTGCGGCAGACGGCTTTAAATATTTTTACGATAACAATATTAAGTCTGTTGCAAATACGGATGTTAACGATTCTGGAGTAATGCAGATTATAACTCTTATGAATAATATCGTAGATGGAATTTCTGAAGCAATACCTGCGGAACGGGGCGTTGACGAATCACTTGCGACAGAGAACAGAAAATAAACAGGAGGGTAATAGATATGGCAGGATGCAGAATAGTAAACGAAGGCGTTTCAAGCGCTGTGGAAGCAATCAACGGTTATGCAACATCATATAGAACTGCAGGCGAAACGCTCATAACCTCACTTAGCAGTGCGATCGCAGATATGGAGGGTGCGGCTAAGGATGCATTTAAAACTCTGATTGACGGCGATATTAATAATTTTGTCGCAACAGATTTACCTGGAGCAATTGAAGGTATGGCGTCTCTTCTTGAAGCGAACAGAGATAATTTTGAAAAGGTTGATCAGCAGATTGCTGATAATATAAGCGGCGGTTAAGTACATAAAAGCGCAGCCTGACATTGCTTTGTATCAAAGGTTTTAGGCTGCGCTTATTTTTATCTTGGGAGGTATATACATGGCTTTTAAAATACTTAATGACGAAGAAATATCGCTGCTTACTGACGAACAGGTAGAATGCTATCAAAAAGAACTTAAAATATATAAGCAGAGAGAGGCTTTTGTAGAAAAGCTGACAAAACTTGAAAATGCGGAGATCAAGCCGTATAAACCGAACCTGAAATCAATCGATATTATCAGGGAAATCGAGTTTGCACCTTTCATAAGTCCCGAGCGGCAAAAGCTCAGTCTGAAACCTATGCAAAAGCCTGAACTCCCTGATGATCTTATCGGCAAAGCGAGCGAAAAAATCAATATATCTGAAGTAATTAAATCAAACGCTGTTCTTAAAGAACAAATTGGTTTCAATCATAAACTGTTTTCAAAGGCCAATAATTTTAAATGTTATGAGCAAAAGCAATATGTATTACACAAACTATCAAAACCTGTCATACCCGATACGACCTTTACTAGATTAGAGAATGTACTTTTGAAACCGGTAAATATCAAAAAAACTGCCAAGTTAAATCTGCATGAGTTTATTGCTCCTGAAAAAAACAAGGTTGTTCTTTCAAAAGCAGAAATTTCGAAAATTAAAATAGGAGCTTTTGTACCACCTGAAAAACCTAAGCTTGACTTTGCGGTTAATGCAAAACCTGAAACGGTGATAAAACCCTTTGAAAAACCCGAATTTACTTTGAAAGCTTTTCTCGAAGTTCAAAAAGTAAACGTTAATATGCCGACTTTCCGACAGCCGAAAAGAAATAAACCGGATATCTCTGTTAATGTGAAATCTGATTTTAAAATTAGAACGTTTAAAACGCCCGAAACCACAGTTACTGATCTACCTCAAATAAGAAAAGCTGAAGTTGAAATAGGCAGTTTTCAGCCTCCTGTGCAGCCAAAGCTTGATATTAAGCTAAATTTTGTATCTGACGTTGAAGTAAAGGCATTTGAGAAACCTGAATTTGAAGCGGTTAAGTTGCCTGTGATCCGCAAGCCTGATGTAAGTCGTATAGAGTTTCATGCTCCTGAAAAACGAGAGATCAAGCTTTCTGCTATCGCAAAACCAAGTATTAATGTCAAGCCATTTAAAAAGCCGCAGGATATTAAGACAGAGCTGCCTGAGTTTCCGAAAGTGAATATAAATATAGGAAGCTTTACAAAACCTCAGGAGATCATACCAAAACTAAATGCAAAGGTAAAAACATTTAAACCGATAACAAATTTTAAGAAACCCGAATTAAGCCGACCTGAGCTGTCTGATATAAAAGTTTGCAAAGGTTTTGAAACAGGAACAGAAGCACAGGACATACTTTCCATGCTGAATAAGGAAACTACATTATGAAAAACAACGAAATAATGATATCCGCAAGATTTGAATTTGACGATAAGAGTAAATGTCAGGAGCTTTCATTTCTTGTTCTTAAGGATATTACCCTCAAAGCTTTTATCGAGGCTTTGTATTACGGATTAAAAAAATCCCCGGATTATGAGAAATGTTTCGAGTTGCTTGAGCAATATATCAAAACCAGAAAAGAACTTCAGGTGCTGTATACGGCAAAGGGCAGCTATAATGTGATAGATTTTACAACAGATGTTGTGAAAGACGGCGAAAAGGTCAAAATTTATAATGCAGAGCTTGATAAGTTGGGTTTTGTAACCTCAAGCTGCGTCCTGTTTACGATGAATGAGGAGATCAAGCCGTCTTATTTGTTTAAAAAAGAAGAGAACAGCTATATCTTAAAAGAAAAAGATACGCTTGAATATAATATAAGCACCCGCAGACTAAATGTTATTGAATCCTCGGTAATAGACATAATTCCGCCCAATGATATGCCCCAAAAGGATAAATCATCGCTTCTAGATGTTCTTATTCCCACCGTGCTTTCCACAGGAGGAATGCTTGGTGCACGTTTTCTTATTATGAAACTTGTGCCGAGTGCTTCGTCTATGGGCAATACTATGCTTCTTATGTCGGGTGCTATGGGAGTAGTATCTTTGGTTACTTCATTCTACAGCTTTATGAAAAAAAGGACCGACTATAAAAAGAACGTTGAGGAATGGAAGAACAACTATGAGAACTACATTGCCAGAATTATCAGAACAATAAAAGAATGGCAGGAAAGCGATATTGTATATCTGAACAGCGTGTATCCGAATATGGATACATTGTTTAAGAATACTGCCGAGATCAACGGTATTATTTTTTCAAGATCTCAGAACGATAATGATTTTATGAAAATATCGCTTGGCACTTCTGATGAGGTAAAGCCGCTTTTTGAGATCAAAAGCGAGAAAAAGGATAATATCTTTTACGATATTTATTACAAAATGCGTCGTAACAAGGATGAGATCGAAATAATAGTTCCGACAAAGAAAAAGAACAGAAAGCTGAAAAAGCTTTCTCCCGAGGAAATAGCTGAAAGGGAGCGAAATAAGTTTCTCCTTACCGACTTAGCGTACAATTTTGCAAATAAAGGCGTGGACACTAAGAATGATAACGAGGTTATCGGCTTTAACTATCTGAGAAGCGACAGCGGTAAAAAACCGCCTTTGCTGATAGATTTGAAAAACTGCGGAGCCTTGGGCGTTATATCAAACGATGTGCAGACTTCTCATCGCTTTATTCAGCATGTTGTTTTCGAACTGGCATATTATCATTCGCCCGAGGATCTGCAATTTGTTTTCTTTTTCGACAAAGAGGACAAAATTGAGAAGCAGAATGAAATACTGAAAAACTATAAGTATCTGCCCCACACGAATGAATTGCTTGACGGTGTTTCACAGTTTGTATTTGATAAGGACAGCTCAGGAATAGTTTTCGGACAGCTTCTCAGTATTATGAATAGCCGGTCCAACAATAAAAAGGAAGATACCGATGATTCTGTGTCAGACGGTAAACTCACACAGATAGTATGTGTGGTTTTCGATGATTATGATATAAAGGAAACAGGTTTTTCAAAGTTCTTGCCTGAAGTTCCAAAAGAGGGTGAGCCTTATATCAATTTGCTTGGACTTACTTTTATTTTCATTCGACCTGTAAAGGATATGCTTCCGAAATACTGTGGAAATATCGTAAATATTGACAAAGAGAATGAAAAGGAAAGAAAAGTGAGCCTTAGATATAACGTTCTTAGCAGAGAAACCTTGAATGTTTTAAGCGAGGACAAGGGCGATAAAACCAAGGCAAATGATACTGATAAATTGATAGAGTATAAATATTTTCAGAACAAGTATATGTTTGGTCTGGAAAGCTATGATGATAAGTTTGATCTTGCATTCAGACAGCTAAGTGCAATTTACTATACTCGTATTGCAGAAAATGGCAAGGTTCCCTCTATGGTTACTTTGTTTGAGCTATACGGATATAATTCCGAGAAAGTCGAAAACGGCGAAGTAAAATCAAGCATACGAAAGAGCTGGGAGGATATTGATAGAAATGACGTGACAAGAAATCTTCGTGTTCCAATCGGTAAGCATGAACACGGCACAATGTATCTAGATCTATACGAAAAGGCAGACGGACCTCATATGCTTGTTGCGGGAACTACTGGTTCAGGTAAATCCGAAACAATAATTACATACCTTATAGGACTGTGCATGAAATTCTCACCTATGGATCTAAATCTTATGCTTGTTGATATGAAAGGTGGCGGCTTTTCCGATCGTTTGGGAGATCTTCCGCACTGCGTCGGAGTAGTAACGGATACGGCAGGAGAGGATGAGGGAACATCTGCTGCGTATATGCTAAAGCGTTTTCTTGAAACGCTTAATGCTGAAATAAAAAGGCGTAAATTGTTGCTCTCAAGTTTCGGAGTTGATAATGTTGATTCGTATATCAGAGCATTAAGATTTATCAGAAAAATAAAGGAGCTTGAATCCGACGAGGAGAACAGTGAAGAAATCAAAAAGCTGAAAAAGAAACTTAACAATAAGCAGCAAGAAATTTTGAGTAAGGATCTGAGTGAGCTTTCACCATTGTCGCATCTTGTCCTCGTTGTCGATGAATTTACTGAGTTGAAACGTTTTTCAAGCGAGAGCAACGATGTCGATTTTATTGCTGAGATAACGACTATTGCTCGTGTGGGACGTACATTAGGATTTCATATCATACTTGTGTCACAGAATATCGAGGGAGCTATAACCGATGATATCCGTGTAAACTCCAAAGCAAGAATATGTCTTAAGGTAGCCACAAAACAAGCCTCAAAGGAAATGATAGGAACTCCTGCCGCCGCTGCTCCGACTATGCCCCTTAACGGACGGGCATATCTGCTTGTGGGAACAGGAACAAGATTTGAATATTTTCAATCGGCATATACAGGAGCGAATAAAAATCTCAATATTGATCCGGCAGTCATTGTTACTCAAGCAACAAATTCAGGTAAATTCAACAACGGATTCTATTCCTCCAAAAAGGACAATATTATAGAGAAAAAACGCAGTGAAAATGTTAGTGAGCATGATACTCAGTTGGCTTATGTTGTTAAAACCATTATTGAAATAGGAAAAAACATAGAGAAACCTCGTCAAATATTTTTGCCACCTTTGCCGGGCGTAATTACGGATAAAACAGATTGGGAGGGTTTAAGTTGAGCAGAGAAAAAATTCTGTGTACTTTGGGCAAATTCGATATACCAATAATTCAGATGCAGCCGACTTTTATCGTTGATCTGCTGGATTCCAATCTGATTTTGTTCGGTTCTGCTATGAGCGGAAAGACGACTTTCATTAAAAACCTTGTCAATATTCTTCATAAACAATATGACGAAGATCAAGAGCAGATATTCATTCTTGATTTTGGCGGAGCTTTGTCAGAATATCGCAGCATGCCATTGGTATCTGCATATTTTGATAATTCCAACGAGGAATATGTGAAACGTGTTTTCAAGGTAATGGATAACATATTAAAAGACAATATCAAGACCCTGAACGGTAAAAACTACAGAGAAACTACAGAAAATCAGCCTATACATACAACTTTTATTATCGACAACGTAAACGCCTTTATAGATGAATCCAGATATACTGCATATCAGGAAAAGCTTGCAAAGCTTTGCAGAGACGGTCTGTCAAAAGGAATTACCATTGTGGTCACGGCGGGAGAAACCAAGGGATTGAATTCATATATGGGCAGTTTTAAGCAGAAAATCGCATTTGAAATGCCGGCAGACAAGTATGCTGACATATTCAATGGTAAGGTCGACGCTATTGGTAATAATCCTGGTCATGGTTTTGCAAATGTAACAGTAAAACCGGAGGGTATTACGGGTACGTTTCGTATGAATCTGCCGTATGAAGTGCAGTGCTTTAAAGCTCAGGCTCTTAATGAAATCAGTAATAATGATAAATCGCTGCCATTTCAGACTGCATTAAGAAAAAAATTCGATTTTGATATTGATACACAGGAATATGGAAAACACGTCAAAAAATATTTGACATTTCCAAAAGAACTGAATAAAGATGACTATATACGCCTGAAACAAAAAACGAATATTGAAGAACAAGTCAAGTTTCCTGTAAGTGTAGGTCTGGATTATGTAGATTTCTGTCCTGTTACAGTCGATTTAGGGAAATCCCATGTAATTGCAATTTACGGTAAAAAAGAATTTGGAAAAACAAATCTTCTTGAATTATTGATCGAAGGGTTGGTTGAACAAAAAGAAGATATACGTCTTGTTTTTTTTTGATGACGGACGAAATCAGCTAAACAAGATATATGAAAAGTATGAAACGGTTCGTAACTGTGTTTTGATAAATAAGTTTGATAAAAAGGATCTTACATTAAGGGACGGAACGATTGTAAACAGAAAGCTTTCACCTCTTCAACAGTTCTATTTGTATCTTAATGAAAATTACATAGAACTGGATAAAAAGTTTCTTGCGGGAATGTATGGAGTCAGTGAGAACTTGAAAAAGGAGTATGAAAATATTCCCGGCTGCAATATGGATGAAACTCCTTTTACAGTATTCATTATCCAGAGCAAGCTGATATATTTAAACACTCCAGAAGGCAAACGTTTTATTAATTCAATACTTCCACAGCTTGCCGCAGTGGCGGAGGAACGTGAGTTTTTGTTCATTTTTTCAGATGTTCAGAAAATAAGCGACGGAGAGCAAAATTCGTTTTTTAACAATAATATTTCCACTGCATTTTTGCTTGACAATGTAGCAGAATTTGCAGGTGAAAGAGGTCAGAAAACTATCTTTGGAAATATGGATGTAAAAACGCTTAAAGAAGATTATGCTCGCTGTGAATTAGGCGACGGGTATTGTTATGACATTGAAGCAGATAAACTTGTTAAATTGAAATTTATTAAATATTGAAAGGAGCGGTAATTATGGCAGATTCGGCTTTTGTATCGGCTGATATTGATAAATTCGTACAATTTGAGAAAAAAAGCGAGGAAGCGATCAAAGAATTTGACGCTATAAAGGAGAAGTTTAACGATATAAACACTACACTTCTTAAAAAATGGAAAGGTGAGGGTAAAGACGCTTATAAGAAAGAATCGGATCATATTATGGAGAACATAGGTGGGATAAAGGATATTCTTGATTCCATCAACAATGGAGTGGTCAAAGACACTAAGGACGCTTATCTTCAGCTTGACGAAGAACTCGGAGAGTTTAATAAGAATCCACAGACGGCTGAAGGAGAATAAGATATGAGTAAACCAAGTGTAGGTGAGCTTGACACGAGATTCAATGATAGTCAGACTGAAAAACTCGAAAAGCTGACTGTACTTAATGAAAACTCCGAAGAAACCATATATAACTTGATTTTTTCTGTTTCTCAAAATAAGGATAAGGAGAAAGAATCAAAATCTGTTTAACATATTTATGGAGAAAAGGAGTGAATATATGGCAACTATTACTTTATACGCAGGCAAAGTAAATCAGATGTCAAGCCTGATAAACCACGCAAAAAAAGCAGTAAAAGAATATAAGTCTGATTTGAGGTCGCTTAAATCAAAAGTTCTTAAAATTGACAGCGGCATATGTAATGTTGATGATGTTATCAGCTCGATAAAATCATCAACGAAAACGCAGGAAGATAAGATAGAAACTCTGGAAAATCTAAAACAGGACATAAATGATTTTATATCTGACGTTGTACGAATTGACGGAGACGCCGCAGAAGCGATAAATAAAAGTAAAGACGATTTTTATAATAAATACGAATACCTGACACCAGAATGTGAAAAAAGCCGTTGGGAGAAATTCAAAGACGGTTGCAAAAAAAGTCGGCGAGTGGTGCAAGAATCATGGGAAAGAGTTGGTTATAGGTGCTATATGTATTGTTATTGGTGCTGTTTTAACCGTATTGACAGGTGGCTCATTTTTAGCAGCACTTGGTATAGGATTTAAGTCAGCTGCAATGGCAGGGTTTATATCTGGTGGGATTAGTGTGATGAGTTCACTGATAGTTTCGATTTTCAGTAGAGATAGTTTTAAAACGATTTTGGAAAAAGTGTTAAGATCATTTGTAGATGGTTTCGCTAGTGGATTTATGTGGGGTGGAATTTTTGCTGGTGGTGCGCAGACAATATCTGCAATATTAAAATTTTCTAGAAGCGGTAAATTGATATTTGGCGGTGAACAACTGCAATTATTCAAGCCCAATAATTTCTCAGGTAAAACTTTGGGTAAAATAAAAATATGGTCTCCAAACGGACTTAATAACCCTAATTCTGGTGGAACATTATTTAAAATTGGAAAAACTTTCAGATTGGATTTTGAGGCTGGAAAACAACTTTTTCATACGCATATTACATATAATTTATACAATAGTATGCCTAATTTCATGAAATCCATGAAATGGATATTTGATCCCGCTAAACGTGATGTACATGTTAGATAGACTTCAATATTAGGAGGAGTAATAGGTGTTACGCAGAAAGAATGATCAAAAGAAAAAAGTGAAACAAGCATTTATAGATGGTGATGTTTCTACAAAGTTATTAACAAAAATAATTAAGCTAGCACCATCTTTTTTCTTTCTTGAAATTTGCGATATTTGCAAGAATGATGAATTAACAAAAATTATTACTAATTCTAAGCAAACATATGCATCATTGATAACTAAAAACGAAAATACCGATATTGTTATTGT